>JAEEGF012177289.1_pt1 | contig 15866 bp, 11 predicted proteins | sample 9134171 | NCBI WGS metagenome assembly JAEEGF01 (sample SAMN16246542, study PRJNA631951) | gut metagenome | biome: gut microbiome; feature: rumen; material: AP-attached | host: Bos | place: Iran: Karaj | collected 2018-10
GTGCAGGCGGCCCATAGTCTCGTACAAACTTGCCATAACTGTGTGTGTTGGTTATGCAAGGATAACGAGAATGTCGAGAATATGTTATGTGTTGTGTCACAAATATTTATCAACAAACTGTGGGCGGATTTGTTCATTTCGCACAATTTCCACGCGGCTCGCACGGTGGCCTGTTAATAACTCCGGCCAAATTGTTCATTCCGTACTATTTTTCAAAATTTTCATGCGTTTGCCCTGAATTACCATGAATTTGTCACGAATTATTCATGAATAAATTCATGGTAATATAATGATAATTCATGTTCTGTCCTTTTTCACACATTCAAGCAATAAAAATTATTTTTCATCCTTTTAACGAATAATTCAAAAATTATTCGTATCTTCGCAGATGCCTTTGTAAATCAATTAACACTATAATATTATGAATATAAAAGACTTAGAACCAAAAGAATTGTGGGGTAACTTCTATCACCTCACCCGTTGTCCCCGTCCGTCGAAACATGAAGAGGTCGTTCGCGACTTTCTTGTGAAGTGGGCAAAAGAGCGTAAGATTGAGTGCCGCGTCGACAAGGTCGGCAACGTGATTATGTCGAAACCTGCCACCAAGGGCATGGAGAACGTTTGCCCCGTGGTGCTGCAGGCGCACATGGATATGGTGCCACAGGCTCGTGCCGGCAAGGTGTTTGATTTCCAGAAAGACCCCATCGAGACCAAGATAGTCGACGGCTGGGTGTACGCTTGCGACACCACGCTGGGTGCCGACGATGGTCTGGGAGTGGCGGCTGCAATGGCAGTGCTGGAGAGCAAGACCATTAAGCACGGTCCTATCGAGGCCCTTATCACCACCGACGAGGAGACTGGTATGACCGGTGCATTCGGCTTGAAGAAAGGTGAGTTGAAGGGCAAATACCTGCTGAACCTCGACAGCGAAACCGAGGGCGAACTGTATGTGGGTTGCGCCGGCGGTATCGATGCCACCATCACCATCCCTTACACCACAGAGAAGGCTCCCGAGAAGTATTGCGCCATGCGCTTGACTATCGGCGGCTTGAAGGGCGGTCATAGCGGCATGGAAATCAACACAGGTCGTGCCAACGCCAACAAGCTGATGTTCCGCCATATTCGCTGGGTTGCCGAGTGCGGCATCCGTTTGATAAGTATCGACGGCGGCAATATGCGCAACGCCATCCCGCGCGACGCTACGCTGACCTTTGCCATGCCTAAGGCTCACAAGGACTGCATCGTGGCAGAGTTGGAGAAGGTGGCTGGCTGGGTGAAGAAGGAACTGGGCAAAGTGGAACCCGACTTCTTTATGAAACTGGAGCCCATCCGCATGACCCCGAAGGTGATGACCGAGGCCGACACGCAGAAGATTATCAACGCCGTGATGATTGCCCCCAACGGTGTCATCCGCATGAGCAAGGATATGGAAGGCTTGGTGGAGACTTCGCTCAACCTCGCCATTATGAACACCAACGGCAAGAATTTCACCATCAAGGCTCTGCTGCGTAGCTCTGTGGACAGCGCCAAGGAGGCTTTGGCTGAGCGTCTGGTGTGCCTCGCCGAATTGGCAGGTGGCAAGTGCCAGCTGACGGGTGCCTATCCCGGATGGAAGCCCAACATGGAGAGCGGCCTGCTGAAGACCATGAAGGCTACCTACAAGAAACTGTATAAGAAAGAACCCGCCGTAGTGGCCATCCACGCCGGATTGGAGTGCGGCCTGCTGGGCGGCAAGTATCCCGACATGGAGATGATTTCGTTCGGTCCCACACTGCAGAGCCCCCACAGCCCCGACGAGCGCGCCAACATCGAGAGCTCGAAGAAGTTCTTCGACTATCTGATTGCCGCATTGGCTGCTATGCCCGAAAATAAATAATTATCAGAATTATCCGAATAATCAGAATCGTCTGAATAATCCGAAAATATTTATGATAGCAAAAGAACTTTTAAATCCCAAGAGCATCGTCATCTGCGGTGCGTCGTCCGATATTCACAAGCCTGGTGGTAAGGCTTTGAAAAATCTGCTGGAGAGCAACTTCAAAGGGCAGGTGTATGCCGTCAACCCCAAGGAGACCGAGGTGCAGGGCGTGAAATGTTATACCAAGGTAGAGGACCTGCCGCAGGTGGACTGCGCCATCCTCTGCATCGCTGCCAAGTTCTGCGCCCAGACTGTGGACGTGCTCACCCAGCAGAAGGGTACCAAGGGCTTCATCATCATCAGTGCGGGTTTCTCGGAGGAGAACGCCGAGGGTGCCGCCATTGAGAAGCACATCGTCGACAGCATCAACGCTGTGGGCGGTTCGCTTATCGGCCCCAACTGCACGGGCTTCCTGAACACCAACTATGCGGGTTGCTTCGACACCCCCATCCCAACACTCGACCCCCACGGTGTGGACTTCATCACCGGCTCGGGTGCAACGGCAGTGTTTATCAAGGAGTACGGTATCACAAATGGTTTGACATTCAACAGCGTGTGGGCTGTGGGTAACAGCGCTCAGCTGGGTATCGAGGATGTGCTGGAACACTTGGACGAGACGTTCGACCCAGAGAAATCTTCGCGCGTCATCATGCTGTACATGGAGAAGGTCGGCGACCCGCAGCGTCTGCTCAAGCATAGCCGCAGCCTTATTAACAAGGGCTGCCATATCGCAGCCATTAAGAGCGGTGGCAGCGCGGCCGGTAGCCGTGCCGCCTCGAGCCACACCGGCGCGTTGGCAACCAACGATGCAGCTGTGGATGCCCTGTTCCGCAAGGCGGGTATCGTGCGCTGCCAGAACCGTCAGGAACTGACCACCGTGTGCGGCGTGTTCATGTATCCTGAGCTGAAGGGCAACCGCTGCGCCGTGGTGACCCACGCTGGTGGTCCCGCCGTGATGCTGACCGACGTGCTCAGCAATGGCGGCATGGAGATTCCCAGCCTGAAAGACCATCCTGCCAGCCCCGCGTTGCTGGAGAAACTGTTTGCAGGCTCGTCGGTGGGCAACCCCATCGACTTCCTCGCCACCGGCACCGCCGAGCAACTGGGCTATATCCTTGACGCAGTGGAGAACGACTACGAGGACATCGACTTCTCGGTGGTCATCTTCGGTAGCCCCGGACTGTTCTCGAACCGCGAGGTGTACAAACTCCTCGACGAGAAGATGAAGACCTGCAAGAAACCCATCTTCCCTGTGCTGCCTTCCATCATCAATGTGAAGGAAGAGATTCAGGAGTTTATCGACCGTGGCCGCATCAACTTCCCCGAGGAGTGCGTGTTGGGCAACGCCCTCTGCAAGGTCTACAACACTCCGAAGCCGCAGCCCGAGCAGGTGGAGCAGCCTGCCATCGACGTGGAGCGCATCCGTAAGACCGTCGACCGCTGCAAGAGCGGCTACATGGAGATTGCCGACTACAACGAGCTGCTGGATGCCGCCGGCATCAGCCGCAAGAAGAGTGTCGAGGTCGACAAGGTGGAAGATGCTATCGCCTTCGCCAAGGAAGTCGGCTGCAGCAAGGATGTGCCGCTGGTGATGAAGGTGGTCGGCCCGCTGCATAAGAGCGACGTGGGCGGCGTGACCCTCGGCGTGAAAGACCTCGAGACTGTTGAGAAGGAGTTCAATCGCCTTATCGTCATTCCCGAGACTTACGCTGTGGAAATGTACCCCATGCTGGATGGTACCGATGTCTACATCGGTGCTATCAAGGATCCCAAATTCGGACACCAGATATTCTTCGGTCTGGGCGGCATATTCATCGAGGTGCTGAAGGACGTGCAAAGCGCATTGGCTCCCATTACGGCCGCCGAGGCGAAGGAGATGCTCACCAAACTGCGCGGCTACAAGATTCTGCAAGGTGTGCGCGGACAGGAACCCGTGAACATCGACCTCTATGCCGAACAGGTGGCGCGCGTGAGCGCATTGGTGCAGGCTGCTCCCGAGATTGTGGAGATGGACCTCAACCCGCTGCTTGGCAACCCGCGCTACGTCACCGCCGTTGACGCACGTATTCGCCTTGAGAAATAATTATCCAAGACAGTTCATAAATATAAGGTCGCCCTTTGCTAGGACGGCCTTATATTATAAATCTTTGTATCACTATGGAAATAAATACCTTTTGCGAGACTGGCTGTTGCGCCCATTGTACCCAAAGGGGTAGTGCGTGCCCTGGCTGTAAGGACAGCGATGGGCATCCTTGTGGCGGTAGGTGCTTTGCCGCCGAGTTGGTTAAATCGGAAGGCTTAGAGGTCTTCTCTTCGTTGAAGAGAGACTTGATTGCCGAAATCAATGCATCAGGTGTTTCTGGTCTTCATGTGTCCGATTTGAATCTGTTGAGCGGTGCCTACGTAAATCTGGCTTATCCTCTTCCGAGCGGATGCTGCGTGCCCTTTTTAGACGATGGGAGTGTCTATCTTGGCAATCAGATAGAAGGTGCTGGGAATGGCCGTTGTTTTGGTGTAGTGGCCGGCCCGTCCTTTGTGCTCGTCTGCACGTATGGTGAGAATGGGGAAGACCCCGAACTCTTGCTATACAAGCGTTTCAAAAAATGAGCCCCTAAGCTGTGGTATGGAAGTACGTTTTATACACCATCCGATAAGTGCGAAAATGTTTCTTCGAGGTTGAAGATTTCGTCAAATGTTGTATAAAACAAAAACCTCATCAAATAGAGCTTGGATGAGGTTGCAAGGCCGTCAAGCGGCTTTTCGCGGACTCTTTTAGCTTATAAGGAGATTATTCGTCCACGTGGGTGACGTGGCCGCGGAGGTCGAATTGGATTTCCAATCCGTTGGTGAGGGTCACTTCGTAGCCGCCTTTCAGTTTCTCGCAGTCGATGATGAGCTGCTTGGGGAAACGTTCGACAACATAGCGGGTGATGTAGCCAGGCACGAGGGTGACGGGCAGGCCGTCGGTGCATTTCATCTCTTTCCAGATGCCTTTAGAGTCGAACTGGATGATGGTGCCGTCGGTCAGCAGGGCTTCGTATTCCTTGCCGTTGATGTAGGCAAAGTCGATGGCGCACGAAGGCCAGTGCTTTTGTATGAGCTCGATGGCGGGCTTGGGCAGGTTGTCGGGGTCGATAACTTTCTTGCGGCCGCCTGCGGTGGCGGTGCCGGCAATCAATACTAGGGTCAATAGGGTTAGGATAAACTTTTTCATGGTATGTTTAATGTTGATATGTTGATATGTTGATATGTCGATATGTCTAGGGTTTAGGGAACATACCCCCCCGCTTCGCGGTACCCCTCTCAAGAGGGGACGGCTGGCGCGTCAGCTAATTTTCAATTTTCAACTTTCAATTTATATTAGTTCTTCTGATTCGATGGTGACGACGGCTTCCTTGCCGCTGGTGGTGCCGGTGTAGAGGTAGCGCAGACCTCGGTTGGTGGCTTTGAGCATGTTCATCATCCTCACAAAGGATGGGTCGCTGCTGGCGGTGAGCATATCCTTCACGGCTTCGTGGTACTGTTCCGCGCTGAATTTCATCTCGTTGATGTCGAATTGGTCTTCGTCGCAGTCGAAGTAGTAGGTGAAATAGGCACTGTCGAGCTCGATGCGTGTGCAAATCATGCCTTCGGCGTAGTTGAGAGGCAGTTGCAGGCGTGTGGATTGGAGCACGGACTGGAGGTATGTCTCAGGGTCGCTGACGTAGGAGGGCATGTTGTCCGACAGCTCGGCGCAGGTGAAATGGTGTGTGACCGCTCTCCCATCCTCGAGGGCAAAGACCACGTCGAGGTCTGCTTCGGCGCCGACAATGGCCTGCAGCAGCTGGCGGAAAGTATCGTCGCTGTTGCTGCGATAGTTGTCAAGCATGTACTGGTGGAAACTGTCTTTGTTCTGCTCAAAAGAGTCGGCATCGTATACACCTGTCAGCTGGTAGTAGAAGGTGACGGTGGTGCCGTCATACGAAGCCTTGGTCATGTGTCCCATGGCTCCGAGGGGGATAGGGCATTGGTTGTTGAGGCTTTCGACCATCAACTTAAGCTGCTTCTGGTAGTCGTTTTGGCAACCAGACAGGATGGTCAAAAGTGACAAACTAAATATAAATAGGTACTTTTTAATTTTCATCATTCATTTTTCAAAGGTCAAGGGCATTGCGGTGGACTGGTTGGCGGGCATACCGTTGAGGAACACTTGGCGTATGCGGGTGTGGAGTGTCTGCCCTTCGAGGGGGCTCCAGCCGCATTTGTAGAGGATGCTGTCGTGGGTGATGTGCGTCTCGCCCTTCTCCACAATCACTAGGTCGGCATAGTAGTCGGGACGGATGAAACCGCGCCTCTCGATGCCGAAGATGGTGGCGGGGTTGTGGCACATCTTCTCCACGAGAAGGGGCAGCCACTCGCGCAGCACTTCGTCGTGGTCGTCGCGCTCCAACGCTGTGGGATTGAAGAACCCTTCCAGCATCATTTGCAGGCTGTGCTGGATGCTGGGGATGCCGCCCGGCGCGTCGAAGTAGCGTTGCTGCTTGCTCTCCCATGTGTGTGGGGCATGGTCGGTGGCGATGGTGTCGATGGTGCCGTCAATCAGGCCACTCCACAGTGCCAGCCTATCGTCGTTGCTTTTGATGGCGGGGTTGCATTTGATTTGGTTGCCAAGGGTAGCGTAGTCGCGGTCGTCAAACCACAGGTGGTTAGGTGTTACCTCAGCGGTGATATTCTTTTCGTCCAAATCCTTATTGCTCAGCAGCGACAGCTCGGTGGCGGTGCTGATATGGGCGATATGGAGCCGCGTGCCATGTTTGCGGGCGCGTTCCACCGCCTTGTAAGTCGAAATGAAGCATGCCTCGGTGTTGCGAATCTTGGGGTGCAGGGAGGCAGTCTCGTTCTCGGTGCCGGCAAACTCCAACTTGTAGTTGCGCAGGTTGGCGGCAATGATCGACTCCTCCTCGCAGTGGGCGACAATTAGTTTCTTGCTGTCCTTAAATAGTTTTTCCAACGCCGTCTCTCTGCTTACCAGCATATTGCCCGTGCTGCTGCCTAAGAAAAGCTTGATGGCAGCGTAGCGGTCTGTCGGGATGGAGATCAGCTGGTCGATGTTATCGTTGGTCGCGCCCAGCATAAAGGCGTAGTTCACCGCGCTCTTCTGTTCGGCTATCGCCTCTTTCTCCTCCAAGGTCTCCAGCGTGGTGGTCTGCGGCTTAGTGTTGGGCATGTCGATGACTGAGGTCACTCCGCCTGCCAGTGCGGCGCGGCTCTCGGTAGCAAAGTCAGCTTTCTCAGGGAATCCGGGGTCGCGAAAATGGACGTGGGTATCGATGATGCCAGGCAGGATATAGCAGCCCTTGGCGTCAAACAGTTGCGGCTTTCGCAGCCTGCTTTCGTCAGCCACCAGACGACCATCATGTATGAAAAGGTCCCGTGTCTCCAGGGACCCTTCGTTGACGATAGTGCCGTTTTGGATAATATAGTCCATTGTCGGATAATTCAGAATAATCGGATTATTCAGAATTATTTAGATTAAAACTTGCGTTTGCCAGCCCAGTTGCGTGCTGCCACATAGGCATCGGCCGAGTTGTTGTAGATAGGCTTCACCACAAACTGGCCCGTATGGTCGATGCAGCCCCAACGGCCTTCCTCCTTGGCGGGGGCGACGCGGTTGTTCCATGTCTGGATAAAGGGCTTGGCATCCTCCAGTCGCGGCAGGATGACCCACTCGCCCTCAAAGTCCACATAGCCCCAGTGGCCGGTGCCAGCCTCTTGTATCGGGTAGAGCCAGTGTCCCAGTTCGGCCTCCTCAATGCCCTTTTCGTTGTCGTCCCACTCCTGTCCAGCCTTCTGTGCCTCGCTGGAGAGGATAAACACGGGCTTCGACAGCAGTCGGCCATCCTCGTGGATGCTTGCCCACAGCCCGTTCTCGCACTTGGCGGTGGCAAACAGGCCTGTGTCGTTGGTGAAGTGCGACACATCAAGGTATATCGGTTGTATCGCCCAACTGCCGTCAGCTTTCACCCAGCCCCATAGGTTGGTGTCGGTGCGCATCTCGGGCAGCCGCCAGGCATCCATGTCGCGGCCATGCTCTATCTGCGACAGGGCATACACGCAGTCGTCCTCATGGCTGAAGATAAACTCGCTGATGACGTTGCCATTACGGTCGATGTTGCCCCAGCGGTCGTTCTTCAACGCCTGGGTGTAGATATAGTTGTGCTCGTTGGCAAACTGGCGTATCATGGCATATTGCGGCTGCACCACCCAGCGTCCCAGATAGTTCACTATGCCCCACTGGTTCTCGTTCTGCGGGTTGGGCACGCTGATGCGCCATGTGTCGTAGTGGCGTCCCACTATCCACTGGTGTCCGGCCTCGTAGGCATCCTCCATCGACACGAATATGTTGTTGATAATCAATATTCCCTTTGCGTCGATGCAGCCCCAGCGGCCATCCAGTTTCACGGGGGCGAAGCTCATGGGGTCGGTGCCGAAATACTTGCCTGCGCCCTCGTAGGCGGGCTCGTACTTCCAGTTGCCGTAGTAGTTCACAAATCCCCACTTATGGTCGGCAGGGTTCTCGGCGGGGTAGATCCACTTGCCGGGCTCCTCGGCGCTGTACCAGTGGTCGCCAGCCTCCTGTGCCTCCTCTTGTGTTTTGAAGATATTGCGGACTATCATGTTGCCAGCATCGTCGATGCAGCCCCACCGTCCGTCGTACTTCACCACGGCAAATTTGCGCTCCTGGTGTTGGAATGCGAACGCCACCTGGTAGCGTGGAGGTATCTGCCAGATGCCGTTGCTGTTTTTATATCCATACTTCATGCCGATGTCGTCGAAGGCCAATGTCTGTGCCAACAGACTGCCACTCAGCATACATAGTGCAGTTAAGATTAGAACGTTGCGTTTCATTTTATGTTGATTTCTAAGTTGCAAAAGTACATATTTTTTTTCATATAGCGAATATTTTTTTTAACAAAAGACTAACACCTCACTGTCAGTTCCTTTCTTTTGTCTTAGCTATTAGTATCGCTTGTGCCCAGTTGCTTGCACTCTGGGGCATGAAAAATGAAGAATAAGAGCCGGCAGGATGCGCCTGCCGACTCTCATTTTTCACCCTTTCGCCAAGATTGGAGAAAGTCTCATTTTTATTTCGGGTTGTAGAAGACAAACTGGTCGTCTATCACGTCGATGATGATGGTGTCGTTGGTCTTGATTTTCTCTTCCAGTATCTCGCGCGACAGCTCGTTGAGTATCTCCTTCTGTATGACCCGCTTCACCGGTCTTGCGCCCATAGCGGGGTCGTAACCTATCTCCGCCAGGTGGTCTATCGCCTCGTCGGTGGCGCTGATGAGGATGTCGTTCTTCTCCAACATCTTCGACACCAGTGCCAGCTGTATCTTCACCACTTCGCGTATCTGGCTCTTCGTCAGCGGGCTGAACATGATTATCTCGTCGATACGGTTCAGGAATTCGGGACGTATTCTTTCCTTCAGCATTTCCATCACCGCCTTCTTGGTCTCGTCCAGCTCGTATTGCGAGATGACGCTGCTGCCTTCCAGTCGTTCGCGGATGATGTCGCTGCCCATATTGGAGGTCATAATGATGACCGTGTTCTTGAAGTCGGCCGTACGGCCCTTGTTGTCGGTCAGTCGGCCATCCTCCAACACCTGCAGCAGGATGTTGAACACGTCGGGGTGTGCCTTCTCTATCTCGTCGAACAGCACTATGCTGTAGGGTTTTCTGCGCACTGCCTCGGTCAGTTGGCCGCTCTCGTCATAGCCCACATAGCCCGGAGGCGCTCCTATCAGTCGCGACACGCTGTGCCGCTCCTGGTATTCGCTCATATCGATACGCACCATCATCTCCTCGTCGTCAAACAGCACCTCTGCCAGTGCCTTTGCCAGCTCGGTCTTGCCCACGCCGGTGGTGCCTAGGAAGATGAAGCTTCCGATAGGCCGTTTGCCGTCGCTCAGTCCTGTACGGCTGCGGCGTATGGCGTTGGCAATGGTGCTGATGGCCTCGTCCTGTCCCACCACGCGCTTGTGCAGTTCCTCCTCAATGTGTAGCAGCCGCTCGCGTTCGCTCTGCATCATTCGGGTCACGGGGATGCCCGTCCACTTGGAGACCACTTCGGCTATCTGTTCCGAATCCACCTCCTCGTTTATCATGGCGTTGTCGGCCTGCATCTGTTTCAGTTGCTCCTTGAGGTCGGCCACATGTTTCTCCGCCTCCTTGATACGTCCGTAGCGCAGTTCGGCCACTTTGCCATAGTCGCCCGCACGTTCGGCCTGTTCGGCCTCGAACTTGTAGCTCTCGATGTTCTTCACCTCGGCCTGAATGCTTTCCACTATGTTCTTCTCGTTTTGCCAACGTGCCTTCATCTCGTTGCGCTGCTCGCCCAGTTCGCTTATCTCCTTGCCCAGCTGCGACAGCTTGTCTTGGTCGTTCTCGCGCTTGATGGCCTCGCGCTCGATTTCCAACTGGCGTATGCGGCGTTCTATCTCGTCCAGCTCCTCTGGCACCGAGTCAATCTCCAACCGTAGCTTGGCCGCCGCTTCGTCGATAAGGTCGATGGCCTTGTCGGGCAGGAAACGGTCGCTGATATAGCGGTGGCTCAGTTCGGCGGCGGCAATGATGGCCTCGTCCTTGATACGCACCTTGTGATGCACCTCGTAGCGCTCTTTCAGTCCACGCAGTATGCTGATGGTGTCGGCCACGTCGGGCTCGTCAATCAGCACGCTTTGGAAACGGCGTTCCAAAGCCTTGTCCTTCTCGAAATACTTCTGATACTCAGCCAGCGTGGTGGCACCGATGGCGCGCAGTTCGCCACGGGCCAGGGCGGGCTTCAGTATGTTGGCGGCATCCATTGCCCCTTCGCCACCGCCGGCACCCACCAGGGTGTGTATCTCGTCGATGAAGAGGATGATTTCGCCGTCGGCCTCGTTGATTTCGCGGATGACGCTCTTCAGCCGCTCCTCAAACTCGCCTTTGTACTTCGCACCCGCAATCAGTGCGCCCATGTCTAGGCTGTAGATGGTCTTGCTCTTCAAGTTTTCAGGCACGTCGCCGCTCACGATACGGTGGGCCAACCCCTCGGCGATGGCGGTTTTACCCACGCCGGGCTCGCCAATCAATATGGGGTTGTTCTTGGTACGGCGGCTGAGGATTTGCAGCACGCGGCGTATCTCCTCGTCACGCCCTATCACGGGGTCCAGTTTGCCCGCCTGAGCCAGCTGGTTGAGGTTCTTGGCGTATTTGTTCAGGGCGTTGTAGGTCTCCTCGGCGCTCTGGCTGCCCACCTTGCTGCCCTTGCGCAGGTCGGCGATGGCGGCCTTGAGGCCTTTCTCGCTCACGCCCGCGTCTTTCATCAGCTGAGCCACTTTGTCGCGGCCCGAAAGCAGCCCTAACAGCAGATGCTCCACGCTCACGAACTCGTCGCCCATCTCGGTGGCGAGCTGCGAAGCCTTCACCAACGCCTGGTTGGCGTCGTTGCTAAGGTATTGGCTACCGCCGCTCACACGGGGCAGGGTCTCCAGCATCGCATCCACCTGTTGTGTCAGCCGAGGCACGTTCACCTCCAGCTTCTTCAGCAAGAATGGCGTAACATTCTCGTCCTCGCTCAGCAGTCCTTTCAGCAGATGGCTCGTCTCGATGGCCTGGTGCTGCTTCGCCATGGCTATCTCCTGCGCCTTCTGTACCGCCTCTTGCGATTTGATTGTAAAATTGTTCAGATTCATAGTTATTTGGTTTTATTTGTTATTACTCATAATTAATTGTGTCAATGCGCTAGCGTGTTATCGTGTTAATACTTCACGCATTTCCACTGCCACCCCAAAGCAATAACTATACCAAACAACGGGAACTGCCAATTTGTCAGTCCTCGGTGCCAGTTCGATGATTTGTCTAAAATAGGCCTCCTAATGCTATGGGAGGCCGCTGTTTCCTTTCATTGCGGAACCCTTATTTATCCTATATTTAGTTTACCTTTTGTTTAGATTTTATTTACCTTTTGTTTAGGTAACATAAACAAAGAAGAGAGTAAATAGAAACAAAATAGAAGGTAAATAAAAAATATGTAAAGGGATAACTAGGGTGCTGAAATGGCCTTTGGCAGGCGTGGGGGAAGACGTTTCAAAGAAAAAAAATCAATTTATCCCAAATTGGTCATTAGGGTTTATGCCAGATTAGTATTTGTTTCGAGCAGATTGGCCACATCGCTGGCGAAGTCGTAGCGGGCTACGGCGAGACAGGGATGTGGACAAGATGCCGAAAGAAATGCTGATATGGCATAAAGAGACCTAAAAAATTGAGAAAGGATATAAAAGTCGGCCTAATGACCGATTTGGGTTTATGCCAAAAGGGATGTATTTGCAAGGGAATGGCAGTGGCCAACGCCCAAGATGGCATGGGAAAAATGAGCCACGGCAATCACATCACGCTAGTATGGGGACATTCTTGAGTGATAGAGGAAATGCCAAAATTGTGTTTGAGGACCTAGTTTACATCATGTCCGGACTAATGTAAATCAAGAAATGCCAATTAAAATCAATAGTATTTAACATGCAGATTATTAAGTATATCCCCCCCCCTATAAGAATACTGCAGAATATTCATTGTCAAATAAAAAAATAGTTGTATCTTGGCGGCGTAGGCTTGCTGCCAGAGGGTCTGGGCTTCAAGGAGGTCGCTGATGGATTCCATGCCGACCTCGTACTGCTTGCGGCTGAGTTGCAGGTTTTCGTCGGCTTGGGAGAGTGAACGGACGGCGAGGGATGCTTCGAGGGACGCTTCGTCGAGGATGTCGGTGGCCTGCGAAAGCTCGAGTTGCATCTTCTCGTCGAGATGCTGACGCTCCAACTCCACCTGCTCGGCCTTGGCTTCGGCGGCACGCACCTTGTTGATTCGTCCGCCGAAATGGAAGATGGGGATGCTGAGGTTGAGTGTGAGGCTGAACGAGCCGCCGTCGAGCACCGTCTCGTCGCCGACCTTCAACCCGTGCATATAGCCGTAGCTGCCCTGAAGGCCCACCTGCGGCAGCATATCGGCAAGGGCCAGGCGAGCCTGACTGCGCGCCATAGCTGCCGGACGGGAAAAATGTAAGGGGCGAGGGCAATAAAAGCGGGAGTTGGACGTTAATGTAGGAGGAATTATTTATGAGTACGCAGAAACATATACCTGTCATCAAGTTCCACAAGTACAAGTACGGCGATGAATTGCTTATCGATGTGGTGACGCTCGACATGATTCGCGCTAGCAAGGACTTTGCCAATGCCCTGCGGCAGTCGTTCTACGGCGTGATGCTCACCACGGGTGGCGAGGGTGACGTTGAGGTGGACGGCGAACCATGCACCGCCACGAAAGGACTGGTGGCCTTCGCCCGCCCCGGCGATGTCGGTACTGTCACCAACGACCGCAACCTCACCGCGCTGGAACTGATATTCGAGCGCGACTTTATGCTCTCATTTTTTAACGACCCGCATTTCCTCGACGGCCTTTCATACTTCTCTACCTCAAGGCCGTCGCCATACGTGATGCTCAACGAGGCATTATATAATAGGATAATAGGCCTCTATGTGGAAATCCAACTGGAGGTTGCAAATGCCCGCGACCGCCACCTGCTACGCGCCATGCTCTATGAAACGCTGATGCTGCTGCAAAAAGCGTCTCCGGTTTCAGGGAGAAAAAGGGAGAGTAGCGAGACACGCGTGGCACGTTTCTGTGAGTTGGTGAACGAGTATTTCCTGACTGAAACAGGCGTCGAGTTCTATGCCGAAAGGCTCTGCATCACGCCCAACTACCTCAACCGCATTGTGCGCCAAACTCTGGGGCAGTCCACTAAGGGCTACATCCAGTCGCGTCGTATCGAGGAAGCCCGCCACCTGTTGCGCTACACCTCGCTGCCCGTCAGCGATATTGCCGACCGCCTCGGCTTCGACACACCCACCTATTTCGGCCGCGCTTTCGCCCAAGCCACGGGGACAACTCCATTACAATTCCGCAGTTGTCCCGAAAAGTGACATTTCCTGCATCTTAATTACTTTGCCAGTCGCGGGAACGGCTGTATTTTTGCATTTCGGGAAAATGAGGGTGCATATTGATTAACTGCACGAGGAATCAAGCAATTAACAACATCAAAAAAGATACCGAAATGAAAAAAATCTTAGTAATCACCGCCGCCGCCTGCCTGATGATGGCCTGCGGAGGCAACAAAAATCAAAAAGAGATGAACAACATCAGCAACAAAGAGAAGGCTGTGGCCCTTCTGAAAGCCATCGAAACCGGAGACACCGTGGCCATCGGCTACGTAAACGCCCAGAACTACAAACAGCACAACCTCGGCGTAGAGGACGGACTGGACGGTTTCGGCCGAGCCCTCGCAGGGCTGGCCAACTATCCTGAAGCCCCGAAGGTGAACACCGTGCGTGCCTTCGAGGACGGCGACTTCGTGGTCTGCCAGACCGACTACAACTTCTTCGGCCCAAAGGCGGGCTTCGACATCTTCCGCTTCGAGGACGGCAAAATCGTAGAGCACTGGGACAACCTGATGCCCTACGATGGCAAGCCCAACCCCAGCGGCCACACCCCCTTCGACGGCACCACTGAGGTGAAAGACCTTGACAAAACCGAAGCCAACAAGGCTATGGTTCGCAATTTCGTGCAGGATGTGCTGATGGGTCAGCACCCCGAGAACCTCACCAATTATTTCGACGGCAATACCTACATCCAGCACAACACCGCCATCGCCGACGGGCTTGACGGCCTCGGTGCCGCCCTCGCCGCAATGGCCGAGCAGGGCATCAAGATGGAGTACTTCACCATCCACAAGATTCTCGGCTGCGGCAATTTTGTGCTGGCTGTCAGTGAAGGCCGTTTTGCCGACCAGCCCACCAGCTACTATGACCTCTTCCGCGTCGAAAACGGCAAAATTGCCGAGCATTGGGACGTGATGGAGACCATCGCCCCCGAAAGCGACAGGAAACACCAGAACGGCAAGTTCAACTTCTAAACTTTCTTCAACAATATAAAGAAACAGGCGGACATTTTCCATGTCCGCCTGTTTGCAACAAGTAAAATTGTACAATTATGAACATCCCGATGCAGATTGACATCAATTCCATCGCGCGGGCGACCAACGCGGCGCACTACGAGTACCTCACCACCGTGCGCAAGCGCACCGAGGAAATACGACTGGATGAACAAGGTCCCAATAATTTCAATTTTCATTTTTCAATTTAACCCAAATCGGTCATTAGGGTTTATGGCAGATTAGTATTTGTTTCGAGCAGATTGGCCTCATCGTTGGCGAAGGCGTAGCGGGCTACGGCGAGACAGCGATGGGGACAAGATGCCGAAAGAAATGCTGATATGCCATAAACAGACCTAAATAAGACAAGAATAATTGAAAAGTCGGCCTATTGACCGATTTGGGTTTAATTGTTATTGGTTGGAAGAGTTGCCGGTGCGGGCCTTGCTCTCGAGTTCCATCTTGCCGAGGCGCACGGTGACGCCGAAGGAGATGTAGCGCGAGCTGTAGCGGGTGGTTGAATTGCTGGAAATGTAGGGGTTGGTGTTGGCCGAAGAACGCGAGTAGGTGTTGAAGATATCCTTGACGCTGAGATAGAGCGACATGTGACGGTCGAGCAGGTCGGCACTCACTCCGAGGTCGGTGGTGAAGAAGGGGTCGTAGCTGCTGAGGAAGGAGATTTGACGAGTGGTATAGTTGACGTTGCCGAACACTTGCAGCACGTTCCATAGCTTGCCCCACACGTTGAGCCGCAGGTTGCCCGCCCAGAGGTCGTCGTCCACCCATTCGCCCGGGCGGAACTGGCTGTGGTAGCCCATGTGCACGGCGCGGGCCGAGAGGCGCAGATTGAACATGGCCGTGGGGCGGTAGGTGAGATTGATGTCGGCACCCGCCGTATGGCTGCTGCCGATGTTGAACGGCTGGCTGAAGGAGACTTCGCGTCCA
>JAEEGF011173868.1_pt1 | contig 15865 bp, 8 predicted proteins | sample 9134171 | NCBI WGS metagenome assembly JAEEGF01 (sample SAMN16246542, study PRJNA631951) | gut metagenome | biome: gut microbiome; feature: rumen; material: AP-attached | host: Bos | place: Iran: Karaj | collected 2018-10
AGTAAAATTTAATATTAAAATTCTCTTAAAACCGTTTAATGTGTAGACGAATATTTGTATAATTTTGGTAACTAAAATGCACAAGTATGCACAGATATTCATATAGAGGCTCACTATGAACGAAGAAAAAAACATAATTGGCCCTAAATTATATTTTGATATTATATACACGCTTCTTATCATATTTATCTTTGTTAATGCGTTTTTCTTTACATTTGATAATACTTCCCGCTATGAGGAAAACTTAAAGGCTTATTCCGGGAATTGGCTGGATGAGAGCGGTAACTGGGTGATAATCGATGAAGTACTGGTAGGCAGGTATGGCGGAAAGGTAACTCTTTTTAATACTCTTCCGGACCATCTGGACGAAGGAGATAATCTTTTCTTTGAGACCAAGAATGTCAATATCAGGGCCTTTATAGATGATAGAGAAGTATATAGCTTTACAACCCGGGAAAACCTCACCGGAATGGGGTATGGTATTGCTTTTCATGAAATAGTTCTTTCCGAGGACTGTGCAGGAAAAACATTAAGATTTGAATATGAGGGTGTCAGCTCCCAGGAGTATTCTGGCACTGTCATGAAGGTATATATCGGACCTTCCCGTGATTATCTGTGCGTTATTTTAAACGAAAGAGGTTCCAGATTTTTTAATTCCATGCTGATAATTTTCTTCGGCTTTCTTATGATGGCGATCTGGCTATTTTTGCGTGATAAGTCCAGACTAGCCTTTGATATGGTGGCTCTTGGAGGAGTTTCCATACTCATGGGATTATGGACTTTGATCAATACCAATTGCCTGTTGATCCTTACGGGGCATATCTTTGTATGGCGGGTTTTAAGTATCCTTTTGATCCCAACAATAGGGTATCCCGTTATCTGTTTTTGCAATTCCTTTACAAAAGTTAAGCGAAAAGTATATGAATATATAGCTTTCTTTGTGTCTGGCATAGCAGAAGTATTGCTAATTGCCCTCAGAATGTTTTATGGAATAGACATGACCAATACTGTAATATATGCTGCGCTGGCGGTTCTTCTTACAGACGCTATTCTTTTTGCCATCCTGTCCATTGACAACAAGAGATATTGCAGAAAGAACAACCTTCCTACCGAGCTGAAAGCATTCCATCTGGGACTTATTCTGTTAGTTGGTATTTCCTCCATAGATGGAGTGTTCTATTTGCTTAAAATTGGTCCCAGAGATGCCACCGGCAGATTCAGCAGCATTGGCATGCTTATTTTTATCATGGTAATGCTTTTGCATTTCATAAATCTCTGGACCAAGAATCAGGATGCCATGGATAGAGACAGATTCATAAATAAGTCTCTTCAGGTGGCCATTGCATCTAAAAATCCTGTCGAAAGTATCAAACTTTTGCTGGAGTTCTTAGGCATAGAACTAGGGGCTGCCAGAGCATATATCTATGAAGATTTGGGAAAGGGGCGATTCCGTAACACCTATGAGTGGTTTGCAGACGGTCTTGATCCAAACCCCAAGGATGTTACAGAGCTTCCTTATAAGGGATGTATCAGTGAATTGGAGAAGCGCTTTAATTCCGGCGAAAATTGCATTCTGGTAAAAGATATTGAGAAAATCCAGAAAGATTATCCTATTATCTATGACAGACTTAAAAAAGCTAATGCCACAAATACAGTACTAAGTCCCTTGGAGTCAAATGGAAAGCTGGTTGGATTCCTTGGAATCAATGACATACCGGTGGAGATTCAGAAGTCAGTAGCGGAAATTGCAGGCATTATGTCCTTCTTCTTTGCTCAGTTCATAAATCAGAGGCAGGAACAGGATAAAATGCTGTATTACAGCTACCATGACTCTGTTTCCGGTGCGAAAAACAGAAATGCCTTGAAGGAATACACAGATCAAAGGATGGATCTTTCTCAGGCCTTTGGCTATGTGATTTGCGAGATAGTTAAACTGAAGGAAATAAACGAGGTATATGGCCATGATGCCGGCGATAAGATCGTAATCGGCACTGCGGAAATAATGATGGAAGCCTTTGGAGAGGATAATGTTTATCGTCTTTCAGGTGAAGAATTCATTGCTTTTGGATTTGAAATTGATGAGATATATTTTAACAACGATATAGAGAGAATAAAGCGCCTGTTCAAAGACAGGGATTTCAATGTTATTGTGGGAGCAGTTTATTGTTCAAATGGCACTTCTGACTTAAAAAATGTTACGAAATATGCGCATGATCTTTTAGAGAAGGATAAAGGAGAGACAAGTGGAAAATAACTCTCAACAGACCATAAAAACACATAATACTGTGCTGATCATCGTGTCCATATCGTGTTTTGGTGCATCCTTAGAAGGCTTCATCCAGGGATGGGAGCTTTGGGTGCCTCCTTTGCTTGCCCTGGCAGTTATCGGAGCCTGGTGGATGCACATCACTCAGAGAGGTGATAGTAAGAGCCGAGAAAATTACTATCTGTATCTATCCATTTTTATGGCGTTTTTCCATGGTATGCACACTAGCAGCTTCTTTGATGTGGCGGTGGTTTCATCACTTCTTCTGGGAACCTTTACTTTGCTTAATAATATTGCTTATTTACGGATTGTGTTGGCAGAGTACTTTATAGTAACCATTATTCAGGTGGTTGCGGCCCTTGTGACAGGAAGTGTGGAATTAGATTCTTTTACCATCGCCAGAATGAGCCTGCATCTGGGATGCGTTTTCTGTATCTATAGTGTTTTGAAGAAGCTTTTGCTAAAGAGTATAGAAGACAGAAAAGTGATAGAAAAAAAGGATTCAGACAAGGAAAGCTATGATCACAACATGGAGGACTTCCTTGTAAATATTTCTCATGAGCTGAGAACTCCTGTAAATGTTATCAATGGTCTTTCCAGTCTTATTTTAAAAAGAGAAAATCGCGAGGACGTAAAATCCATCAGAAATGCCGGACTTCGTCTGGCAAGACAGATTGAAGATATTCAGGATTACAGTGAGGTCCAGAGAAATGACCTGAGGATTGAGAATGAGAGATATATGATCACCTCCATACTCAATGATATCCTGTCAAGCTATGCTGATATGGAAAAAATTGATAAGATCGACTTTATTGTGGATCTTGATCCTGCTGTGCCTGCAGTAATGAAGGGAGATGCCAATAAGATACGAAAAGTTATTGAGCATCTTTTGGATAACGCCTTTAAATTCACCAAGCGAGGAGGAGTGCGACTCAGAATCTTCTGTATCAGAAAGGAATATGGTGTAAACCTTCTTGTTGAGGTAACTGATACCGGTATAGGAATGACCCAAAAGGACATAGAGAGTGTGTCCTTAGGCTCTTATCAGGCCGACAGGAAAAGGACCAGAAGTACCGGTGGTATTGGTCTTGGACTTTCAATTGTATATGGCTTTATTCGCAATATGGACGGCTTTGTACGTATTAACAGTGAAAAGAGAAAAGGTACAATAGTCAGACTCAGTGTTTTTCAGGAGATAATAGACCCCGCTCCCTGCATGAGTGTAACTACCGAAAAATTTGTGAATATTATCTGCTACGTTGCCCAGGGAAGTCACAGAGAACCCTATGTTGCGTCCATGTACAGTGATATGGCCAGAAACCTCGCTGCAGGACTCAGGGTTAATATGTATTTTGCAAACAGCGAGGAGGAACTTAAGAGGCTCATTTCAAGGGGAGATATTACCAATGTCTTCACAGGCCCATACGAATATACAAAGTCCTGTGAGTATCTCGATGAACTGGCAAAGAAAGGCATTACAGTAGCTGTTTCTGCAGATAAGAAGTTCTCTGTAAGATCAGGAAGTGAGGTTGTTATCATATCCAAACCTGTGTATGGATATCAGATTGTACAGGTACTTAATGAGGAATTTGGAGGAAAGCATATTTCCTTTGAAAGTGAGATTGTTAAGCCTGATCTGTCCGGAATAAAGGCTCTGGTAGTTGATGATGAGCCTATGAATCTTGTAGTAGCAATGGGAATTTTAAAGGATTACAAGATGATCATTGATACTGCGGATAGCGGAAAGGAATCCATCGAAAAATTCTCAAAGAAAGACTACGATGTAATTTTGATGGATCACATGATGCCGGGAATGGACGGAGTGGAAGCCATGAAGAGAATCCGCTCTGTTGCAGAACAGGAAAACAGAAAGGTCAAGATTATTGCATTCACTGCCAATGCAGTCAGCGGAGCCAAGGAGATGTTCCTGAGGGAAGGCTTCGATGGCTTTATTAGTAAGCCTATCAAGATGCATGATTTTGAACGAGTGATGGCCCGTGTAATGTTTGAGAATAAGTCAGGCTGGAAGGGAGGTGCGAAATGATCATTAAATTGTTTAAACGCACTGTGGAAATGTTAAAGGATCCTTCCAGAAGTTTTAAGGAGAGGGTATTCCTGCTCCTTACTTTTGTTACGGTTATTGTTGCTCTATTGGCCCTTGTGGGTGATCTTCTGGTAAAAGAAAACCCGGTAGAGTCAACTGTTCTTGCTATCACAGCTGTATTGGTTCCTATCGGCACCATATTTGCCATAAGAAAAAATAAGGTACAGGCAGCGGTACGATTTATAATAGTTGGCCTGGTAGGTTTTCTTTTGCCACTGCTGTTCTATTTTGGAGGAGGACTGACAGGTGGCGGTGTCCTCTGGATCATTTTTGCATATCTCTATACAGGTCTTGTTCTCAGCGGATTGTGGAAACCATTTCTTTTGTTGATACTGTCTGTGGAGACCATAATCTTTTATGCGGTTGATTATTATTTCCCCGGGAAGGTTAAAACCCATACAAGGGAGATGTTCTATATTGATTCTCTTATTTCCATGATATTGGTGGGAGTAATCTGCTGTATCATGGTATGGTTCGTGGAATGGCTTTTCATGGAAGAAAATAAGAGAGCCAAAGAGGAAGCCAAGAAATTTGAGGAACTCAACAAATCTCAGAACAGATTTTTCTCAAATATGAGCCATGAGATCAGGACCCCCATCAACTCAATTCTTGGTCTTAACGAACTTATTTTAAGAGATCCCGATGCTACAGATGAGATCAGGAAAGATGCAGGAAATATCCAGGGCGCAGGAAGAATGCTTCTTTCCCTTGTTAACGATATTCTTGATATTTCCAAGATTGAAGCAGGAAAGATGGAGATTATTCCTGTCAACTACAGTGTGGAATCTCTAATTTCTGAGATTGTAAATATGATGTGGCTTCGTGCTGAGCAAAAAGGACTTGAGTTCAATGTTCAGATCGATCCAAGTTTGCCGAGAGAACTCTTCGGAGATGAAGTCAGAATCAAGCAGATCCTAATTAATCTTCTTAACAATGCGGTTAAGTATACCAAGGAAGGAACAGTTACACTTCATATAGAAAAAGAGGATATCAGGGAAGACAGTGTTCGAATCATGTTTTCCGTCATTGATACCGGTATGGGTATCAAGCAGGAATCGCTGCCTTATCTTTTTGATGCATTCCAGCGTGCGGATGAGGAGGTCAACAGAAAGATTGAGGGAACCGGTCTTGGTCTTTCCATTGTTAAGCAGCTGGTAGATCTTATGGGAGGTGAAATTGCTGTAAACAGCGTTTATTCCCAGGGATCCACCTTCACGGTTAATCTGTGGCAAAAGGTATCAAACCCTGCTCAGGTGGGAGATATCAACATTTCAAGTGTCGGCAGTGCAAAGGATACTAAGGCATATGAGGCCACATTTAAGGCTCCTGATGCCAAGATCCTCATAGTAGATGATAATGAAATGAATCTTGAAGTTGAGAAAAAACTCCTTGAAGGAACGCAGATTGCTATATCCACTGCGGATAGCGGTGCGGCTGCTCTTAATCTTACTTCAAGATACAGATTTGACCTCATTCTCATGGATCACCTTATGCCTGAGATGAGCGGCGTTGACTGTCTTCAGCGCATCAGAAAGCAGCAGGGCGGACTTAACAATCATGTTCCTGTTATCGTACTTACGGCAAATGCCGGCAGTGAAAACAGGGAATTGTACAGCATAAGCGGCTTTGATGGCTATTTGCTTAAACCTGTGTCAGGGCAGCAGCTGGAGACTATGCTTCTTGAGCATCTGCCGGAATCCAAGGTTATTCAGACCTCTGCAGGTGCAAGGGCTGCAAACCAGATGAACACTGCCAAGGGTTATAGCAAGAAGATTCCTGTGCTTATTGGAACCAGCACCATGTGCGATCTGCCCATGAATATCTTCTATGACTACCAGATTGACATTATTCCTTTTAAGGTTCATACAGACGGAAAAGAGTATTTTGATGTATTCGAGGCTGATTCAGACGAGATTATAAGGTATATGAAGAATGGAAAGGTATATAAGTCTGAGCCGCCTATGGTGGAGGAGTTTGAGCACTTCTATGGAAGAGCCCTTAAGCGAGCCCATCAGGTAATCTATATAGCTGTGGCTGATTCCATCAGTAATGAGTACAGAAGAGCTAAAGAAGCTTCCAAGAACTATGGAAATGTCTTTGTCTTTGATTCAGGCTTTAACTCCAGTTCTTTGGGAATGATGGTGCTGATGGCATATAAAATGTCAGTTTCCGGCATGAGCCCGGGAAATATAATCAGCGAACTGAATAAAATGAAGAGCAAGATGCAGTGCAGCTTTGTTACCAGTGATCCGAGGGTTCTTTTTAACAGAAGCTTTGTTGGACAGGCAATGTTTGGCTTTATGGACAGTATTGGTCTTAAGCCTTTCCTTAGAATCAGAAATGACACCTTTAAGCTGGATAAATTTGTTCTGGGTTCAACCATAAAGGGCTTTGAGAAGTATGTTGACTATGCTCTGCCAAGGTGGGTAAAACCTGACCTTGACCTGGTATTTGTTACATATGTTGACCTTACCAAGGAAGAACTGGCCATCATTGAAAAGAGAATTCTCAGCCGCGCGCCTTTTAGACATATCTTTTTCCAGAAGGCATGCTCAGTTATGGCACTGACCTGCGGTTCAGGAGCTTTTGGAGTACTCTATATTGAGGACACAGGAGTTTCCTATAACCTGGAGAAGATGCTGGATTCAGGTCAGGGTGAGTTTGAGATGGCCGGCATTCAGGATATCGAAGAAGATACATCTGAGGGTGAACATGATGCCCGGGAAGAATACAATAGTAATAAAATGAATGAGAACACTTTCGTCTATAGGAAAATGGAAGAAAGAGGTTTTCAGGAAGATGATTCGAAAGAGCCACCGGCTGAAGAAGAGGCCACTGAGCTTAAATGGTATGAGGACCTGGAAGGAATCGACTCTGATACAGGCATTGAGAACAGCGGAGGATCAGAGGATTCTTATAAGAGCGTCATGGGTATCTTCTACAACTCCATCGATCCTCGCGGCGATGAGATCGCGGATTATTACGACAATGAGGATTGGGAGAACTATACTATCAAAGTTCATGCCCTTAAGAGCTCCGCAAGACTCATCGGAGCCACCAAGCTTTCTGAAGATGCCGAAGCTCTGGAAATGGCAGGAAAAGCCAATAATATTGACTTCATAAAGTCTCACCACTACGAAATGATGGAAGAGTTCAGAGGCTACAAGAGTATTCTTGATCCTATTTTCGCGGTGGAGGAAGAGCCGGAGGATGAGGAAGAGGAAGAAATTCAGGAAGCAGCTGCCGTGGATACCAATACCCAGGCCGGCTTTGAGAATCTCCTGATCAGGAGTCTTTATGAGGCGGTAAAAGAGTGCCTTGCAAAAGAAAACTATTCGGCTCTTGCGGGAACCATTAAGGAAATGCAGGACTATACATTCCCTGCAGAGCATAAGGAAATCATGGATCAGCTAAAAGCTGCTTATGACAAAAAGAACTATGACGAAATGAAAGAATTACTTTCTTATGGAGAACAACTTCTGGGATAAAACAATAATTTAAAGCACAAAAAAGCTGCACCCTTTTTGCTTGAATCGGGGTGCAGCTTATTTTTTGTAATGGATTTACTGCGCTTTGCCAAGTCCGGCTTTTTGTACGAAAACAAATACAAACAGGGCAACAATGCCGCCCACAAGGCCAAGGATACTGTTCCCCACAAGACCGGCAACAATATAGAACACAAAGGATATTGCTGCAACAGTTATTCCATAAGGAAGCTGCGAGGCCACATGATTTAAATGCTTACAACCCGCTCCGGCTGAACTTAGGATAGTAGTATCGGAAATGGGGCTTAAGTGATCTCCGCAGACACTTCCTCCAAGCACTGCAGCTGTGGTCATGACCATGATGGAACTCATGACATCCCCAAATACTGATACTGTAATGGGAATCAGGATTCCGAAGGTTCCCCAGGAAGTTCCTGTGGAAAAGGCCAGCAGCAGTGATACCACAAACAGAATTGCCGGCATCAGGGAAAGTGGAATGCTGTTTCTTTCAACAACACCTGCCACAAAGCTTCCTGCGTCCAGGTAATCTGAGCCGCAGATGCCGCTTAAGGTCCAGGCAAAGGTAAGAATGAGAGTGGTGGGCACCATACTCCTAAAGCCCTCCACAAGGGCATTCATAAAGTTCTTCGGGGATACTATTTCTCTTGGGAGATACAGGATTGCCACCAGGATAACTGCGAACAGGGCGCCCATGGCAAGGCTTACAATGGCATCGCAGTTTGCAAAGGCATCTCCGATGCTGACACCTTCCTGAGAGAAAAATCCGCCTGTATAAAGCATTGAGAATATTGACAACACAATGAGAAAAAACACCGGCAGCAGAAGGTCATAGACTTTGCAGTTTTTGGGAGTGGGTCCCTGAGAAAACTCATCTTCTTTGGCTTCTTTGGCTTCAGCGGCTTTCTGTTCGTATTCCTTCATGGGACCAAAGTCCACCACAAAGAGGGTTGTGAAAAGTATCATTGCCAGGCTGAGCCAGGTGTAGTAATTGCAGGCGATGGTCTTAATAAAGAGTGTAAAGCCATCTATTGAAGAACCATCAGGCATTGATGAACTCACTGCGGCAGCCCAGGAAGACAGCGGTGCTATCATACAGATGGGAGCAGCTGTTGAATCGATGACATAGGCAAGTTTTTCTCTGGATATCTTATATTTGTCGGTAATGGGACGCATTACAGTCCCCACTGTCATGCAGTTGAAGTAATCATCAACGAAAATAATGATACCCAAAAAGAGGGTGGACAAAAGAACCTGCTTTTTATTCTTAAGTTTTTGTGAAGCCCAGTGGGCATATTTTTTGGACGCTCCGGAGTATCCCATGAGATGGATGATCATTCCCAGGAGAATTATAAAAACGATTACTCCAATATTGCCCTGGATCTTTTGCCCCATGATATTAAAGATCACTATCAGGGCTTCGAAGGGGTTAAAGCTCGTATAAAGTAAGCCTCCTATCAGGATACCTACCATAAGAGACAGATTGACTTCCTTGGTGATAAGGGCAATTATAATCGCTAAAATAGGGGGCAGCAGTGCCCAAAAAGTAGCAGTCATAACTCATCCTCCTAACTATCGTAATAATATTATATAACAATACGATAAAACAAAATAATTATAATATTATTAAATGATGGGACGGTTATGACTGCTATCTTAAATTGTTCTGTTAAAGAATATTTCCAGCTCTTTTCTTGTGTCTACAATGGCCTTTAAAGTGGTCTCATTTCTGGATGGGAATGCGAACATTTTGTATAAGTATCCCTGCTCCAGGGCAAGCTCAAGGCTTTTTGGAAATACAAGTTCGAAGACCAGGGCAATATGTCCTATAAGGTGTTCTGCAGGGCTGTCCATGATCTCACGAAGAACTGCGTGGTGTTCCCGAACCTGCTCCATGACTTTTTCAGAGACACCGGAGGTCATCAGGACTTCTTCTGAGACATTGTAGATCTCCTCCATGGGTGTCTCCACGTTGACTCTGAGAATATCCACCTTATCTGCATCCCTTAGAATATTGCAAAAATCAAGGGTCTTGCCTGTAACCTGCTGGTTAACCCTGTATTTGTTGTGCTGACGGATCACTGTTTCTAATTGATCTGTTTCTGAAGTGTCATCCAGATAGTTTATTATGAGATTTGAATCTCCGAACAGGAGATCTGCGCCAAATTCTGCATGGTCAACGGATTCTGAATCTATGAAGGTGTTATATCTTTTTACCTGTTCAAATCTTCCAATGTCGTGGAGCATGCCGGAAAGCCAGGCAAAATCCACATCTTCCTGTGACATTCCAATGGACTGCGCAATCTTTTCGCAATTGTCTGCAACCCTGTAGGTATGGGCGATTTTCAGGGCAATCTTCACATCCTCGGGATCATAGTTTCTGGTGTAGGAGGCGAACTGTTCCCGCACCCGCTTTCTGTCTATTTTCATATAGTTTTTTTATCTTCTTTCTATAGTTTTTTTATTTACTGAACAGCTACACTATTCTATCATATAAATAGATTTACTGTTACTGTCACGCCTATGAAAAAGGAGGACTCTATGAGTAAAGAACTAGGTATTATCGCACTTGAATCTTTTCAGCATCAGGCTAAAAGAATCAACGAAATCCTTTGTGAGTGGCGAAAGGGCGACAATTATCTGATTGAAGCCAATTGCCCGAGATTTAGCAGCGGCGAGGCAAAATGCGTAATAAGTGAGTCAGTCAGGGATAAAGACATCTATATCCTTGTGGATGTCTGCAACAATTCCCTAAAATATAAAATGGACGGCGAACTTAACAGGATGTCTCCGGACGATCACTATCAGGATCTGAAAAGAGTCATCGCAGCCTGCAATGGAAAGGCCAACAGACTGACAGTTATAATGCCATTTCTCTACGAGAGCAGGCAGCACAGGAAGACAGCCAGAGAGTCACTTGACTGCGCTGTAATGCTCAAGGAACTGGAATTTCTTGGAGTTGACAATATAGTGACCTTTGATGCCCATGATCCGAGAATGCAGAATGTTCTTCCACTCAAAGGAATCGAGAATGTCTCACCGGCCCTTCAGTTTACCCAGGGGCTTCTTACAGAATATGAGGACATCAAAATTGATTCTGATCATCTGATGTTCATAGCGCCGGATGAGGGCGCCACAGAGAGAGTTGTATTCCTTGCGTCTTTATTTGGTGTAAATATCGGAATGTTCTACAAGAGAAGGGATTACTCCCGCATTGTGGATGGCACCAATCCCATCATAGCCCATGAATTCTGCGGCGGAAGTCTTGAGGGCGTGGACGCCATAGTTGTTGATGACATGATTGCTTCCGGGGGAAGTATTATAGATGTCTGCCGTCAGATCAAGGAAAGAGGAGCAAGAAGAGTATTTATCTTTTCAACCTTCGGTCTTTTTACCAGCGGCTTTACCAAACTGGACATGGCCTATGAAGAAGGGCTATTTGACAGGATTTTTACCACGAACCTTGTTTACCAGAAGCCTGAGCTTTTGGACAAGGAGTATTATTACAGCATCAATATGAACCGCTATCTGGCTGCCATTATAGACAACCTTAACAGGCATAATTCCATGACTAAGCTGGTTAAGCCGGAGGAGCGAATTAAAAAGACAATTGAGAATTACAAAAAGGGATGAGAAAAAATGAAAATAATGCATTTGGGGGACCTTCATTTAGGAAGGACTTTGGGGGAATTTGATCTTATTCAGGATCAGGAATATATACTGAATGAAATTCTGGATATAGCAAAAAGAGAAAACGTAGATGCCCTGGTGATGGCCGGGGACATCTACGATAAACGAATCCCGTCTGAGGCGGCAGTCAATCTTCTTGATGTTTTTCTAAGCCGCCTGGCAAAAGAAAATCTTAAGACCCTCATTATCAGCGGTAACCACGACTCGGATGACAGACTTGGCTTTGGCAGCAGTCTTTTCGAGGTCAGTGGAATCTACATTTCATCACGCTTTAATGGAAAACCGGAAAAGGTTGTGCTTGAAGATCAGGAAGGAGAAGTGAATTTTTATCTTCTTCCTTTTATTAAGGCTTCACAGGTGCGCCATTTTTATCCCGACGATGAGATCGAGACATACGATGACGCTGTCAGGGCAGTTTTGGATCACACTGAGATAGACTATTCCAAGAGAAACGTCCTTGTGGCCCATCAGTTTGTGGCGGGAAAAGAGGACCCTGTGACTGCGGGCTCTGAAAATGCTGCCACCATCAGTGTTGGTCTGGTGGAGAAGATAGGCTATGGAGTCTTTGAAGATTTTGACTACGTGGCTCTGGGACACATTCATTCCCCGCAGCAGGTGGGCTGTGAGCATATCAGATACTCCGGTTCACCCCTTAAGTATTCCTTAAGCGAAGTCAACAATGAGAAGTCCGTACCGGTGATCACTCTTGGAAAAAAGGGAGAGCGGGAGATAGATCTTTTGCCCCTGAAACCGATGAGAAATCTAAGGCATATCAGAGGCGAGCTTAAAAAACTCCTGGATGAGAGCAACATCATTGACCCTGAGGATTTCATCTACGTGACTCTGACTGATGAAAACATGGTAAATGACGCCATGGGAATCATTCAGCAGTACTACCCCAACACAGTCAAAATAGACTATGACAATTCCCACACCAGAGAGCTGGAGCGAGTGGACATCGCTTCCATTGCAGAGAATAAGACCTTCTCGGAACTCATTTCGGATTTTTACAAGCAGATATACGGCTGTGACATAACTGAGGAAGAAATCTCAATAATGGAAGAAGTTGCCAGGGAGGCAGGTGTTATAGATGAAGCCAATTAAGCTGATATTAAGTGCATTCGGCCCTTACGCAGACAGGTTGCCTGACATAGAGTTCAGTGATTTTGAGGAGAAGGGACTTTTTCTTATATCCGGAGATACCGGTGCAGGAAAGACCACTATTTTTGATGCTATTTGCTTTGCCCTTTACGGAGAGACCAGCGGAACCTACCGCGATACCAAGAATCTTCGAAGTGAGTACGCCAGCGAAAAGACTGAGAGCTATGTGGATTTTTATTTTTCTCATCAGGGAAGAAACTATCACGTGTACCGTCAGCCCTCCTATGAGCGCGCCAAGCAGCGCGGCCAGGGCGTAACTTCCATCAAGGAAAAGGCAGTTCTCTATGAGGATGGAAAGCTCCCCATCGAGGGCCTAACTCAGGTCAATTCCGCGGTAAAAGAGCTTCTTGGCATAGATGAAAAACAGTTTAAGCAGATTGCCATGATCGCCCAGGGAGAGTTCTGGTCACTTCTTAACGCCAAGACCGAGGAGCGTACCACTATTCTTCGAACAATCTTCATGACCAACGGCTACAAGAATATTGAGCATAAGTTAAAGGACAGAATGGATGCCAGCTACAAGATAAAGGTCAACGACGAAGCCAGTATTCTTCAGTATTTTAACGATGTACACGCTGATGATGAGAGTAGTCTTTTATTAAACCTCTCAGATCTTAAGCAAAAGGCTGATAACAACAAGAGCGCCTGGAATATAGATGAGCTTTTGGAGATGATAAGCAGGATTATCGAAGAGGACAAGGAGCTTATCAAACAGTTAAAGCCTCAGATCAAGGAAAGAGAAGATGAGTTTACCAGGGAAAGCAGTGAGCTTGCTACCGCAAAGATGAACAATGATTTTCTTTTTAGACTTGAGAAACTCCAGAACGAGAAGGCAATTCTGGAAGGGAAAAAAGAGCAGATCTCAGAGTGCAGGGATACTGTTGCCAGACAGAAAAATGCCGTTTATAAGGGAAAGCCTCTTCTTGATAAAATGGAAAAGGCTGAAAAAGATTGTGCCCTCGCTGCAGCTGACATCGAGGCAGCAGGGAAAGAACTTGAGATTTATAAGAAAAATGCTGCTGATGCCGGAGAACTCTTAACTCAGGCTCAGGAGAAGAAGGGCTTTGCTGAAGACAGAAGAAAGACCGCCGAGAGAATAGAAGGGGATAAGGAAAACTACTCCCGCAAGGACGCGGAGGAAAGCAAGTTCAAGCAGTACCGCTTCAGACAGAATGAGCTTGCTAAAGCCCAGGAAGAGAATGAGGATAGGGAAAAAGCACTTAGAGAAAAGATAGCTTATCTTAGGGATAAAATAAAGGAATTAAAGGAAGCGCCTCAGGAGCTTACCGCTGCCAAGGCAGAAATGGAGCAGCTGGATGATCTGAAGGACACCGTGGATACGCTGGTGAATGATAGAATTCCAGTATGGAAAGACAGATCCAAGAAGCTTGAAAAACTGCAGCAAAGTTATGTGGCAGATAGAGATAATTACGATGAGATTCTTTCCAGGAGGATTCTTTTTGAGAAACAGCTGGAAGAAAACCGCGCCGGAATCCTTGCCGGGAAGCTAAAGGATGGCGAAAAGTGCCCTGTGTGCGGCTCTGTTCATCACCCTGAGCCTGCCCATCTTCCCGAGAAAGCTATATCTGAAGAGGAGTTTAAGGCCGTTCAGAAGGCTGAGGAAGATGCATTGGATAAAAAGGACACGTCTTATGCTGCGGTAGTTGCTCAGAAGGGTGCCCTTGAGGAAATGACAGATAAGCTTAGGCTTGATATCTGCGACTGCCTCAAAAATGATGTTTTTGAGGATGAAGCATACGATACCAGCTCCATGGAGACTCTTCTTACAGAGATTTCCAAGGCTCTGGACAAGTTGGATGAGCTCATTGCCGATAAGACAAAGCATCTTAACAAACTCACCAGAGATGTTGAATCTCTGAAGGATTTTGAGAAACAGCTTGAAAAGGCCCAGGGTCATGACAGCGATGAACTTGAGGAGCAAAAGAAGAAATGCAGGGAAGAGCTTGATACGGTAACTTCCAAAATCTCAGCTTCGGAGGCCATTCTGAAGGAATTAAGCAAGCTTGAATTTGCCGACTGGAAGCAGGCCAAAGCTGAAATGGATAAGGCAATGGAAGATTACAAATCCGTTGCTGAAGCCATTGAGAAGGCAACTGATAATAAGGTTGGGGCCGAGAAAAAGGTGGCAGAGATAAACTCTTCCATAGCGACCAGACAGGAAAACCTTAATCTTCTGGAAAAGGATAAAACTGACTTTGAGAAAGAAGTTCTTTCTCTGGTCAAGAAGCTCAAATTCAGTGACGTGGATGATATGAAGTCCTGCATCGTGCCTGAAAAAGTCATAAATTCCAGCGAGAAGGAAATAAATGATTACGAAAAGGCAGTTGATACCAACGCATCTGCTTTAAAGGAAGCTGAGAAGAATGCCAGGGGCAGATTGCTTATTGATATCGGCGAACTCCAGAACAGAGTTAAGGAGAAGGAAAAACTCGTAAAGTCCATGAGGGACAGAAAGACCAGAATTACCTTAAGGATAGAGAACAATAAGGAAAAGTACGACAATATATGCTCACAGAAGGATGAACTTGAAAAGGTCACCCGTGAGAATGCAGTCTGCAGGCGTCTCTATGATCTTGTTAAGGGAAATACCGGTAACGGCAAGATAACTCTGGAGCAGTTCATTCAGGCCGCCGGTTTTGACGGCATCATAAGGGCAGCCAACAGAAGGCTTTATCCTATGAGTGATGGCCAGTACGAACTTTACAGACAGGAGGATTCCATCGGCAAGAAGAGCAACACCTTCCTGGATCTGGAGGTTCTTGACAACTACACAGGCCACAGGAGACCTGTTGGAAATCTTTCAGGCGGAGAGAGCTTTAAGGCATCCTTGAGCCTTGCCCTGGGACTTTCCGATACAGTGTCCTCCAATCTTGGTGGAATTCAGATGGACGCTCTTTTCATCGATGAGGGCTTTGGAACTCTGGATAAAAAATCCATCGACAATGCCATGGAGGTTCTTCTGAATCTGTCTGAAGCCAACAAGCTTGTTGGAGTAATCAGCCACAGAGAGGAGCTTATTGAGAATATTCCTCAACAGATTGTGGTTACCAAGGGCAAGGACGGAAGCCATATCAAGATAGAGAAGGGCATATAAAACAGATTAAATATAACTTTAAATAA
>JAEEGF011499339.1_pt1 | contig 15861 bp, 14 predicted proteins | sample 9134171 | NCBI WGS metagenome assembly JAEEGF01 (sample SAMN16246542, study PRJNA631951) | gut metagenome | biome: gut microbiome; feature: rumen; material: AP-attached | host: Bos | place: Iran: Karaj | collected 2018-10
CACATCAGAAGTTTATTCCATGAACTCCTGGAATGAATCCGGCGGAGTAAAAGAGGGCGACTATCTTACCATGGCTGTTGCTGAGCACAGCCAGCGTACTTCTTATGCAACTGGCAAGCTTCTTACTGAGTTCTTTATGAAAGATGCCGTGGACGAAGGGAGGATCAAAGGATGCTCTATCCGATTTGCCAACGTCTACTCCAAAGATGAAAGATACCCCAAACATATAATTCCATATATTATCAATAGTTTCCGTGACAACGGCAAGGTTGTGCTTCTAGAGAACAGCAGGAAGAACAAGAGAACATTCCTTAACAACTTCGATAGCTGCAGTGCCGTTCTTGCTCTGGTTAACACAGATTCTGCTCTAGATGGAACAGTTTATAACGTAGCAACAGATGAGGAAATTTCCATCGTTGATCTTGCTAAACTTTGCGCTGAAAAGATGGGAATAAAAGATCCTATTATCGAATTCTCGGGCTACCGTGAATCTGACCCGGAGCGCAGACTTCTTTCCACAGAAAAGATCAGAACCAGGACAAACTGGAAGCCTGCAGTCAGTCTGGCTCAAGGATTAGATGAATGTATCAACAATTACTTAAATTGTGGATCTTGAAATTTTAGAATTAAGTTTTGTTACGCTGAGAGTTAACCCTAACTGCTTCATGATCCTTAGAAGTGTATCTAAGCGAGGCGTTGTTTTACTTGATTCGATTCGGGCAATTGAAGACTGAGGGATTTCACAGAGATTAGCAAGATCGCGCTGACTAAGACCAAGAGCATTTCTTTGAGAAATGATAGCAGTGATAATTGCTGCTTCAGACTCGGCCACTTCGATAATCTCTTTTCCTAACGGATCGGTTTGCTTTATGTTTTCTTTGTATTCATTCCAATTCATTATGTGTTCCTTTCGAGCATAAGGACCTATCTTATTGATTTGATGATAGCAAATATGCTATCGCCACTCAACATAAAAAATGATAATGAAAAGTCGCATTAAAAAGGTGCGACGATCATCAGGTGAATACTATGAAGGTCGCGATTATCACAAACGCCGGGATTTCCAGCAGGTTCAACGAAGGAATTCCGGAAGAACAAAAAAAACTAAAGGCAATCTACACTGAAGGTGATAGCAGAAATACTCTTCTATATCATCAGCTCATAAAGTGCGCCTATGAAGACAAGATAATCCTCGTCAGTGGCTATAAAGCCGATTCCTTGCGGGAGTACTGCGATTCTTTGCCAAAAGAGATAGCAGATAAACTCTCAATAGTTCACAACGATCATTTTGAAGACCTTGGCTCAGGCTACAGTCTCTACCTTGGCCTAAATGAAGCTTTCAAGAATAATCCTTCAGAAATCCTTTTTGTAGAAGGTGATCTTGATATAGATGATATGGCTTTTGCCAAAGTGGTGTCCTGCCCCAAGAGCGTACTTACCTACACCTTTGAGCCGATATTCTCAAACAAGGCAGTGGTTCTCTACAAGGACGAGCAGGATCATTATCAGTATGCCTTCAATAGCAGTCACGGACTGCTTTCTATAGAGTCGCCGTTCTCCTGTATTCTGAATTCCGGACAAACATGGAAGTTTACAGATATAGAAGCTTTGAAAAAAGCAAATGATATGTTCATTAACGAGGCAAAATCAGATACGAATCTTCGCATAATTCAGGGATATCTTGATCAAGGTGTGGATGTGGAGCTGGTGCCACTTCAGAGATGGACCAATTGCAACACCAGAGAAGACTACAGAAAAATTGTTTCCTATTGGGAGGAATGATATGAAGACACTTACAGAGCGCCTTGGAATCGTTGAGAAGCACGTAAAAGAAAATAACATAAAGGTCATGATAATAGGCCTGGGCAGTGTTGGCGGATACCTGCTTGACTACCTGATCAGCAAGAATGACCCTGCTATCAGCGTTGTTGTTGTGGGAAGAGATGCGGACAAGATGCAGACCAAAGTCAACATTACACGCGTGTCCGGTCTCATCCGAGAGGTTAACAAGTCGAGAATCGACATCGAAGGTGGCGTGGATCTCAATGATATAGCCGCCATAGAAAAAGCTATCGACAAGTATAAACCTGATTTCATTGTTAATTCCAGCCGCGCGTATCCCGGACTCAAATACGGAAGCATCAGTTGGAGCAACGTTCGTGCCTATGGAATCTGGAGCCCGCTTGCTATACGCTTTACCAAGAATGTAATGGAAGCCTGCGACAAGGCTGATACGAATGCAATCGTGATCAATACTTCTTACTCGGATGCAGTAATCCCTTGGCTTAAGAGCGCCGGTAAGGCATACCCCGATTTTGGTTCCGGCAATCTCAATCACCTGGTTCCCAGAATGAAGTTCGCAATAGCAGATATCCTGGGCGTTCCGGATTTCTGGAATGTTGACGTGATGTTCGCAGCCGGTCATTTCCACGATGTTTGCATCAGTAAGGAAGGTCAGACAGAAGGCGTCGACCTGCCACTTAAGCTTTATTACAAGGGAAAAGAGCTGACGGACATCGATCAGAATGAGGTCATCCGAAACTGTCATATCTCAATGCCTGTAGATCAGACCAGGAACATGATGAATGCTTCCAGTAACTATAGAATCATCGCAGCTATCATTGATGCAATAAGGACCGGCGAGAGTCAGAAAATATTCAGTCCGGGATTTGATGGAAACATTGGTGGATATCCTGTTCTTGTGGGTTATAAAGAAGACGTGCTTGATGCCTGGATTGATGAATCCGTATTTAGTTTTGAAGAGATGAACAGAGCAGACAGAGCATCCATGGCACTGGACGGCGTTGAGGATGTGGTAGATGGCAAGCTGATCTACACCGGCGCACTGATAGACAAGGCTAAGAAGGCCTTCGGAAAAGAGCTTCCGAAAGAAGTTGCATTTGATGACATCGAGAAGACGGCTCAGTGGATAATTGATGAGATCATCCTGCCACAGACAACAAAGTAAGATGGAGACAGACTTTTATGAAAGTACAATCTTTGGTTGAAATAATAGGTGCTGATTTTTACACCGGTGTTCCGGATTCACAGCTTAAGGCTCTTTGCAATTATCTTATGGATACATATGGGATCGATCCGAAGCACCATGTGATTGCGGCTAATGAGGGCAACTGTACAGCTCTTGCAGCCGGGTACCACCTTGCAACCGGCAAAATCCCTGTGGTTTACATGCAGAACTCCGGTGAGGGAAACATAATAAATCCTGTAGCCAGTCTTTTGAATGACAAGGTCTATGCCATTCCGATGATATTTATCGTCGGCTGGCGAGGTGAGCCGGGAATACATGACGAACCTCAGCACATATATCAGGGCGAGGTCACTACGCGCCTCTTAGAAGACATGGGTATCGAATATTTCGTCATCGGAGCCGATACCACTGATGAGCAGGTAAAAGAGGCTATGGAGGGCTTCAGAGAGAAGCTGGACCGGGGCCTTGATGTAGCCTTTGTAATAAGAAAAGGAGCACTCACCGATGCTCCGAAGGTTAAGTATTCCAATAATAATTCCATGCTGAGAGAAGAGATAATTCAGCATATCGTTGCTGCTTCCGGAGAGGATCCTATCATCTCAACCACAGGAAAGGCAAGCCGTGAGCTCTTTGAGACCCGTGTGGCAAATGAGCAGTCTCACAAGTATGATTTCCTGACAGTTGGTTCCATGGGACACTCCAGCTCCATAGCTCTTGGTGTCGCGCTCAACAAGCCAAACCAGCGCATCTGGTGCGTCGATGGGGACGGAGCGGTTCTCATGCATATGGGATCTATGGCTGTGATTGGAGCAAATAAGCCTTCGAACCTGATTCATGTTGTTATCAATAACGGAGCACATGAGACTGTTGGTGGAATGCCCACTGTAGCTTCGAAAATTGATCTTGTAGCTATTGCAAAGGCATGTGGTTACCCAAATGCCGTTAGTGTTGACAGCTTTGATGCTCTGGACAAAGAGCTGGAAAAAGCCAAGACCAGAAACGAACTGTCGCTCATCGAAGTAAAGTGCTCCATAGGTGCTCGTGAGGACCTTGGAAGGCCCACCACAACTGCACTCGAAAATAAACAGAACTTTATGGAGTATCTGAAGACTCTTTAAGCCAGTCTACATCTGAAATAAGACACAGCTTATGCTCCCAGTATTCTCTGTACTCAGGAGAAGTCAGGGATATAAGGGTATTCATATATACTTCTTTTATCTTTTCGTGTTTGAGAATAATACGATCTGCATTGACAACAGCCGGCTGCTCTATAAGTGATTGTAGGGCAGCTATTATTTTGTCATCATCTGATTCCGGGATCAGGGTATCAAAACATGGTACATAGGCAAGTTCGTCGGTGATTTTGAGCAGATTGTCCGAGTACAGTACCTCCGGAACTGTAAATGCGCAGTTGTAAGCATCAAAAGGAACCTGGATGACAACTACATCCGGGCGTCTTGGTCCTACTCCGTATTTATCAAAGTCTGTCAGATATTCCTGCAGCTCTTTTATACTTGCAAAGTCATTTGCGTTGACATGTACCTGCCCGATGTTTCCAAGAAAATCACAGTCAAAATGAGGTATGGGAACCACACTTACGGTGTTGCTCTTGTTTGCCACAGCTCTCTCAAATACAGGTTTTAAGGTGTCCCACCACTTAATCCTGCATGGGAGAAACAGAATGTCTTTTCCCCGTCTATCTGACTGAGCAATTGTATGAAGCGGAGGAAGGGCCTCAGTTCGCAGGGTGTATCTAAAAGGATTTGCACCTTTAATGTCCCTGTAAATCTTCTCCTGCTCCTTGAAAACCGGGTAATCGTGCAGGCCTCCCGGTCTTTTGGCTACCATGTAATCTGAGTAGAAGGTACTGAGCATCTCATCATATTTTGCGGGAATGGGCACAGTAGTGGTCTCAAAGGGTACTTCAATATAATCTTCAAAGTATTCTCTTGGAAATTTATATCCATGCCAGAAAATCCAGGAGTGCAGAGAGGTGATTTCTTTTGAATTCTTACCACGTGCTTCCTGGCAAATTTTATCCAGTATACGGCAAAGCTGGTTTCCCGGGTGTTTTGATCTGTCTATAGTCTCGTGGGTAATTTCTTCTATTTTTCGAAGCAGTTTTTCTAACGCTATTTTAGAAAGACCTATAGTATTAAGCATCTTAAGGCCTTCAAATATCTCTTTTCCCCTGCGATCTCGATCTTCTTCGGTTGATTCGTCATCGAAGACATTGTCATAGGGATAGATGTCCACGCCCACAACATAAGGACAGCCGTGAAATCTGTTCAGAAAGTCTGCATTCATATCTATGGAATGACTGTTGGTGACGCGCCCAAAGGGATAGGCATATTCATCCTGATGATAGGGAGTCAGTATCTGGTAGCCTTCCGGAAGCTCATTTTGAGCGAATTCAAAGAAAAGGTTGTAATCATCCCGAAGCATTGTTATGTCAATATCATCGTCCCAAGGAATATAGCCCTTGTGCCTGACTGCCCCCAGCATGGTTCCGTAGTTGGCAAACCACTTTAGACCATGCTCTTTGCAGATATCATCTATGACCTTTAGAACTTCAAGTTGCGCAGCCCAGTATCTTTTCATCATTTCGGAGATATAGAATCCGTCTTTTACTTCGTCGTAGAAATATTCGCTTGAGAATTCCAAATTATTCATGGACAGCTCCTGTACGAAATATTGATTGTTTATCACTTTAATAATACCATAAAATGGTACAATAAATATGAAGTATGACATTCGATAAGGGCGCATGGCGAGGGACTTATATGCTGGATATTCCAAGAGATTTTTTTAAAGAAGAGAAAAGAGACGGATATGTGGTAAGTGAAATGATGAAGAGGTGTTGGGCTGTTCAGCTCAGTATCCTGGATTCTCTGAAAAAAGTCTTTGATAAATACGGACTGAGGTATTTTGCGGACTATGGAACGCTCCTTGGCGCCGCCAGGCATAAAGGATATATTCCATGGGACGATGATCTTGATATTTCTATGCCCAGAAAAGACCTGATGATATTGCTTGAGCATGCGGATGAGCTTGATGATGGACTTGTTATCAGGTCTGTATATAATTCGGAAACGTACATGAACTTCAATGTTGTGGTGACTCAGAAAGCGGATACTCTTGAGTGGGATGATGAGCGTATGGAAAAGTTTCATGGTTGCCCGTTTATTTGTTATGTAGACATCTTTCCCTGGGATTATGTACCGAGGGATGAGGAAAAGATAAGGCTGCAGAGTGCTATGTATGGGAAGGCATTCAAGCTGATGTATGACCTGAGGAATATTGAAGCTGTGTTATTTGATGGAAAAACGGTAACGCTTAGAGAGTTGAATCGGCCTGATGTTCAGAAGTATCAGGCAGTTCAGGATATGGTGAGAGGATGTAAAGAGCTTGGACAGATGCTGGATGATAACTTGCAGGGCGTAAGGTTAGATTCGGATAAAAAGCTCAGGCAGCAGCTCTGTATAATTGCAGATACAATAGCGCAGATGTGTCCTGAAGAAGATGCTGACTATGTTGATTACTCTGTGATATTTTCTGATGGAGTGCCGGTGATACCAAGAAAGAAAAAAGAATGGCAGGAGAGCAAGGTAGAGCTTCCTTTTGAGTTTGGTACTATATCTGCACCTGCAGAATATATAAAGGTTTTGGAAACCAAGTATGGAAAAGACTATATGACACCGGTGCGTTTTACATCCGCCCATGGTTATCCATTCTATAGAGATGAAATACGCGTGCTGATAGGCGGTGATACGGGAGAGATGCTGACAGATGAGCCGTTATCTGACCCGTCTGTTGAAGCAGTTCCGGAGGAGATCAGAGATCTTTTACTAAAAGAAGATGGAAGCCTTAAGCGAATCATTTTGTATGGGCTTTCTGCGACTGATATTGTGAATAATGGAAAAGCCGGGCTTGGAAGGATAATGTCACAGCTTGAAGAAAAGACACAGGAAGAAGATGTGATAGTGTTTGTTTTGGTGCCGGTTTCTCTCAGGATGTTTATGGACAAGTGCCATCTTGAAATGTATGCGGATTACCTTGATATGCTGGATAGAATAGGGGAGATGAACAACGTAATCCTGGATGAAGCGCCGGAAACAGCGATGTTATGGACTCTTATATCGATCTGTGACGAGTATTTCGGCGACAGATGCAGGCTGGAGGAGATTTGCAGAAAATATGATGTGCCTATAACGATTCAGAATTATCAGCCGATATAATAATTGAGATATACCCTTTTGTTTCAATTATGTGTTTTACGGAGAAAACGCATGGTAATTCAGCACAACATGGCTTCTGCATTTACTCAGCTGCAGCTCAAGACGACTACAGGAGTAAAGAAGAAGTCAACTGAGAAGCTTTCATCGGGATATAGGATAAACCGTGCTGCGGATGACGCAGCAGGGCTTGCTATCAGTGAGAAAATGCGCAGGCAGATCCGCGGAATGAATCAGAACCTTGAAAACATTCAGGACGGGATCAGCTTTTGTCAGGTTGCAGATGGGTATCTGAATGAGATTCATGATATGGTTCAGAGAGTCAGTGAGCTTGCAATCAAAGGAGCTAATGAGACACTGACGGATGAGGATCGTGAGTATATTGACAGCGAAGTTCAGCAGATAAAGAAAGAGATTCAGAATGTATTTGATGGAGCAAGCTTTAACGAGGGTTACATTTTCAGGGTGCCTTACCACCCTTCGGTTATTCCTATAGTTGAACCTTATGAAACACAGCTCTTTTACGATAATACAGGCAAATTGGGCGGTCTGGAATTTAATAATGTCAGATACAACATTTCCGAACTCAATTCCAAGGGCATGAGTCTTAATAGTAATGGTATTGCTACCAAGAATCAGGATGTTGAATTTGACCTATGGGATGGTGAACATGTAAGGCTGTCGCTTCAATCGGGACAGTCTCTTGCTGATGTGAAAAGACGTTATGACTGGACTGCAGATGATACAGGTATTTCAGTTAATAATGTTCCTGCAGTAACATGGGCTGAACTTGGAGTTAACGGTGACGGGACTGATGGAGGACTTTACACCTTTGAATATCATGGCTTGTCTATAGGATTCCTCATTGAAGATGGAGATTCAATGGAGAGAATTCAGGCCGGAATTAATGGTGATAGCATTAGCGAGCCGGCATACTGGGAACTCTCGGTTTCGTCCACCACAACTCGCCCAATAGTTAAATATAATTCCGGTTCTGTAATGACTGCTTCGGAAGCAAATGAGTCCTATTTTGATCACAAATTTGTGATATCTGCTGATACGAATGGAGTGCATATTACTGATAAGACCAATGGGGCAGGATCGTCTTCTGTTACAAACTGGGGAGAATTCAGTCATATAGGAGATCCTATAGATATTGACACCACAGGCAGCAGATACCCTATCGTTGATTGGGGTATTGATAATGATGATAATGGCCAGAGTCAGATCACGTTTGACACACTGGCTACGTATGGATATACAAGTAAAAATACAGCAATGCCCATTGCATTTACCTATAACCTGGCGGATGTATCCAGCCAGTCCCATGTTATTGATGCCATGGATGAAACTGAGTTTACAGGGGCGATACTTTCTCCGGCTACACTTGTTGATAAAAAGTCATCTTCTTCAATTAGTACCAGTGATGGCTCATCGCTTAGCATATACAACAAAAGAATTGCCAATAGCGGAGAGGTGGGATTTGGTCTTCAGAGGGGCTATGGGCGTAATTTTGACACCAATGAAGCTCTTTCAGGTAAGATAACCTGGACTATAGAAAAAGTTTCCGGTGAGGAGACGGAACATGAGCATACGAACAGTAAAACCGCTTTTGTAGATTATGACACACCGCCGACAGTGACCGATCAGGGAACATTCTATTATTATGATGCGGAAAGCGATGGCTACTACAAATTTGATATGACTGAGACCACATCTATAGGTAACATGAAGACAACCGATACCTATGAGTGGAAGCAGACATATAAAGTAAAATATGACGGAACCCTTGGTACAGCCAACATGAAAGATAAGACAGAGCAAGTTGTTGTCAGTCTTTCACAGGAAGGGGATACAACATTTAAGAGGACAAATGTCACTTATAGGTACGAAAATGAAACCCTGCTGTCGGATGAAGAAGTTGCAGAGCTTTTGGATGCCGGAACTACATTTGAGACGCAGTTTAAAATGAATACTTCGGTGGAATCTGACTGGGATACAGTTGACGGCGATGTAACGGTTAAAGATGGATTACTGACTCACAGACAGAACTTTGTGGCTGAAAATGAAGGTAACGACAATAATTATGCGTTCTCCTTTTATCACGATATTTCTCATTATCAGATAGTACATTCTTCAGGCGGTTCAGCGGATTTGGGCTTGTCTTTTGACGGCGACGCCACAAGGTCTTTTACCCCTGTTGCAAGTAAGAAGACCATTGATGAACATGACTTTATGAACATAGAGATTATTGCGCCTAAGAAGAGTATGGTTATACAGGCATCACCCAATAGTCCGATAGATGAGCAGATAGAGCTCCTGTGGGATTGCCTGACGATTAACTCATTGAGCATGGCAGGTACCAATACGCTTTCGGCATCAATGTCCAGAGCTGCCATTGAGCAGACCAAGAAAGGCCTTCAGGTAATCTCCGAGCAGCGTGGAATCTTCGGTGCCAGCCAGAACAAACTTGAACACGCCTATAACGATGTGGGCAACACTCTTGAAAATACTCAGGCAGCAGAGTCCCTGATCCGCGATACTGATATGGCTAAGGAGTATTCGAAACTCTCAGCACATAATATCCTGGAGCAGGCCGGACAGGCTATGCTGGCTCAGGCGAATCAGTCAACAAATGGGGTGCTGAGTTTGTTGCAATAATTATCGAAAACAAACACTTGTTCGATTAAACTTTTCGTGCTATTATTCTTCTACCAGACATAAGAACGGAGCGTATTTGAATGGAGACGAATATAGCACAGGCAGTTGATATTACTTATGAAAGAGCAAGGTATGATGAGAGTGTCAAAGAGTTATTGGCGGATAAGCAGATTCTTGCAAGAATTCTCAAATACACCTTGGAGGAATTTAAGGAAACAGACATCAAGACGATAATCGCAAATATTGACGAGCCAGAAGTCTCAAAGATTCGGCTTGAACCGGGGCATAGTAACACGGATAAGATCAAGAAGTGCTCGGAGGAAGATAACGTTCCGGGGGAAGGTAAGATCTTTTTGACATTAGGTTTTCGGTTTATTGCGGGGAAGAACTTATAAAGGTTTTGATCAATATTGAAGCACAGAAGAGTTCGAAGGTTTCAAAGCTGGGATATCATCTGGACAACAGGATAATATATTATCTTGGACGTATGATTTCATCGCAGAAGGAAGTTGAGTTTACTAAATCGGATTATGACAATCTTAAGGCTGTCCGCAGTATATGGATCTGTATGGACGCCGGCGATGACGAGGACTCGATAATTCGTTTAAACCTGACACAGGAGAATATATTTGGAAGGAGTATGGATCTTCCAAACATAGATAAAGTCCAAGGTGTTATAATCAGATTAAGAAGCAATGAAAATTCAGAAGAGTCCAAGAACACATTGATTGCGATGTTGGAAGAACTTCTGAAAAAAGAAGTTGCAGATGTTAAGAAGAAACGTCTTTCCGAGAAATATGGGCTGGAAATGAGCAGAGATACTGAGGAAAAGGTGAATGTTATGTGTAATTTGAGCGAAGTTGTTTTAGAGAAGGGATACGAGGAAGGCATCGAGAAGGGCATAGAAAAAGGCTTTGCGAAGGGCATAGACTCTACTATAGAGAATATGCTGACTTCAGGAAGTTTTACTGATGAACAGATTTGTGTTGCAACAGGTAAGACAATGGATTACATCATTGAGTTCAAAAAAGGAATCAAAAATAAGTAAAAGATGAAGTGGCTCTCTTGAACGGGGAGTGGGAAATGATATTTCCTATTTCCCGTTTTGTATTGCAAAAGTGGCAAAAATCCCCAGTATTTTTTTGAAAAAGTGGCAAAAATTAAAGATATTTCTTTGCAAAAGTGGCAGACTGGTTAAAATCTATTTAGGAGGACGACAGAATGATTGCCAGAAAAGCAGAGAAATACATTAAGAGATGGATTCGTGAATCCAACAAAGCGCTTTTGTGAGCGATGAAGTTGAATTGCCTGTACTGGAGCCTGTTACTTTGACATGAGAATGAAATTTTCGTTTTTAGGTTTACATGAGAGTTGGAGGTGATTTTTTATGACTAGGAGAGAAGTGGCTTGCGAACACAAGAACTTCAGCATAATACAAAAAGAAGAAACATATCCTGTTTTAGGTGAGGACACAACAATAGTTGCAAATGTTAAGGTTTGTGATGATTGCGGCGAGGAAATATTTGATTTTCGCTTGGATGAAGATAACCTTCAAAGAGCCTTTTCCAAGTATAAGCGCAAGCATGCACTTATGACAGCTATGGACATGGAATAATGTGGCCTGAAAGCCTTAAAGTGGAAACATTACCTTTGAAAAATGACAAAACACACCCTGCAATATTCGTAGAGGATGCTTGAATGATGCTGAAACGAAATATTGGGGACAGGTTGGTGGAATGGAAAGAAAAACTTCACCATCGTGCGGCTCAACGTGTTAACGTTTTGAGCCGCATATTTTTTGGGCGTATTTGTACATTCTGTCTTTATCCTCGTTAGAAAGTTTTGAATATGATTCAATAATAAATGTAAGGCGTTGATCTTTAGTGTTGACGATAAGCTCCTTGGGAGCTGGATCATCTGTTTTATCTGTTAGATACTCTATTGATGTTCCTAAAGTAGCCGCCATAATCTTTAGAACAGACTGGGAAGGTATTGTATGACCGCTTTCGTATCTTGAATAGGCACTTTGAAGTAAACCCATTTCTTGTGATGCCTGATTTCTGCTCCAGCCTTTTTCTTCTCTTTTTTCTTTAAGTCGTTCCGTATTTAGAATTGGTTTCACTTCAACTTGTCTCCTTTCGGATTGAATTTACTCATCTCAATTATAAACCATTGACAGATAAAAAGAAATACCATACCATATGTAATAAGCATATGCGATAAACACAACACTGGTAATAAATGTCTGATATTAGGAAGGGGAGCGCGATGAGTAAAGTAGATTTTACTAAGTTCATAGATAGGGTAAAATTTCGTAATCTAAATATCTGCGGACCATTTGGCGTAGGGAAAACTTCATATCTTAAGGCTATACGACAGTACAATGATGAATATGATCCGAAATCTACAGCGAGTAATTGTTGTGACAGGCATTTTGTGATATCACTGGATTTTTCTGATTATTCCGGTAAAACATATGAGGAAGCTATTTGCTATTTTATAAAGAAAATGTCTGAACTGTATGTTTTTCTTTATGAAAATGTTAAAGGTGAGTTGGAGCATTACAAAGCTTTGGAATGGTTTTTGGATGTTGAAGAAGGTATATGTGATGTGGAAAAGCTAAGGAATAGTCTGGCCGACATAGTCAGGCTGTTGAGATATGGGAAGCATTATCAGCAAAACTACTATCGCCCGTTGATTATTATAGATGAGATTTCAAGGCCGATACTTTATGCTTCAAAATATGGTTATTACAGAGAACTATCTGGTTTCTATGATGATTTTTTGAATATAGACCATTATGAAATGACGGCAGGTATCATCACTACATCTTTTGCTCCTGTAAACACTGATGTGCACTATGGCATGAAATATATTAGTGATGTTCCGGTGAATTTAGTTGAACCCTTCAACGAGATATGTGACATGCAAGGTATTGAATTAAGTGAGTGTAGGCAACCTATGCATTTTGGAAATGTGAATTATTTCGATACGGCAATCTGTCTTGAGAAGTGTTTTGAAGAAATGATGATCAATAGTGGATTTGCTGAGATTACAGATTATAACTATGATATTGAACTGTCTGATAACGTAGAAAATGAAATAGAAAGTAAAAGAGTCTGGATTGATGTTCAAAAGTATAATGAAGAAGAGGCGAATGAGAGGAAAAAAGAGCGAGAGAGGAGAGAGTATGCTGAACCACTTATGTGGGGAACATATCTGCCTTCTAAATATGCGGGAATTAGGAATTGGTATGGCCCTGCTAATTGTTCTCAGCAGAGGATAATGCTAAATGAAAGATTAAAAGAGCTATATGAAAAATATGGTAAGTCAGCTGATACAGAAATGATTTATAACGATATACAGCATGTTGGAAAGCTTTATGATGAGGTTTGTGAAATCAAAAAGATGGTCGTTGGGCTGAAGAAATATGCGGATGATAGTGATAATGTTAAGAGCTGTCAAGTCGATATTTATGATGAGTATTGGGCAAAAGTAAACGTTGAAAAAGAAGCCTCTAATAGCGGGGGAGACATGTCATTGCTCAAAGCCTATATCTCTGTTAAAGAAACTCAAAATATTCTGAAGGTGTTTGACAGGGCCATAAGATTTCTGGTCGATGAAGGTAAGGATCTTTTTCATGCAAAAGTTTCAATAAGGGAACGCAATGATCATATATGCTTATGGATATCAAATGCAGACTTTTATAAACTTGAAAAATATATGTCTGGTTTTGATGAATTGCTACACACTCCTTTAGAATTTGTGCCATACAGAAGAAAAATCGGAATTACAAGAGAATTCTTCTCTTGGACTAGCTATAACGAATTGATTTCAGAACTCATAGCCCTTTATTTTCAAAGCACTAATTCGGGAAATGACATCGATGTAATAGATATGTACTCAAAATATGTTAAGGCCTGGAATGGTGACTGCGAGGAGAGCGATTCTTTTTCGGAGCGATTTAAGGCAAGCAATGCACAGGAGTTTATTATACTTCTTGAATCATTGAATATCATTATTGATAACGAAGTTATACATGATGATAACATTCTCTTTAATAACAATGGCAAAATGTGGTGTGCACTTGGAGAATCGAAAAATTGGCATGAAGTAGGAGTGAGAATGAAAAAGATTTGATAAATCTTTAAAAAGGCGAAAATACTCATATTCACAGTGGCAGACATCAAATTGAAGTGGATTCGGATTGCAGCTTGACTGCTAATCGGATATCAGATATATTATTCTCTGTGCCACGGCACAAAGATAGTTATATAGGTATCCGGGCGTTCGCCCAAAGGTTCCCAGGTTCTGATTGATGAGTTGATGTTAGTAGTTTATAATTGTCTTACGCTTCAGTTCTATGATTCTTGTGAGTGACTTTACCTTATATGATTATCTAAGAATATAAGGCAAAGGAGGTGAGAAAATGGCATTAACCACAGAGGATTTAAAGTCAATTAAGGACATATTCGATGCTAGATTTGATCAAGTAGATGCAAGGCTAGCCAAAATAGACGAGAAATTTTACGAAGTAGATGCAAGATTTGATGCTGTCGATTCTACTATGACTTCGATGAAGACTGACATCAAGAAATTACAGGATGATGTAACCTTTATCAGAGTTACGCAGCTTGAGAATGGTGCACTTAAGACTCTTGATGATATTCAGAAAAATTATTCTGACACTTATCAGCGTTATAGAGATGGAGCGGACAAGTTTGAGGTTGCTTTCATTGATATCGATAACCTGAAGAAGACGGTCACCAAGCATTCCAAGCAGATCAAGAAATTGCAGAAAGCATAATAAAGTAATAACCGTAGATCTAATGGCTGATTCCGAATTGAAATCGGAATTAGCCAATTTTTTATCTTGGAAGACACGCTTCCGTAATACCGTAAACTTCTTAAGATTTCCTTAATTTGCTTTACTTCGTTTCTTCTAAATGTTATAGTTCTCTCCGTTAGGTCTTTTGACAAAAGCCTCACTCGAGGCGGTCGCAACGTTCCTGTTGTGATAAGTATTCCATAATGTATTAAGGAGAGAGAAAATTGAATAAAAGTAATGTATCAATTATCTATGATGAATGCGGGAAGAGTATCGTGGTTATAAATGATATCATTCAAATTATAGGGAACTGATTAGGTACAATGTTTTTAGGATTGAAATGCTAGTAAGGCATGCGTCAGATGGGAAAATGTACCTCTATGATATGGTGAATGTGAAGAAAGAAAAAGAGACGAGCACCCCGCCTCAGCAATAGCCTTACGGTAACAAACCCGTCTCTTTGGTTACATTATACATTAATCTTTGAAAAAGTAAATGGTGGCCAGAGAAAAAGCCTCACTCGAGGCGGTTGCAACATTCCTGTTGCGATGGAAATTTCCAAATTCTATAATTAAATATGAGACTACAAAAGACCCCGAGGACTTTCAAAGCGAGGAACACCCATGCAAGACTTCTCAATTGACTGGACCAAAACTCAAAAGGAACCCCCAAAGGAAACACCAGATTCCCCCAAAAATGAAGACGTTCTCAACATGCAGGTTTCCCTTGCATGCAAGAAGGACGGCCGGAAGGTCGTGTATGTGACTTTCGCAGACAAGACCCGGTTCGCGGAGGGCGAGATACCAAGCTGCAAGATTACTGCGAATCGCGGATTTACTGAGGAAGAGGTTGCAAATCTTGAGACCTACCTGAGGGAGAACATGGATGAGCTGAACAGGACAGCTGCCGGGATTGATCCCATAAGGGCGCTGTTTAAGTGATGATTAGATACAGAAGGAGATGATACTATGAAGATCTGGGCACACAGAGGATGCTCGCAGATGTATCCCGAGAACACGCTGACGGCCTTTGAGAAGGCTATGAATATACCGAATCTAGCGGGAATTGAGCTGGACATTCAGCTCACAAGCGACGGGGAGCTGGTGGTGATTCACGATGAGCGCGTAGACCGCACTACTGATGGCTTT
>JAEEGF011558984.1_pt1 | contig 15861 bp, 10 predicted proteins | sample 9134171 | NCBI WGS metagenome assembly JAEEGF01 (sample SAMN16246542, study PRJNA631951) | gut metagenome | biome: gut microbiome; feature: rumen; material: AP-attached | host: Bos | place: Iran: Karaj | collected 2018-10
GGCTCTTTTTCTTGCGGCAGGTAGTTCAACTCTTCTGGGATGCCCTGTTCTCCCGTAAAAGTGCGTACGACAAGTGACATGATGGTTTCCAGTTCATTCTGATTTGCTTTTCTGTAGTTTATCATCCAGTTTTGTCCTTGCAGTGGTGAATTGTTCTGTAACAATAAAACGATCATGATGCCAAAACTGCGTTTTGTCAAGAAGAAATACTCCGGAACTCACATGTTTCACCTGAAATTGAGAGGAGTCATTGACGAGCCGGGAATGACGTGTTAGATTGCAGCTGCCCGGGACTAGACGGAGACTCTATGGGGGGAGGGGAATCGTGATGCAGCTTATCTTTACGGAACGTGCACACCTGATGTGCCCGCATATGAATTTCGGGATTGTGCTGTCGGTTCGGCATCCATACGGAGAAACCCGGATCCTGGAAACACTGAAATTCCTGTCTTCCGCACATCCTTTTCTCCAGGCACTGCTGGACTATGAAATCGACCGCAATCTCTACGGCTATCGCATTACAGATAGTCCGAAGATCGGCATTCGGATGAAGGAACAGGAAATTGCCGGGATTGATGCCCCTGAAATCATGGACGAGTATCGGCGCCTGACGTCATATGAATGGAATCTGTTTGAGGAAGGCATGCTGAAAGTTTCCGTTTGGCCGGCAGGGGAAGAAACCTGTTTTCTGCTGGTGTTTCATCATCTGCTGGCAGACGGAAGAGCGGCGCTCGGTCTCGCAGAGGAACTGGCGGACTGCTACGCGTGGGGCAGGATTCCCGAACTGGCGGAAGAGAAGCTCATCTCTTCCGCAGAAGATTTCCCCAAAGAATCCGGAATGCCCCTGATCAGCAGGATGCTGGTCAACAGCGCCAATAAGATCCGGGCAAAAACCCGGGAGTGTGTTTCTTATCGGGAATATTACGCGGCGGCCGGTGAATTTCTGAAAAACGATCCGGTTCGTCATGCTGTATTCCGCATTGACCGGAAGGAACTGAACATCATACGGAATGAGTGCCGGAAGCATCATGTGACAGTCAACGACTGGCTGCTTGCCAGAATGATGATCGAAGAACACACCGAAAAGGTGATCATGGCCTGCGATCTGCGGAAACAGCTTGCCTGCTACAACGATGGGGCGCTGGGCAATTATTCCACTGCTTTCAGTGTCGGCATCAGGACAAAGGAACGGGATCCATATATTCTTGCCGGAGCGGTGCATAAACGGGTGCACAGGATCATGAACCATCCGCGGAAGCTTTATCTGGTGCTGCAGTGTTATGCGAATCTGGATCCCGCTGTGTTGGACGCTGCATGGATCTCCTGCCGGGGGAACTATCCGAGCAAAGCCGGAAAGTTCATCGGAAGCATGTTCTTCGGATTTGATGCGGCAAAAGGATACAGCATTACCAATCTCGGCAGCGTGGAAAGCGGCAGCATGACAGAGGCATTTTTCATTCCGCCCGCTTCTCCGGCCATCCGGAAAACACAGGGGATTCTGACCGTAAATGGAATCATGACAGTCTGTAGCAGCGAAAGATGAATGCACAGAAGATGCCGGGCGGATTCCCCGCGATTGTTGTCTGCTTTCAGACTGTACCGGAAAAGACTCTTGCAATCCGGAGAAAATTCTGGTAAAAAAACGTTGGACTTATATGCGGCTTGATACAGCCAAACAGAAAAGAGGAACAGTATTTTGAAAACGGTTCACGGAATAAAACTGGGCGGTCTGCAGCATAAGATCTTTAATCTGATGCTGATTATGATCCTTGCTCTGATCGGCGCATATCTGGCTGTGGCAGTCTATCAGCAGCGAAATCTGAGCGGCATCGTCAGGGGAGCAAGTGTCAGTCAGCAGGAATCCATCACCGAGGTCTCTGAGCAGACCATGCAGGCTGTTCTGAATTCAACCATGGCCAAAAGCACTGCGCTGCAGGCCTATATTGCCGACGATCTGTTTAACGATGTCCGCACCGATGTCATGACCCTGCAGGCCTTCGCCGACCAGCTGTTTGAAAACGCAGACAGGTTCTCTGCCCATCCGTTCAGCGAACCGGATCCGGAGAAAGACGGCATTGCGTCCGTGCAGGTCCAGCACCCGGAAGGGGTGGATCCTGCTGATTCCGAGGCGCTCGGCCTTGCGGCGAACATGAGTGAAATCATGCTGTCCATGTTCGAGAACTCGGATAAGCTCAGCTCCTGCTTCGTTGCGACTGCGGACGGCTGCATCCTCTATGTGGACGACCGTTCGGGCTGTTATGTGACAGAAAACGGAGAAATCGTATCTTTTGATGCGCGGGAACGCCCCTGGTATCGTCAGGCAGCGGAAGCAGGGGAGTTGATCTTCACCGGCGTAGAGTTGGATGCTTTTACGGACATTCCGGGCCTGGTGTGTGCCGCGCCCGTTTATCGCGGCGGTGAGCTGGTCGCCGTGGTAGGGGCGGATATCTTTCTGACCTCCGTGCATGATTATGTGCAGGCTCAGGCGTCAGATGGCGGCTTCCTCTGTGTGATCGGCGACGGCGGTGAAGTGCTGTTTTCCGCGGCGAAGGACGGAGTGTTCAAGGTGAAACTGTCGTCGGATGCTGCGGATCTCCGCAAAGATGAAAACACGGCGCTTGCCGGTTTCGTGTCGCAGGCCTTGCGTGAGAACACCGGCCTGCAGCTGATTGAGGCGGATGGGAAAGAATACTATATGTCCGGCGTACCGATGCCGACCGTGAACTGGGCGGTGATCTCCGTAGTGGAGAAGACGGTTACCGACCAGCCGACCGTGGCCATGCTGCAGAAGTACGAAGAGATCAACGATGAGGCGCTCGCATCTTATACGCGGGGGGCGAAGGCTTCTGCCAATACGATCCTTGTCCTGACGGTCGCAATCGTTGCGCTGGCCGTCACCGGTGCCCTGGTTCTGGCTGGCAGAATTGTCAAACCGCTGGAGCACATGACAAAGCGTGTCAACGCGCTGAGCGGTAACGACCAGACTTTCCTGATGGAAGACATCTACCGTACGGATGACGAGGTGGAGATTCTCGCACAGTCTTTTGAAGCCCTGTCTGCACGGACAAGAGCCTACATTGCACAGATCACCGAGATCACTGCTGAAAAGGAGCGCATCGGAACGGAACTTGCCCTGGCAAGGCGAATCCAGGCTGACATGCTGCCGAACATTTATCCGGCCTTCCCCGATCGACCGGAATTTGACATTTTTGCGACTATGACGCCCGCTAAGGAAGTCGGCGGAGACTTCTATGACTTTTTCCTGATCGACGAGAATCACCTGGCCATGGTCATAGCTGATGTTTCCGGAAAGGGAGTACCAGCCGCTCTGTTTATGATGATATCAAAAATCCTTGTCCAGAACTATGCCCTGACCGGCGGCAGTCCTGCTGAAATCCTGCAGGCGGTGAACAGCCAGATCTGCAAGAACAACCGGGAGGAAATGTTTGTCACCGTGTGGCTCGGCATTCTGGATATCAAAACGGGCAGAATTGTTGCCGCAAATGCCGGTCACGAGTATCCTGCTGTGATGATATCCGGCGGACAGTTTGAACTGATAAAGGAAAAACACGGTTTTGTCATCGGCGGTATGGATGGGCTGCAGTACCGGGAGTATGAACTGACCCTGACGCCCGGTTCCAAACTCTTTCTTTATACAGACGGGGTACCGGAGGCAACGGATGACCGGCTGGAAATGTTCGGCACCGACAGAATGCTGGACGCCCTGAACAAGGACCCCTCTGCAGAACCGGAAAGCATCCTGAAGAAAGTGCGCACCGCCGTGGACGGCTTTGTACGTGATGCCCAGCAGTTTGACGACATGACCATGCTGTGCATGGAGTACCGTGGGAATACAGGCGAGCAGAAATCCGGCCTCTGCTGAAAAAGCGTTCGAAGCCTGGTAAAGAAGGCAAAGAAAGGCTTCTGTGCTCCCGGCATGACGGCAGGCTCCCATCAGGGAAATGATCCTGATGGGAGCCTGTTTCTTCTGCAATGGAAGGGGAGATCAGGCGGCAGTTGATCGTTTATCTTCTGCGGCGTTCAAACATTTTTGCTAGTCCGCCTTCTGCCGTTTCACGAAAGCGCCGGTTCATGCTGATGCCGGTTTCGTACATCGTTTTCACAACAATATCAAAAGAGATGCGCTGCGTATCTGCCAGAAAATAAGCAAGATTGCATGCATCAAGAGCGCGAAGCGCGGCAACTGCGTTCCTCTCAATGCAGGGTACTTGTACCAGCCCGCAGATCGGGTCGCAGGTCAGCCCCAGGTGGTGCTCCAGCGCGATCTCCGCTGCGTACTGGATCTGATTTGTGTTCAGACCGAGCAGATAACTGGCAGCTGCCGAAGCCATGGAGCATGCAGCCCCAATTTCAGCCTGACAGCCGCATTCCGCACCGGAAATGGAAGCGTTGCGCTTGATGATGTTTCCGAACAGGCCGGCGACGGCAAGTCCGCGCAGGATCTCATCATCGCTCAGGTTCTTTTGCTGCTGCAGGTAGAGCAGGACAGCAGGAATCACGCCGCAGGAACCGCAGGTCGGTGCGGTAACAATCGTGCCGCAGTCGGCATTCTGTTCACTGACGGCAAAAGCATATGCGGAAATCAGCCGGCATTCCCGTACCTGAGGCAGCTCATCCTGATCCAGCCGGTCATAAAGCAGCTTCGCTTTTCGTTCAATGCTGAGGCCTCCCGGCAGGATCCCGCTTTGCTGCAGACCTTCCTGCACCGATGCCTTCATTGCCTCCCAGATTGTCCTCAGATAATCCCGGATCTCTTCCCCTTCGTTGAATTCCACGTACTCCGCGAGATCCAGATTTCGGAAACGGCAGAACTGCTCCACTTCGGCGAAAGTGTTCTCAGGATAGACCTCTTCGGACTCCGCTTCCGGCTCGCCGACAATGCGGATATCTCCGCCGCCGACGGACAGGACACGCAGCCTGCCGCAGATTTCACCCGCCTTGAAGGCGGTAAAATCCATGGTGTTCGGATGCGTGACATCGCCAGGCGATTCCGGGCAGAATATGACGTCTGTTCTTACGGGGTCAAATACTTCGTTCAAAACCCTGTCTGTGCCATGCCCTTTCCCGGTCTTGCACAGAGATTCGTAAAGCGTTACGGCAAAGGCATCCGCTTCCGGATAGCGTGCCCGGAACAATCTTGCAGCTCTCTCCGGGCCGATGGTATGCGAACTGGAGGGGCCTTTTCCGATTTTATAGATTTCACGGATTGTTTTCATCGCAGAATGCTCCTGCTTTCCGTTTGAGATGATAAACGATTATATCAGAATTCTCTGCCTGTGAAAACCCCGGGATTGGATAAAATACCGGCACAGTCTACCATTCGGAATTGTTTCATGGTATACTTCTTCAAAAGTGACAGGAGGTCAAGTGTATGGAAGAAAAATGGTGGCAGCGAAGCGTGGTCTATCAAATCTATCCGCGCAGCTTTCAGGACTCGGACGGAGACGGAATCGGCGATCTCACCGGCATTACAGACCGGCTTGAATACATCCGCGAATTGGGAACGGACACGATCTGGCTCTCTCCGATTTACAAGTCTCCGAATGACGACAACGGCTACGACATCAGCGACTACCAGGACATCATGAAAGAGTTCGGCACCATGGCGGACTTTGACCGGCTGCTGGAAAAGGCGCATGAACTCGGCCTGAAGATCGTGATGGATCTGGTGGTCAACCACAGTTCTGACGAACACCGCTGGTTTGTCGAGTCCCGTTCGTCCGCGGACAATCCCTATCGGGACTATTATATCTGGCGTGAGGGGAAAAACGGTGCAGAGCCAAATAACTGGTGTTCATGTTTCGGCGGCAGCGCCTGGGAGTTCGACAGTCAGACAGGCATGTATTACCTGCACCTTTTCTCAAAAAAACAGCCGGATCTCAACTGGGACAATCCGGTCGTGCGTGACGAAATCTTCCGTATGATGGACTGGTGGCTACAGAAGGGAATTGACGGATTCCGTATGGATGTGATCAGCCTCATTTCCAAGCCGGAAGGACTGCCTGACGGCGAACCGGGACCAAACGGTTATGCCTCCTTTCTGCTGGCGGCGAACGGCCCGCACGAGCATGAGTATCTGCAGGAGATGAACCGGAAAGTGCTTTCCAGATATGACCTGCTTACCGTGGGGGAATGTGCGGGCGTTACGCTGGAGGAAGCCAAATCGTACGCGAATCTCGATGGAAGCGAACTGTCCATGGTATTCCAGTTTGAGCATATGGAAGCGGACTTCCACCCGATTCTGGGCCGTTATGCAGAGCAGTGCAAAGACCTGCCGAAACTTAAGGAAATCATGAGCCGCTGGCAGCGGGAGCTGGAGGGGGTTGCATGGAACAGTCTCTACTGGGACAACCACGATCAACCGCGCATTGTCTCGCGATACGGAAGTGAGTCCGAAGAGCACCGCGAACGGTCTGCCAAGATGCTGGCGACCTGTCTTCATATGATGCAGGGGACTCCGTATGTATACCAGGGCGAGGAACTGGGCATGACGAATTATCCCTGGACAGGCATCGATCAGATCAATGACATAGAATCTCTCGGCAATTACAGGGATTACCGAGCCAGAGGCTATATGACCGAGGAAGAGGGTATCCGTATGATGCGTCAGCGCAGTCGGGACAATGCCCGTACGCCCATGCAGTGGGACGCTACATCCGAGGCAGGCTTTACAACCGGGAAGCCCTGGCTTCCGGTCAACCCGAATTATGTGTACATCAATGCTGCCGAACAGCTCAGGCGTCCCGATTCTGTTTTCCATTACTATCAGAAGCTGATTGCCCTGCGGAGAAAGATGGACGTCATTGTTTACGGCCATTATGAGCTTCTGGAGCCCGACCACCCGGATCTCTTTATCTATACCCGCAGCTATGGGTACGAAAGCCTGCTGGTCGTTTGCAATTTCTCTGAGCGGGAGCAGGGATACAAAATTCCGGAGAAGTATCAAAATGCCGAAATCCTGATAGCCAATTATCCGGAACCGGCCCCGGATGGGACGCTGCGCCCCTGGGAATGCGTAGTATACCATCGAACGTGAACCCGGATCGAAACCGGGAACCCGTTTTTCACTGCCATCCGGATTGTTCGGAATATCAGGCTCAGCAAATGCAACACCCTCTGCGAGACTTTTGCTCCGCAGAGGGTGTGTTTTTTGTTATGTCAGGACCTGTGCTGGCGAAGAATCAGTTCAGGAAATCCCGGAGCTTTTTGCTCCGGCTGGGGTGCCGGAGCTTCCGCAATGCTTTCGCCTCGATCTGGCGGATGCGCTCCCTGGTTACATTAAACTCTTTGCCGACTTCCTCCAGGGTTCTTGTTCTTCCGTCTACGATCCCAAAGCGCAGCTCCAGCACCTTCTTCTCCCGGGGAGCCAGCGTGTCCAGAACTTCCTCCAGCTGTTCCCGCAGCAGGGAGAAGCTTGCAGCCTCACTCGGCTCGCTTGCATCCTCGTCCGGGATAAAGTCGCCCAGATGGCTGTCTTCTTCCTCACCGATGGGGGTTTCCAGAGACACCGGTTCCTGAGCAATCTTCAGGATGTCACGCACCTTATCCACAGGCATGTTCATCTCCGCAGCGATCTCCTCGGCGCTCGGATCGTGCCCGAGTTCCTGCAGGAGCTGCCGGGATACGCGGATAGTTTTGTTGATCGTTTCCACCATGTGTACGGGAATCCGGATGGTCCTTGCCTGATCGGCGATTGCCCTTGTGATCGCCTGACGGATCCACCAGGTCGCGTAGGTGGAGAATTTGTATCCCTTTTCGACGTCGAACTTCTCAACTGCCTTGATAAGCCCAAGGTTGCCTTCCTGAATGAGATCCAGGAAAAGCATTCCGCGCCCAACGTAACGCTTTGCGATGCTTACCACCAGACGGAGATTGGCTTCCGTCATTCTCCGCTTCGCTTCTTCGTCGCCGGCATTCATCCGCCTGGCCAGTTCCTGCTCTTCTTCCGGAGTGAGCAGAGGCACCTTTCCGATCTCCTTCAGATACATCCGCACCGGGTCGTCTGTTGCAAAGGTGTCCATCAGGGCGTCCGTATCCGTGACTTCTTCCTCCGGAACCTCCTCAACCTGACTCAGGTCATCCAGCTCGGGCAGCAGGTCGTCATCCAGAACCGGCAGATCGCCTACGCCGTAGTCAATTTCGACTCCGGCCTTTTCCAAATCCTCATAGAATTTGTCCACGGTGTCTGCATCCAGGTTCAGTTCGTTGAGAAGATCCAGATCCTTGCTTGTAAGCTTCCCGGCCTTGCGGCCCTTCTCCATCAGTTCCTGAAGCCGGACTTCCGGCGGCCGGCTGTCTGTCGGTGCCTCGTCCTTTTTTCTGGTATTTCTTCTGGGGGCCTTGATGAGTTCGGTCTCCTGCTGATTTGCAATATCAGATCCGGCTGCTTCCTCAATCAGCCTGTCCGCCATGCTCTCCAGTTCTTCTTCAGTCAGTTGCAGTTCGTCGTTCATGGTTTTCCTTCTTTCCGTAATCCTTACAGAGTAACTGTATTGTCCTCATGCTCCGTGATATGCTCCGGAGTGCCTGTTCCAGCCGCCGCTAAGGGCGGAATCCTTTTTCCTTTCTGAGCTTCTCACTCAGTGCCTTCAGATCTTCCGAACCGCCTTTCCGATCCTGCTCCTCCCGCATCCTGCGGACATAGTCTTCGAGAATGCTTCGGCTTTCACTTAATCGTTCAGGCTTCTGGATGATCCGCACGAGGAGATTCATCTCCTCCTGAGCCAGCTTCGGCGCAAGAGCGTTTACGCTCACGGATGTCCCGGATTCGATCGCCGCTTTAATAACGGAATAGATCTTGCCGAGCGCCTCGCTTGAGAACTCCTTTGCGTCCGGAAGTTCTTCGCGCACAAGTGCGGGCTCCAGATAAAGAAGGCGGATGATACCCTCTTCAGCGGCGGCAGCTCCGGGATTGGAATAACGCATCGTCCGCTCTGCCGGCTGTACGGCCTTCTCCGGACGGGTGATATCCCGCTCGTAGTCCTTCTTAAGCCGGGACAGCAGGATCTTGCGGCGCCGTTCCACTTCTCGGATTACGGCGTCCTGACCGATACCGGCTTCGCCGGCAACCCGGATTGCGTAAACCTGACGCTCCACCTGCCCCGGAAGGCTCGCAAGCAGTTCCGAAGCTTCTTTCAGGTACGACACCTTCTGGTCGTCAAGGCTAAGGTCATACTTTGCTTTGACCGTGTTCAGGCGATAGTCCACCTGGTTTTCGGAATCTTTCAGAAGATTTGCAAAGGCGTCAGCGCCTTTCATCCGGATAAACTCATCCGGGTCTTTTGCCCCGGTCATACGCAGGACGCGCACTTTCAGGTCCAGCCTCTCAAGAATCCCGATGGCGCGCTGCGCCGCCTTCTGCCCGGCGCCGTCACTGTCGTATGCAATGATGACTTCCTTGGTGTAGCGGCTCATTAGGCGGGCCTGTTCCGGAGTCAGGGAAGTGCCCAGCGACGCTACCGCCGAGTCGAACCCGGCCTGGTGGAGTGTTACGACATCCACATTTCCTTCCACAAGCAGCAGGTATCCGTTCTTGGATTTTTTGGCCAGGTTCATCGCAAAAAGGTTCCGGCTCTTGTTGTATACCAGGGTGTCAGGGCTGTTCATGTACTTTGCACCGTCACCGCCCAGGATTCTCCCTGAAAAGCCGATGACATCTCCCCGTACGTCGATCACGGGGAACATCAGGCGGTTGCGGAAAGTATCATAGAAACCGCCGCGCTGGCCGCGTTTTACAAGACCTGCGTCAAATAGCTCAAAATCGGAATACCCTTTCTCGGCCATTGCCTTCCGAAGGCTTTCCCAGCTGTCCGGTGCGCACCCCAATCCGAAACGCTTTGCAGTCTGGGGTGAAATGCCGCGTTCCCGCATATACCGGACCGCATTCTGCCCATCAGGTGCCGAAAGCTGTTCGTAAAAAAACTTTGCGGCATCCCTGTTCAGTTCCAGCAGACGTGCACGGCGTTTGGAATCTTTGTCATAGCCGTCATCGGGTACTTCCATCCCTACGCGGGCAGCAAGATGTCGGACCGCATCGGGATAGGAGAGATTCTCTATCTCCATGATGAAGTTGATCACGCCGCCGCCTTTTCCGCAGCCGAAACAGTGATAAAACTGTCCGGACGGGTTGACGGCAAAGGAGGGAGTCCTCTCGTTGTGAAACGGGCACAGACCGAACAGATTTGCTCCGCTCCGCTTTGACAGGTTTACATAACTCCCTATCACATCGACGATGTCGTTGCGGTCAATCAGTTCCTGTATGAAGTTTTCCGGAAAGGCCACCAGCCTCTCCTCCTTTCTTCACCAGTGCCGCTACTTCACCGTCCAGGCGAAGGGAATGAATAATTCGCTGTATTTTTCCATCGCATAGCCGTCTGTCATGCCGGAGATGTAATCGCACGCGGCACGTTCAACGCCTTCGTTCTCCAGAATGCCCAGATAATCCTCCGGCAGGGTTTCGGGATGGGCAGTATAGTAATCATACAGCGCGGCAAGAATTCCGTCCACCTTGCCTTCTTCACCTTTTGCAAGGGGATTGGTATAGATTTCAGCGTACATAAAGCTGTGGAAGTAATCAAAGAGGTCCTGCATCGGTTCCGATAGGGCAAGAGCTCCGTTGCCGCTGCTCATGATCAGATCGCGGATAAAGCTGTTGATGCGGGCGCTGTTGCGGCTTCCGGCTCCGCTGCGGATTTTTTCCGGTACGTCTTCCTCTGTCAGCAGGCCGGCGCGGATGGCGTCGTCCAGGTCATGGTTGATATAGGCAATCCGATCACAGAGGCGAACGCAGGTTGCTTCCCGCGTGTCGTCCGGAGCCCCGTAAGTGTGATTCAGGATTCCCATCCGGGTTTCATAACAAAGGTTGAGACCTCGCCCGTCACGCTCCAGCAGGTCCGCAACACGCAGACTCTGTTCGTAGTGGCGAAAGCCTCCTGGGTGGATGCGGTTCAGTGCCCGTTCTCCGGCATGCCCGAAAGGAGTGTGCCCGAGATCATGCCCCAGCGCGATGGCCTCCGTAAGGTCCTCATTCAGCCTCAATGCCCGTGAAACGGTCCTTGCAAGGCGGCTGACTTCAAGAGTGTGCGTCAGTCTTGTGCGATAGTGGTCGCCCTCCGGCTGGAGGAAGACCTGGGTCTTATGTTTTAAGCGGCGGAAGGATTTGCAGTGTGTGATGCGGTCCACATCCCGCTGAAAACAGGTTCGGATGCTGCACTCTTCCTCCGGCATTTCCCGCCCGCGGGAATCGACGGCACGAACGCCGTAATTGCCGACCAGAAGGTATTCAGCCTGCTCTCTTTCTTCTCTCGGACAGTTCATGAGAACTCCTTTCAGATGCTCTTCAGAAAAGGGCCTGAAACCTGCGGATTGATCCTCCCTCCGCTGAGATCCCGGATTCGGTCCGCAAGAACGGGGGCTTCTGTTTCCGGGATTTTTGCCCGAATCAGCACTTCGGCAGCGTAATCAAATTCTCCTAATAGCGCTCCGAAGCCTGCAAGCTCATTTTTATAACGATCCAGCATCCCGTAGGGACAGGAGAAGCAAATCTCACACCAGAGCCCGGTCTGTACGGTACCGGCGTCCAGCAGCGCATCCTTGGCTGCCTGAGAGTAGGCTCTGGAAAGGCCGCCCGTACCCAGGAGAACGCCGCCGAAGTATCGCGTTACCACGCAGACACAGTTCTCAACGTTTTCTTTCCGGAAGACCTCCAGCATCGGCATCCCCGCGGAACCCTGCGGTTCCCCGTCATCCGAGAAACGCTCAGGGCCGCCATGAATCCGGTAACACCAGCAGTTATGCCGCGCATCGTGATACTTTCGCCTGATCTCGTTGAGGAATGCCCGTGCTTCCTCCTCAGTCTCAACCGGCAAAAGATGTCCGAGAAAACGGGAACGCTTTTCTGTCAGTTCAGATTCTCCGGTTCCGGCCGGTACCAGAAACTCACTCATTGCTCCCAGTCCTCAGACACATCTTTGAAACCGGGGATATAGTTCCGCATCCGTCCGTAGAGCGCATCTCCCAGAATGGCATGTACACGGATTCCGGTTTCTTCATAGTTCATGGAAAGAATCTGCGCTTCCCGCTTCAGAAGATCGATGATCCCGGCCTCGGAGTAGGGGAGAAGCAGTTCTGCTTCGGTTGTGGTTCCGGATAGTGCTTTTTCCAGCTTCTGTACCAGAATATCTGTGCCTTCCCCGCTTTTCGCCGAGATGCAGACAGTGTCATCTCCATGAGGAAGAATGCCGAAGTATAAATCGCATTTGTTGAATACGCGCAGGCAGGGAGTCTGCCCGGCTCCCAGCTGTTCGATAATCCGGTCGACAACTGCCGCCTGAGCTTCCCACTCCGGATTGGAAAGATCAATCACATGCAGAAGCAGATCGGCATAACGCAGTTCTTCCAGCGTTGCCTTGAAGGCCTCGATCAGGTTGGTGGGAAGCTTCCGGATAAAACCTACCGTATCCGAAACAAGGATTTCCTGATGTTCATTCAGCCGGAAGCGCCTTGTTGTGGGATCCAGCGTGTCAAAGAGGCGGTTGTTGGCCGGGATGTCGGAATCCGTGAGCAGGTTCAGCAGGGTAGATTTTCCCGCATTGGTATAACCGACCAGCGCAACCATGGGCAGGGCATTCTTTTCCCGAAGACGGCGCTGGGTATCCCGGACGCGGCGCACGTCGGCAAGCTCTTCCTGCAGCTTCTGGATCTTGCGGCGGATATGCCGGCGGTCGGTTTCCAGCTGGGTTTCACCGGGGCCGCGCGTCCCGATCGGCGAGCTCCCCCCGGACGCCGTCTGGCGTACCAGATGGGTCCACATACCGGTCAGACGCGGGAGCAGATACTGATACTGCGCCAGCTCAACCTGGAGCCTGCCTTCACGGGTCCGTGCTCTTCCTGCAAAAATATCCAGGATCAGACCGGAGCGGTCCAGCACCTTGACGCCGAGTTCCTCGGAAAGTACCCGCATTTGGGAAGGGGACAGTTCGTTGTCAAAGACGGCCATATCACAGCCGTGCATGGCGATCAGCTGCTTCATCTCGGCAATTTTCCCGTCGCCGATAAAGCTTCGGGGTTCGGGAGCAGGCCGGTTCTGGATCAGCGTGATCACCGCTTCACCGCCGGCTGTCTCCACGAGGGCGGCAAGCTCATCCATCGAACTGTCCGAAGAACGTTCCCCGGCTTCCATGCTCTGAGCGTTCAGCCCGGCTAGAATCGCCCGTTCTTTTTTTGCTTCAGTACTCTCTACGGAAATCAGCCCTTCCTGTCAGGTGCACGGAAAAATACTGCATAAAATATCAACATAATATACAACAAAAGAGGAAGCTTGTCAAATTCATTCGGATGAAAAAACCCGAACCGGAATGGATATTTCACGGTTCGGGGAAACAGACTGGATCAGATTGAAAACAGCAGGCTAGTTTATTCTTCCGGTCGGATCAGATTCATGTACTCGTCATAAGTGCACATCCGGTCGATAATGCCCGTATCGGTGATTTCAATGATCCGGTTGGCGACTGTCTGTGTCAGCTGGTGGTCGTGACAGGAAAAGATGACATTGTATTTAAAAGCCTCAAGGCCGTTGTTTAGTGCGGCAATGCTCTCCAGATCCAGGTGGTTTGTCGGCTGATCCAGAACAAGGAAATTTGCTCCGGACAGCATCATGCGGCTCAGCATGCAGCGGACCTTCTCGCCGCCGGAGAGCACTTTTGCCGGCTTGTATACATCATCTCCGGAAAACAGCATACGCCCGAGAAACGTGCGCAGGTAACTTTCCCGCTTATCATCGGAAAACTGACGCATCCATTCGATCAGATCGCCGTCATAGTTTTCAAAGAAATCGTTGTGATCCTTCGGAAAATACGCCGGTGAAATCGAAGCTCCCCACTTGACGGTGCCGGAGTCCGGTTCCTCCAGACCCATGAGGATTTGGAAAAGCGCAGTGACGGCAAGTTCATTTTTCCCGATTACGGCGATTTTGTCTTCTTTCCCGACGATAAAGCTGATGTTGTTCAGCAGCTTGACGCCATCCACGGTTTTGCTGACTTCCGTAACAAAAAGGCGGTCTTTCCCCGGTTCACGGTCGGCTTTAAATCCGACCCAGGGATAGCGCCTGCCGGAAGCGGGCAGCTCTTCGACCGTGATCTTATCCAGCAGCTTGCGTCTGGAAGTTGCCTGCCTGGATTTGCTGCGGTTTGCGGAAAACCGGGCAATGAATGTCTGCAGTTCCTGAATCTTCTGTTCGGCGCGCTTGTTCTGATCACGGATCAGCTTCTGGATCAGCTGGCTGGATTCATACCAGAAGTCGTAGTTTCCGACGTACATTTTGATCTTGCCGTAGTCAATGTCGACGATATGGGTGCAGACGTTGTTCAGAAAGTAGCGGTCATGGCTGACGACAAGGACGGTACCCTCATAATCCATCAGGAAGTCTTCCAGCCAGACAACGCTGTTCAGATCCAGGTTGTTCGTCGGCTCATCCAGCAGGATCACGTCGGGATGACCAAAGAGCGCCTGTGCGAGCAGAACCTTCACTTTCAGCCGTGGATCGATGTCCCGCATCAGGCGGTCGTGAAGAGCAACCTCCACCCCGAGACCCTGCAGAATCCGAGAAGCGTCGCTCTCGGCTTCCCAGCCGCCAAGCTCGGCGAATTCCTCTTCCAACTCAGCGGCACGGATTCCGTCCTCATCGCTGAAATCGTCCTTCTCATAAATCGCGTCTTTTTCCCTGCCGCAGTCGTAAAGACGCTGGTTTCCCATGATGACGGTATCCAGAACGGAATAATCGTCGTACAGACTCTGGTTTTGCTTCAGGACAGACATCCGCCGCTTCGGATCCAGGACAACGGAACCGCTTGTCGGCTCCAGTTCCCCGGAGAGAATTTTGATGAAGGTCGATTTTCCGGCGCCGTTGGCCCCGATGATTCCGTAGCAGTTACCCGCGGTAAACTGCAGGTCGACCTTGCTGAACAGAACGGAGGACCCGAACTGTATGGAAAGATCATTGACTGTCAGCACCTTACTGACCTCCTTTGAATTCAGGATGGAAACATCAGCGGCAGCGCGTTAAAGATGTCGGTAAACCAGACTTTCCACTCGTGTTCTCCCTCTACGTCAACATGCCAGGCGTTTTTACCTTCGACCAGATAGGGCAGGTGCTCCAGAAAGTATTCATAACCGACCTGAGTATAGTTCTGCTGCCAGTCGTTCACAGTGCCTGCACCGGTGAAATAACAATTCATGGTAAGGTCTTTGAACGCTTCCTTCGTGTGTTTGATCACTGTGACGGTCTCCCAGGGTTCACCGTTGCCGGAAAACGCGGCATAGCTTCCGAACAGGTCAAAATTATAGCGCATGCCGCCCTCATAAACGAAAAGCGCGCCGTTTGACAGACCGCCAAGCGCAAAGTGATCGCGCGCAGCCTTGAGACTCTCAAGGCTGCTGTCGGCAGCATAAGTGCTGTAATGCTCCGCAACATAGGGAAGAATGTATTCCCGCAGTTCCTGCCGGAGCTGAATGGTGCTGGCGGTAAGACCCTGACACTGGGGGATCTCCGTAACAGGACAGACAATGATGCAGGGATCGCAGATGCCTTTCTCAAACATGTTGTCGAAGATGACCCTGCCGCACATCTCAATCCCCTCGTCTTTGTACCGGTAGACATCGTTCAGCCAGGAGTCCTGATTGCCGCCTCCTCCGTGAACCAGAACCAGAACATTATACGGCTTTGAATCGTCATAGCCGTAAGGAAGGTAGATGTTAAAGCACTTGTTGTAGGTGCCGTAACCGACAGGATATGCGGTGATCTCATACTTGTGGAGCTCTACAGTACCGGCCTTGTCCGTCTCA
>JAEEGF012263287.1_pt1 | contig 15860 bp, 20 predicted proteins | sample 9134171 | NCBI WGS metagenome assembly JAEEGF01 (sample SAMN16246542, study PRJNA631951) | gut metagenome | biome: gut microbiome; feature: rumen; material: AP-attached | host: Bos | place: Iran: Karaj | collected 2018-10
GGAGGACTCAGTGTTCAGTCTGCGTACGGCCCTCGGTGAGCGGATGATGCCGACGGTGAAGAATGTGGTGAGCGGTTTGACGGGGATGGTGAACACGATGGAGAAGGCGGTGAGGGTGCCGCTGGCGGAGAAGATAGCGGAAGAAAAAGTTGAACTAAATCTGCTTGTAGGAGTATTGACTGATGCCAATACCAAAGAAACGGAAAGAGATACGGCTATAGCAGAGTTGCAGAAAAAATACCCTGATTTTCTGAAAAACATAGACCTTGAGAAAGACGGGACGGATAAACTGAAAGACAAACTCAAGGAAGTAAATGCAGAATATGACAGAAGGATAAAACTTGCCTTGGCTGCGGACGAATTGGATAAATGGCGAGAGAAGTATGACGATGCACGCGAGGATCTTTTTAAAGAGGAAATGGCGCAGAAAGCCCTTGAAAGAAGAAAGGAGATAGAACGGAGTGTATTGGGTAAAGTTGGGGAAATATACTCAATAAAAAGAAATAAAGATGGGTCATACACTGGAAAAGTTTTCGGTGAGGTCGATCCTGATGCAACTGAGGGTGGCGCTCCAATGCTCACTGTGGATCTCCCTGGTATGAATGATGCGTTGGCAAAGGAATATGAAAGAGTGCAAAAAAGGGCCGCAAAGGCTCATTCTGATTCTTATTCGGAAGAAAAAAGAAAGAGAATGGATGAAGCTACCGAGGAGATGTCCTATATAAAAAGAATATATGGGATTGATGATACAAGTGGTACCAGCAACCAGGAGGGTGGCGGTGGTCAAAACGGTGGTCAAAAAGGTGGTAAAAACGGTGGTCAAAACGGTGGTGGAGGTACTGCCACCGGTGGAACCACCGGAGGGAGCACCCCGACCACCGTGGCCGGCACCACCTACAGTGGCGGCAGCGGAAGCGGTGGCGGCAGCAGGAAGACGGTGACGACGAATATAGGCACCTTGGTAGGGACGATAGAGATACATACGACGACCCTGCAGGAGGGTGCCGCCGAGGTGAAGCGGCTGGTGACTCAGGCGCTGCTGGAGGCAGTGCCGAGTGACCTTTGAGAATTTTTCGCTGGATTTGATTTTTTTTTCAGCGGTGCTCAAGGCCTGCGAAGCAGGCAGGAAAATTGAGAATTGATAATTGAAACATAAAGATGCCGGGAGGTAAGTCGATATACGAAGCAATCAGAATGATAGCCAAGGGTGACGGACAGGCGATGTGCGACACAGGCGTGGCGCGCAATGTGGACGCCGACCAGGGCGTGTGCGACGTGGAGATAGAGGGCAAAGCCCCTGCTGAAGGTGCATTGATAGGCAACGCGGAAAGCGGGGTGATGGTGGTGCCGAAGGACGGCAGCGTGGTGGCCGTGGTGTGGGTGAGCAAGACGACAGCCGTGGTGGTGATGGTGACCGAGGTAGAGGAGATCAGGCTGATGGGCGGCCAGCTTGGCGGCCTGGTGAAGGTGGAGAAGCTGGTGAAGAAGCTGAACGCCGTGGAGAAAGACCTGAACAGTCTGAAGCAGGTGTTTCAAGGCTGGGTGACGGTGCCGCAGGACGGCGGCGCGGCGCTGAAGGCGGCGGCGACGACGTGGGCCACCCAGCGGCTGACAGAGACGCAGAAGAGCGACATTGAAAACGAAAAGGTGAAACAATGAACGGACAGATAGATACCTATGGACTGGCGGCAACCAACCAGCTGGCGGAGGAGACTGTAATGACCGGCCGGAAGCTACGCTACAGCATACTCGGCACCCGAAAGGAGCAGCCGGGAGCGAAGAGCGTGCTGGACGGCAATGCCAGCCTGGCGAGAGGCGTGAACCCGGAGGAGGACGAGGTAGTGGACGATATGATACTCGGCAACCACTACCTGGAGCACGTGACAATAGACTGTACGATGAGCAAGCGGGTGGTGACCACCGCGATCAACGGGCGCCCGGGCACGGTGAAGGAATGGGTGAGCGACGGAGATGTGGTGATAACAGTTGTCGCCAAAGTGATGGGTCAAGGCGGATATCCGAAGGACAAAGTGACGAGGATATTGGATGAGCTGAAGCGTCCGGAGGTGCTGGAGGTGACGAACGAGCTGCTGAACGATGTCTGGAAAGTGGAGCGCGTGGTGGTGACGAGCGTGAGTGTGACCAACCGCACGGAGCGGAACTGGGAAGAGGTGACGATAGGGATGCTGAGCGACGAGGAGTATCTGGTAGAGGAGGAGAATTGAGAATTGAAAATTGAAAGTTGAAAATTGAGAGATGCGAAGACTTAGCTGCAGGATAGAGATAGAGCGCAAATGGACCACGGAGGAGGGTGCGAACCTGAGCCGGCGGTGGAAGGTGGAGCGTGTGGCCGGGGTGAAGATCACCGGCGACACGTCGAGCCTGCAGGACACCTGTGTGGTGAGCCTGGCACGCAACACCAAGTGGGAGGGAGAGCCGAGGATACCGGTGAGGCGTGGCGACGAGGTGAAGGTGTGGCTGGGTTACGACGGGCAGCTGAAGCTGAGGTTTATCGGCCAGGTGCAGGAGGTGAGTGCGAAGACGCCGACGACGCTGACCTGCATTGACGGAATGATGAAGCTGCAGCACACGCCGAGCACGAAAAGCAGCTATAGAAGCTGTGATGTGCGGAAGCTGCTGGGAGAGCAGATACACGGTGTTGTGGAGTGGGAGCTGGCCGGGGAGGTGAATATAGGCCAGTACAGAGTGACGGCCACCACTGTGGCCGGTGTGCTGAGAGACCTGAAAGAGAACTATGGCGTGACGAGCGCCTTTGTGGTAGAAAACGACAAAGCCCTGCTGAAGGTGTGGACTGTGTATCCAGGGATGAGAAAAATGGCCGGGAAGTTTGAGGATGGGCTGAATATGATAGAGAACCAGCTGACCTACAGAAGGGCGGCAGACATACAAGTGAAGGTGAAGGGCGTGTCGATCCGGGCCGACGGCAGCCGTATCAGCTACGAAGAGGGAGAAGGAGAGCAGCGGGAGATACACCGCTATGGGATGAGTATGGCGGAGCTGAAGGCGGCTGTGAAAGACGAGATAGAGCGCCTGAAGTGGGACGGCCTGAGCGGCAGCTTCACCACATTCGGGGAGCCGCAGGTAGAGAAGACCGACGTGGTGGAGGTGAAGACCGAGAGTGTGGAACGCGGGCGGTACCAGGTGAAGGGAGTGAATGTGAATTTTGGCACGGGAGGCTACCGGCAGGTGGTAGAGCTCGGCAGACGAATAACAGAAAACTAATGAAAGACATAATACTGAATGACGATTTTGACCTGGAGGCCACGGCCGGAGAGCTGAGCTGCAGGGAGAGCGACGAGCAGACGCTGGCGCTGCTGATGGAGACCGTGCCCGGGGAGTGGAAGTGGAGTGCCGAGGACGGCGTGGGGCTGATGCGATATGCCGGAGCGCCTGGCAGCGAGACGCAGCGACTGAAACGGCATATCCAGGAGTGTATGAAGAGGAACGGGATCGAGTGGGAGCGCATCGAGGTGGAGGGTGACGTGCTGACAGTGAAGATGAAGACACAATAAACCAAAAAAGCACAGATATGGCAACAAGTAGAAGAGAAATAGAAGAGGAGCTGCAGCGCCGGTGGATGGAGAATGCCGGAGTGGCGCAGCTGTTTGGCTTCACCGCCGGCGCGAGCTTCGACGACGTCTATGCCCGTGTGAGCGTGGTGAGGCTGCTGATGTGGGTGGTGAGTTATGTGATAGCCGCCAAGGAAACCGCCTATGAAGACTGGGAGGAGGAGGTGCGAGCCGTGGCCGACGCGACGCACTACGGCACAGAGGCGTGGTGGGTGGAGACGGCGAAGGCGTGGCAGGAAGGCGACGCGCTGACTGTGGCGGACGGACGGGTGCGCTATGCCACGGTGGACGCAACGCACCGGGTGGTGACCTCGGCAGCTATCAGCACCTTGGGTCGCACGCTGAGACTGAAGGTGGCCAAGGGAGAGCCGGGGGGCCTGCAGGCGTTGACGACGTCGCAGCTGGAGGCCTTCCAGGGCTATGTGGAGAGCGTGAAGCCCGTGGGGCTGCACGTGACGGTTACGAGCGGGTCGGCGAACGTGATAGGGATGAGCGGTACGGTGCGCTACTCGGCGGAGCTGAACCAGGGCGACGTGCGGCAGGCTGTGCGGGAGAAGCTGACGGCGGTGATGGGAGAGCTGCCCTTCGGCGGGCGGCTGTATGCGGGGCGCCTTGCGGCGGCGATGATGGCCGTGGAGGGCGTGGAGGATGTGAATCTGACGGTGCTGACGGTGGACGGGCAACTGTGGACGGACTGGACAGAGCCGAGCGCGGGCTACTGTGTGCCGGGACCCGACGAATTGAACTATGAGGGGGTTGTGAGATGAGGAACTGGAACAACACTATAGGGTTGCTGCTGCCGGTGAAGCTGCAGCGGAGTGTGAAGCTGAGAAGGCTGCTGCAGGTGCTGCTGAGCCGGACGGTGGACGACGCGCTGCGTGCGGAGCAGAGGAAAGAGGCGATGAAGGCGGAGCACCGTCACATAGGACAGGGGGCGGTGCTGCTGGGGCTGCTGAACGAGCAGTTCGGGCCCGGGGTGACGCTGAGCGGCCAGGAAGACGGCCTGGTGGTGCTGGTAGGAGCGCGAGGAAGCGACTACGAGCGGTGGGCGACAGCCTCGCGGGTGGCCACGAGCGACGGCCACGATGCGCTGATAGTGCCGAGCGTGGCCAACAGCGACGTGGGAGTGGACTTTGTGGTGACGGTGCCGGCGGGGCGTGACGTGGCGGCAGTGAAGGCGCTGGTGAGGCGATATGTGTTTGCCGGCGTGGGCTTCCGGGTTCAGGAAGCGAGTTGAACAGAGGATTAAAAAGCATTTAAACAGCGATAAAAGATGAATAAAATAGGAACAGAAGGCAACGAAGTGCGGCAGATAGTGCCGGCGGAGTTCAACTTCCTGAGCGTGGCCGACCAGCAGGTGGTGGCAGCGATGGAGGGGATAGTGAAAGCGATGTACGGCCTGGGGTCGAACCAGGCGGTGGTGGCTGTCGGTATGGAGGCGACGTGGAGCAACACCACGACGCAAGGCCCAGCCCAGGCCAGTATGCTGTTGACGCAGCGGCTGACCTTCGGCACAGGCGTGGTGCTGTGGGACGGCAAACTGTGGGAGTTTGGCGGCGGCTATATCGACGGCATAGGTCGATTCTCGCCGCTGCAGGGCAACGACTGGGTGCTTGTGATGAGCGAGCAGGTGGCGTCGCCGAGCCCGGTGTACGGGGCTACGATAGCGCTGGACGTGACGCCGCACAAGCGGCTGGTGTGCACGCTGATGAGCGCGGAGGATGCTTCGGAGGCGACCCAGAAGGTGACGCTGGGCAATGTGATGAGGCTTGGCTTGATTGGCGAGGCCACGTCGGTGACGGAGCGCTCGTATATGATCAGAGAAGTAACAATAGAGACAACATAAAAGGAGAGCGGCACGATGAGGAACGTGACAGCGAGAAAAGGACAGAGTCTGATAGACCTGGCGCTTCAGGAGAGCGGCAGCGCCGACTGGGGCGAGGAGGTGGCGAAGCTGAATGGGTTGCCGGCAGACTATGTGTGCGCCGGCGGCGAAGTGCTGGAGATGCCCGACGGCAACGAGACGGAGCGGAAGCGCATAGCGGCGGCCGGCGTGGTGCCGGTGACAGGGCTGGACGCCGGGGGCTGGCAGCAGCAGGGTATCGGGCTGTGTATGGTGGGTGAGTTGAGTGTGAGATAAACCTTGAAAAAACAAAAAGATATGGCACAAAAGACGAGACAACAGTTAAAAAACGCCTTCCGGCAGAGTGCTTGGCCGCAGGCGACCGACTATTCGGATGCGATAGACAGCTTTGCGCTGGTGAGCGAGCTGCCCCAGCAGGGGCAGGGAGGCAGCAGCCGCCAGCAGGTGGTGGACGTGCCTGCAGGCGAGGCGCACAACGGCGCGAGATACGGTGTGACGAACCAGCTGGGGAAGTACCCGTGTGTGAATGTGTATGTGAAACAAGGCAACCTGCTGCTGAAAGTTGACGAAGTGGTGGTGGAGCTGAAAGGGACGGAAGCGGTGCTGGTGACGGTGAGAAGCCAGAGCATCGACGTCAGCCAGACCGGAATGATAGTGATATTAAGCTGAAGGAGGAGGAGATGAGAGAAGTAAGATACACGGAAGGCGACGATGTGAAGCTGCGGGTGAAAGTAGGCTGCGGCTGCGAGGGCGACGAAGGAGTCGCCGTGCCTTTCGAGATAGAGGTGCGGACAGAGTGGCCGGAACCCGTGCTGAAGTGCGGATGGGACGGCGAGAGGTGCTGGGGAGGGTTGCAGCTGATTGACGGCTACGCTGTGGCCAGCTGGGACCATCCGGGCCTGAGGAGCGGCACGCTGAGCGGCCGTCTGACCTACATAGTGCCCGACGAGACGATGCCCGACGGGGAGCGGAGGCGGACGGTGAAGATAGATATGGCGCGGAGTGTGGTGCGCGGGCACTGCCATCCTGAAGGAGAGGACGGCGGTGGCTGTGGCTGCGGGGTGCCGGTAGCCGGGAAGAGTGCGTACCAGATAGCCGTGGCCCACGGGTACGAGGGTACGGAGGAAGAGTGGCTGGAGAGCCTGAAGGGCGCCGACGGCCGCGACGGTACCGACGGAAGAGACGGCACCGACGGAAGAGACGGCACGTGTGTGACAGCTACCTATGAGGTGGACGCCGCCGGGGTGCTGTGGTGCGACACGCACACGGACAGCGCGGACGACGTGCCGCTGGAGCTTGACGAAGAAGGAAACCTTGTGTTAATCATTAATACAGAAGAATAAAAAATGGGACAGAAAGTTAGATTAGGAAAGGTGGTGCTGACACTGGGCGGCGATTGGACGGAGGGCGAGAGCTATTCGAAGCTGACCTATGTGACCCACAACGGCGACGGCTGGATATCGCTGGTGCCGAATATAGACACGGAGCCCGGCAGTGACGACACGAAGTGGCGCAAGGCCACGGACGTGCAGCGATACATTGAGGCTATGCAGGACGCCACGCGGGCTGCAGAAAGACTCAATGAGCAGGTGGGTCAGGCTGAGCAGGAGAGAGCGCAAGCCGAAGACCAAAGAGCACAGGCTGAGCAGGCGAGAGCCCAGGCCGAGGGGTTGCGGGCCGACGCAGAGTCGGGCCGTGATAACGCCGAGCTGGCGAGAGACCAGGCCGAGAGACTGAGAGACCAGGCCGAGCAGCTAAGAGCACAAGCGGAACAACAGAGGGAGCAAGCAGAAGCGCAGCGCAGCGATGCTATGAACACCGCCGTGCGGCTGTCGAACGATGCGACCAGAGAATGCCGGGAGGCCACACAGGATGCCACCGCCGCCGCCGGCAACGCCAACCAGAAGGCCGGCGAAGCCGATGCGGCCGCGCAAGATGCCCGAGACGCCGCTGCCAGTGTGGACCAGAAGGTGATAGAGGCCTACACATTGCCCGAGTTCAGCATCGACGAAGAGACAATGGAGTTGCAGGCCGACGTGGTGCCGATCACAGACCAATTCAGCCTGGAGAACGGCAACCTGACAGTAGAGTTTTAACCAAAAAAAACAGAATGATATGAGCAAGAAAAATTTAGGCAGAGTTGGATTTGTGGACCGTGGCCCGTGGGCAGCCGGCACCGAGTATTCAAAGTTCGACGTGGTGTCGGTGGCCAGCTATGGCTCCTACTATTCCAGAACCAACGAAAACACAGGCCACAACCCCGTGGATGACGCCGTGAACTGGGCCCCTGTTGCCGCAGGTGATTATGCCAAGCAGCAGGGTGATTATGCCAAGCAGCAGGGTGACTACGCCCGCGGCCAGGCTGAGCAGATAGCCGCCAAAGCCAACACTGCAGACCTGCAGTCGGGCGCCCTGGTGCCCAAAAAGGCAGAGGTGGCAGAAAACCTCGAGTCGTGGAAGGGCGCCAACCTAACGACCGACGACACCCAGGGCGAGGTTGTTTTCACCACCGGCGGCGACGAGTCGATTGACTCGAGTGTGCCGGCCGAGTTCAAGATGCTGGGTGCAAAGACCGATTTTGCAGCCACGAGCCTGGTGTGTTCGGGAAAGAACCTGCTGCGCCTGTTGAGCAACAACGGCGTGGCTGTGGCTGTGGGCGCGGGTTACTATTTCCCGGTACCGGCGCTTGCTTTCGGTACCATCAACACGGCCGAGCAGCCCAACGGCGTGCTGTTTACGGACCAGGACGGCAACAATCTGCGTCCGACGGTGCGCTTCAAACCATACAGCGACGGAGTGCCCACGAGCGTGAACGACGGAATCGCCTGTGCCTATACAGACGCAACCACCGGCGGGAAGAGCTACCGCTTCTACAACACCAGCAGAGGCGGGTATATGATTGTCAGTGGCATTACGTGGGCGACTACCTGCGCCAGAATTGCCTGGAGCGGCGGCGGCTTCCCCTATGACACCTTTGTCAGCCCCACGGACGAGAACGATGCCGGCACCATTATCCCGCTGGCGGCCACCATTACCGCCGCACACAGCTACGGGAAGCTGCTGACGGTTGGCGGAGTGAGCGACCGCATCGAGCGTGAAGACGACACCCACCTGCGCTGGACGACGCTTGTGGACAGAGTGCAGCCCGAGTGGACCAGCACCCTGCAGGAGGACGGGACGACCTATCTCCACACGGCCACCATTGGAGCTATGAAGAGAGGCGGTGCGGCGCAGTTCGAGACGCAGAACCAGGTGCTGCAGGTTGATGGCAACACAATCAGCTACAGCGACTCCAATACCGTGGCGCTGCTTGATTACGTGAAGTATGAGAAGGCGACAGCCGGCACCGGACTGCAGACTGTGAACACCACCAAGCCCTCGGTGGAGGACTATGGCATTATTGCCATTGTCGGAGCCACCGGGCAGGCTTACACCACCTTCACCTACGCCCAAGGCATTCCGGACAACCTGCGAGCCATTGCGTCGGCCAAGATGCAGGCGCAGCTTATGGTTGTCGCCGAGGCGCTGGGCGTCCTGTTCTATGACGGCGAGACGATGCGCAGAAACCTGCAGGGCGAGAACGGCCAGCGGATAAACCTGGTGCTCGGCGAGGTGGATGCCGCGAGCCTGCGCCGTATGGGCTTCCCGATGGAGATAGAGGGCACCGGGACGCCGAGCGCCGATGTGGTACCGAGCGACTGGGAGAAGCTGTGCCCGGGCGTGGCGTGGACAGGCGTGCCGCTTGCCCCAGGTATGATGTACTATGACAGTACGAACAACCATTGGTACAAGGCCAAGTTGGTGCTGACCGGCTCGGTGAGCGACTGGGTGCCGCTGTTTTGATGTCTAACCTTAAAAGCGAGTTAAAGAATGATTAAAACTTATCCAGACCAGAGCGCGTATGCCGCAGCGGGGCTGCCGATGCGCGAAACAAGAGTTGCCAACATTGCGGAGGGCAACCTGACCAAGGTGGACGGTGTGAATGTCGAGAAGAATGTGGCCAGATGGGGCGACGCTATCTTTACAGACTCCACCGGCAAACACCGCATTATCGACCGCGACACACTGAAGATGTCGCTGATACCGAGCAACTGGACCTATGAGGGCCCGTATCTGTTCCAATGGGACAATGACACAATGGCCGTGTGGAAAGGCAACTACGCCAGCCTGCCGAGCTTGAAGTTTTTGGATGTGTGCCAGTATGCCATCACGGCAATCACCGGCACCTCGCTCAGCATCAATCTCAGGATGAGCCCCGACTACAATGTGAACACCACGGTGACCGTTACACTGACCTCGGCCGCAATCAGCGCCGCCACCGCCCAGGAGATCAGCCAGGCTGTAGCAGCCAAAGCCACCGAGGTAGGAGACACAAAGGCGTGGTGGGCCTACCTGGCAGACGCCAACGGCAACAAGGTGGATGATGATGGAACGCAGATTATTATCCAGTGCGACACCTGTGTGGACTACCGCTTCTACAACTGCTCTATGACGGGCGGCACCATTGCCCTTTATTCCTGGCGCGATATGCCGGCTACCGACAACTATTGGAAAGCCAACGGACGGCTGACGAACTACCGCGGCCTGATGCACATTGGAGGCGGCGCGAGCTATTGGGCAACCAACGGCCGCACGCTGACCGCCGCCGTGGCGGTGCACAGCGAGGCCGGCAATACCGACCCGATGAAGAAGTCGGAGTATCTGACCTCTGAATTTGCCGCCGCTATCCGAGCCTATTATCCTACGTATGAGGACTATCTGCGTGGGGAGTTTGGTATTATGTGGCCACAGAAAAAAGGTGTTTTCGCGCTGCCTAACGGCAAGGAATTGACCGAGAAATATGGCCCGATGATGGCCCCGACGAAAGCCGGGGGCACGAAGGCAATGTACCCGGCATTGAACTGGGCCTACCTGCAGGGCGGCCACCTGTGGGACGTGAACGAAGGCACGCTAATGATGGAAGATGAGCGACTTGCAATCCTTAATGCCACACAGCAAAAAGCCGGGAAGGTGACGCTGGGAAGCGGCACGTACCGATGGTTTGCTGAGAGGTACAGCGTGAACTACGCTTGGATCTTCTACGGCACGCACCGCTACCTCAACCACACCAACGCGCACAACGCGCTTCAGGTCGGGGCGGTCACGCTTTTGAAAAAATGATTAAAAATTAAACAGTCCACTTGCATCCCGTGAGGGTGCAAGTGGCGTTAAAAAATGGTTGATTACAGTAAGTTCAAAGACTACGGCGAGTACCTGGACTATTGCTATGAGGAGCAATATAACAAGGCGATGGCCGCACGGAAAAAGGAAGAAGAGGATGAAAAACAGAGGAAACAAGGCGAAACGAGACAAGGATAGCATCTTGGCCGACACCAAGAATTTGCTCAAAATTCTGCATCCGATAATTCAGCCGATGCCCAAGATTGAACGCATCGAGGGCGCGCCGGTGGAGATGAAGAAAGCCTGCTACAATATTATCCGGTATTTCAACCAGGCCAAAGAGTGCCAGGAGGCGCGCCAGGAGAATATCCGCAGGATGTTTGGCGAGTTCGGTGTGCTGCTGGCAGCCTTTGAACTCTATATCAGCTATGGTTTAATAAAAGAGCACGACAGACTGGCAATAGCAATTCAATTGGAACGGATCGAGGAAGGAGTTAGGAAATGGCGCAACGCAACGCGGTCGCCTAAGAGTCAGGATCAGCAGACGGTCACGGGCGAGGAAACGATGCCTGCAGAAGCTGCTGGCGGTTACGAAGGGTAAAAGGGGGTGCTACTATCATTTATAGTATTCAGACTAATGCGCTCGGACCGGCACGAACCGGTGGTTTGCTGAGAGGTACAACGTGAACAACGCTTGGATCTTCAACGGCACGAACCGCTACCTCAACAACAACAACGTGAACAACGCGAATCAGGTCGGGGCGGTCACGAATTTACCAATAAGTATATATACGCTAAATGACTGAAGTAGAGTTTTTCTCATTTTTAATCGACATAATGTTCGAAGCACGCAAAAACAAGCGCTTCGGACGGGACTGGGCCGAGTTTGAGCGCCGATGGGCGCCGCTCCTCGTCGTGATGATGTGGGAGATGTATGAGAAAACCTACCGTGTTGACCATAACTACTCCTTTCTCACCTCCGTGCCAAAGTGGCGCGAGATATTTGCCACCATTGCGCAAGGCCGTATGTCGGACCTGGTTGTCTGCAGCCCACTGTCCCCGTATATCGAGGCGAAGCTACACCCGCGGACCTTCAACAACAGGAAAAAGAAGGGCGCCACGGCGGCCATAGACCAGACGATAGAGGACGTTTGCGAGGTGACACAGGGATACACCAAACCCGCAAGGGTTATTAAGTGGGACTCAAAAGGTTGTTTTCCCAACGCATTGTGTGACCATATCGAGCGGTGCTACTGCGAAGTGATTGACGAGAACGCCGACGACCTGATGCGGCGTTTCGGACCCGAGATGCCCGGTTTCTTAAAATGGCTTGCGATGGTGTCGGTCCATTGCTACCCGGCACAACACTGCGAGCTGAGGACTCCAAAAATATTGTGGGAGGAGCATATTGAACCGTCAAAATCTCTATTCAACGCCGAGCCAGGAGTGGGTATGCCTATCGGCCGCCAGATATCACAGACAGGTATGGGTTTGTATATGAACCCGGAGGTGATATGGTTAAACGAGGAGTGCGGTATCCGCTCGACACTGTTTATGGACGACTGTCTTATGGTCGTGCCGGAGGAAATGCACGAGTATGCGCTTGGTTTGTTCCCGGTGTTGAGAGAACGCCTCGCGGCCAAAGGGATGCGGCTGAACGAAAAGAAGTTTTACGACCAGCCATATCAGCACGGCTACGAGTTCCTTGGCAGCCATATAAAACCCTACCGCCTCCATATAAACAACCCAACCTACGGCAGGGCTATGGAGAGGGTGACGGAGTATAACCAAGAGCAGGAGAAGTATGCGTGTATCGACCAATTTATGTCGTCGCTCAACAGTTACCTGGGCCTATTGAAGACGCGCACGGACTACCGGCGTCTCGAGCACCTTGTGGAGAGTGTTGCCACCGAGTGGTGGGAATACTTTGATTATGACCAGCAGCGGCGCTGTATTAACTGCAAGCCGGAATACTCGATAAAGAGTAGATTAAACAACAAGTATCATTTACATTTAAAAAAGTAAGAATTATGACAAAGATTGAGATCCAACAGCTCGTGAACGAGCAACAGAGCATCATTGCCGATCGAGAGGCAAAACTGAAGGCTACCGACTATGTCGCCCTTAAAATTGCCGAGGGGAAAGCCACAAAAACACAGTATGCGGACACGCTCGCACAACGCCAGCAGTGGCGTGACGAGATAAACGCCGCACAGGACGAAATCGGCACCCTCAATGCCATAGAGCCAGAGGAGCCGGATATAAGAATGGAGGGCACGGAAGAGAGCTATGAATAAGTATTACGCAATGCTCGAGAATATCCTTGAAAATGGGCGCGAGCAAAAGAACAGGAAGGGAAGTATCCGCTACCTGACGAACGAGGTGATGAGGATGGACGCGGGCGACTTGCTGGATATTTTCGAGAGTCACGGGATCGCCCGGAAGAAGCTGCGCAGCGAGCTGGATCTGTTCTGCCGAGGGGAGCGGAATACCGAGGCTTACCGCGAGGCAGGAATAAACTGGTGGGACTACTGTGGCCCTATATTGGTTAATAGTTACCCTACATATTTCGAGCGGTTGCCAAAGCTCGTGGAGAGGATAAACAAAGAGAAGAGGGATAGCAAGAATTATGTTTTGTTCCTCGGAGAGACAAACGTGGAGACGAACCAAGCGCCCTGCCTGAGCCTGGTGCAGTTTCAGATAGAAGACGGGAAGTTAGTGCTATCGGCATACCAGCGCAGTAGTGATGCCTCGCTCGGCCTTCCGTCGGACATTTACCACTTGTATTTAATCAGCAGACAGGTAGAGTTGCCTTTGCGCAGTATTACCTTGTTCCTTGGAAACGTGCACATCTATGAGAATAACATAGAGAAAACAAAGGCTTTGCTTAACGGGGAAGAGAATGTAAGGTTTGAGCTCAATGCGTGATTAAACGGAGATTGACTGCTGATTAAACAAAAAAAAAGAGCACTGCAGAATACAATGCTCTTTTTTTTGTGTCCCGATTTTGGGGACAATTTAATACCAGATTTGGAGACGATTTAATAAAAATTTGGGGACATTCCAAAGCGGCGATTATACGTATCTTTGCATTTTGAACACAAGCATTAAAGCAATGACAAAGGATTTTATAAAAGACCCGATATTCCCTGAATGCCCGATACGAAACGTGCTGGCACGTATTGGTGGCAAATGGACTTTGGCGGTGTTGTACACATTGGACGAAAGCGATGCGCCGATGCGTTTTCGCGACATTGAACTGAAGAACCCCGATTGCTCGCAAAAGATGCTCACCCAGACTCTTCGAGGATTGGAGGCCGACGGGCTTGTGAGCCGCACCGTCTATGCCGAGATGCCTCCGCGTGTTGAGTACTCTCTGACCGATAGAGGGCTCTCTTTTCTTCCTATTCTGCGGCAACTCATAGATTGGGCATACCATAACTTGCACGATATCGTCACCGACCGTGAGAAGTACTATGAACAGAGAGGATAATTTAGATTTTTGCATACGCTACTTGATGGAGCAGGACAAGGTTGAAATGAAGCTTCCTGCCGCTATCGGGGATAAGAAGCGAATGCTTAGGGCTTTGATGAATGTCTGGGTGCCGCAGCCGCTTAGCGAAGAGTTTCTGAAGGCGCAAGATGCAGAATTGCAGATGCAACTGAAAGAAAAAGGAGTGGTGGAGGCAGAAAGCAGGCTGTGGAAGGGTGATATAACAAGACTGAAGGTGGATGCCATTGTCAATGCTGCCAATAGCCGTATGTTGGGATGCTGGCATCCTCTGCACGGCTGTATTGACAATGCCATTCACAGTGCGGCGGGATTGCAGCTTAGGGTCGAATGTGCAGAAGCTATGAGTGGCACCGAATGCCCTCAAATACATCCGGAATACACGTTCGAAGGTGTGACATATCGAAAGGCGTTCACCAGTGAGACAATCGTCACAAAAGGGTATAATCTTCCGGCCAAATATGTTATCCACACAGTAGGGCCCATAATAGCACAAGGCATCCCCACACAAGAGCAGGAACGGCAGCTGTCGTGGTGCTACAAGAACAGTATCGCGCTTGCCGAAGCCAATGGCTGCCAGTCTATTGCATTTTGCTGCATTTCGACCGGAGAGTATCGTTTCCCAAATCGCCGTGCAGCAGAAATAGCTATGGATGCCTGCAAAGATGCGTCGATAAGGGTTGTGTTCAATGTTTTCAAGGATATAGACTATGACATATACTGCGGACTTCTCGGAACGCATTGAGGCGATGCACCGGGCAATAAAGGAGGCCAAACATATAATAATCGGTGCAGGTAGCGGTCTCACAACCGCCGCGGGGATTGACTATGCCGGTGAGGATTTCAGTCGCGAGTTTGCGCCGTGGATTGAGCGTTATGGTTTTACGGACCTGTATACGTCGTCGTTCTATCATTTTGAGACCAAGGAAGAGTATTGGGCTTATTGGGCAAAGCATATCTGGTTCAGCCGTTATCGTATGGGCGCGACGGAGTTGTATAAAAAATTGTTACGGCTGTTTCCTGAGGCTTTTGTGATAACTACCAATGTCGACGGACAGTTTGAATTGGCAGGATTCCCAGCAGATAATATTTTTGCCACACAGGGTGACTATCGCTGGTTCCAGCCCGCCAGCGGCACACCTAAAATACTTATCGACAACAGAGATTGGGTTATGCGTGTGTTGCCGTTTATTAAAGATTGCCGTATTCCGACAGAAATGTTGCCATTGATGCCCGATGGAGGCGTTGTGGCTATGAATTTGAGAGTGGACGATACTTTTGTGGAGGATTACAGGTGGCATAGGCAGGCACGCCGATATACGGATTTTGTATACGGGGCATCGCAGGGCAAATTGCTGTTGATAGAAATCGGGATTGGCTATAACACGCCAGGGATTATTCGGCTACCCTTTGAACAGATGGCTCAGAAATTTCCTGATACAACGTTAGTCCGTATGAACAGAGACAATCCGGAAGCCTGTCTTCAAGCTATTCCTCGTTTTATTCCTTTCACGGAAGATATTGCCAGTATTCTCGATCAATTAAGATAACTCTCGCTTATGACTTCATCCATCGGGACGTCGAAGGGTTCGGTGGGGATGGTGTCGAAGAGCTGGAAAGAGAAGGCTACGCCTACCTTTACGGCATTTGGCGTCGATTTGAGAAGTCGGTCGTAGAAGCCTCTGCCACGCCCCATACGGTTCTTGTTGTGGTCGAAGGCTACGCCTGGCACGAC
>JAEEGF012523147.1_pt1 | contig 15859 bp, 13 predicted proteins | sample 9134171 | NCBI WGS metagenome assembly JAEEGF01 (sample SAMN16246542, study PRJNA631951) | gut metagenome | biome: gut microbiome; feature: rumen; material: AP-attached | host: Bos | place: Iran: Karaj | collected 2018-10
AAAGCTTGACGAGGCTCAGGCTGCAGGCGCAGATTTCGTAGGTGGCGAGGAACTCATTCCTAAGATCCAGAACGAAGGATGGCTTGACTTTGACGTAGTTGTTGCTACACCTGATATGATGGGTGTTGTAGGACGTCTTGGTAAGGTACTTGGTCCTAAGGGACTTATGCCAAACCCTAAGGCTGGTACAGTTACAATGGATGTAACAAAGGCTATTAACGATATTAAAGCTGGTAAGATCGAGTACAGACTTGATAAGGCTAATATCATCCACGTTCCTGTAGGAAAGGCTTCTTTCTCAGAGGAGCAGCTTGAGCAGAACTTCAAGGCTCTTATGGATGCTATTACAAAGGCTAGACCTTCATCTGTTAAGGGACAGTATCTCAAGAGCATCACTCTTGCTACAACAATGGGCCCTGGCGTAAAGGTTGTATCAAACAAGTATTAATTTATCTGCATAGCTATTATAAGACTGCCGCAAAATTTGATAATTTTGCAGCAGTCTTTTTCTTTTCTATAGTACAATAATGGGCTATACTTTATTTTATGGGAAATTTAAATGATAGTATAAAAAAATCCATAATGGCATTTTTTCTGACCTTAGGTCTGATACTCCTGATTGGTCTTCCTATCCTGTTTTTTGTAAAGGCAGGTAAGGAAAACGCAGATAAAAATGGAAGCGAATCCGACTACGTGCGGGCAAGTCATTGGGAAGAGATTCCCGCAGCTGCTTTAGCATCACCGGTAGTACAGGAAGAGGATGAGAGTGCACCGGTGGTTAACGTTGACCCGGAGGACGAAGCCTATACACATTACATTGAGACAGCGTCTCCTGACAGCGTATCCTTTGGCTTTGCAGGAGATATTCTTTTTGATGACAACTATGCTGTGGGAAATACCTTCAAGAACCATGGCTACTCCGCTGAGGGTGTCATAGGACAAAGTCTCCTTGAGAAGATGCGCGGTGTAGATGTCATGATGGTGAACAACGAGTTCCCCTATTCCAATGGCGGAGAGCCTATAGAGGGGAAGGCCTTTACCTTCAGGGCTAAGCCTGAGAGCGTGGCAACCCTTAATACAATGGGGGTTGATATTGTGGGTCTTGCCAATAACCATGCTTATGACTATGGCCAGCAGGCTTTTTTGGATACCCTTACCACTCTTGATAACGCCTGCATAACCCGCGTGGGAGGCGGAAGAAATATTGAAGAGGCTTCGCACCCGGTATACTATGTGACAGAAAATGGTTTTAAAGTGGCCATCATCTGTGCCACACAGATTGAGCGTCTCAGTAACCCCGACACCAAGGGAGCAACAGAATCATCACCGGGAGTTTTCAGATGTCTTGATGACACTCTTTTATTGGAACGGGTCAGAGAGGCCAAAGCAAAAGATGCTTATGTCATTGTCTTTGCACATTGGGGCACAGAGAGTACCAATGAAACGGATTATCTACAGAATGATCAGAGCAGGGAGATAACTGAGGCCGGAGCCGATGTGATAATCGGAGCCCATCCACATGTTTTACAGAGAATAGATTACGTTAATGGAAAGCCGGTGGTATTTAGCCTTGGAAATTACATCTTTAATTCCAAAACTATGGATACCTGCATGGTAATTCTTACGCTTCATACTGACGGAACTGTCAATCTTCAGATGATTCCTGCTATTCAAAGCGGATGTACTGTTAATGAGGCTACCGGAGGAGAAGCTGGCAGAATATTAAATGACATAGCTGTCATGTCATCCACCATAACCATAGACAGCAACGGATATATCAGTCCAAGATAAAGAAAAAGCACATCTTAGCGATGTGCTTATTTTTACCTGAAGTTTATACATAGGCGCCTATAAGAGAATCAATCTTTTTTAGACTCCTGTCCACGAAGACTCTGGCGTTTTGCAGGTCAGTCCTGTTGGGATGCGTAAGAGCCTGATTGAAGAATACAATCATCTGGTCTATCTTTGCGTCATCATATTTTCCGCGACAGGACTCATATTTGTCTCTGATTTCATAGGGCATCTTTCCAAGACAGAAATAGGAACCGATGAAATTGTTGTCATCGGCGATCCAAACTCTGGCGTTTTGCTCAAGACTGTCATAATACTGCTTGCTGTTGCCCATTCCACAGGTGCCAAAAAGTGAAATATTACGTCTGTGAAGAGAAGAAAGAATGTCGAGAATCTCAAGTGAGCAGGAACCGCGATTTGCCCAAAAGCCAATAAAATAGTTCTCTGCATCCAGTGTGCCGTTCCACTGATGCACATCAACTATGGCCTTTTCGCCCATGGAAGACGGGATGGCATTATACACTTCCTCTGCCAGCATTTTTGTGTTACCTGTCTCGCTGGCATAGATCACGAGATTCTTCAGCATAATGATATCTCCATAAAAATAGGTCGGTGAAATCCTTAACTGACAAGGTAATTGTAGGTTTTAGGGCCTGCAAATGCAATGAATTGGGGATAAATTAATATAAAAAAAGAATTAATACAGTAAACAGGGCTATTACGTATATAGCCAATTAAGAACAGTTGATTAAAGTTTATAAAAAAAATATAATATAACATGGATTTATATGATTTCTACCGGAGGTTCTTATGCAGATTTTGATTGTTGGCTGCGGAAATGTAGGCGCAACACTTACACAGCAGCTTAGCAAGGAAGGACATAACATTACAGTAATAGAAGAGAAGAGCCATGTCCTTCAGAATATAGTTAATAGTTATGATGTTATGGGAGTTGTTGGAAATGGTGCCAGCTACTCCGTTATGAAAGATGCGGGCATTGAGACAGCGGATCTCATGATTGCGGTAACAGATTCAGACGAACTGAATCTGTTATGCTGCCTTATAGCGAAAAAAGCAGGTAATTGCCACACCATCGCCAGAGTCCGCAATCCTATATACAAAAAAGAAATCAACTTCATCAAAGAGGAATTGGGCCTTTCAATGGTTATCAACCCTGAGGAGGCCGCAGCCAACGAGGCTGAGCGCCTCTTGAAATTCCCATCTGCTTCCAAGATTGAGACCTTTGCCAGAGGCAGAGCAGAGCTGGTAAGAATAGTTCTCGATGAGGACTCAAGACTCTGCAACAAAGCCCTCAAGGACATTCCTCCGGATTTAAGGAAGCAGGTTCTTATTTCCATCGTTTCCAGAGGAAATGAAGTATTTATTCCCGATGGTAATTTCATACTGAGAGCCGGTGATGAGGTTACAGTCATTGGATCAGGCAAGAGCACCATGAATTTCTTTAGAAAATTGGGGCTTCCTACTGCCAAAGTCCATTCAACCATGATCATCGGTGGCGGAGAGACAGGCTTTTATCTGGCTCAGCACCTTATTGCCCTGGGTATCAAGGTCACAATTTTTGACCGCGATGCTGCCAGATGCAAAGAACTTTCCAGCATGCTTCCACAGGCGCTGGTTATCTGCGGAGACGGAACAGACAAGGACATGCTCTTAGAAGAGGGCGTCACCAGGGTTGAATCCTTCGTTTCTCTTACAAACCTTGATGAGGAGAACATCATGCTCTCCATGTACGTAAAGAGCATCAACCCCAAGGCGAAGCTTATTACCAAGGTTCACAGGGTTAATTACGGCGAGATAATCGGTTCCCTCAATATCGGAAGCGTTATTTATCCCAAGAATATCACTGCTGACAGAATCGTACAGTTCGTGCGTGGAATGTCACAGTCTATAGAGAATAACATTGAGACTCTCTACAAGCTCAATGATGAGAGAGTTGAAGCTCTTGAGTTCATTGTTAAGAAGGGAAGCCCTCTTATCGGAATTCCTCTTTCACAGCTCAATCTTAAGAAAGGCATTATCATTGCCTGCATCATTCACTACGGAGAGACCATATCTCCAAGTGGTGACAGTGTGATCAGGGACAGAGATTCTGTAATTGTGGTTACAACACTTACAGGATTAAAGGATATAAATGATATATTGGAGAATAGATAAATGAACTACTCGATGATCAGATATATATTATTCAGGCTCATGAGAGTTCACGGATTTCTTCTCATGCTGCCCTTTACTGTGGCACTGATTTATAGGGAATATGACAGCGCAGAAGCCTTTTTTATCCTCATTGCCATCTCTATGGTAGTAGGAATCCTTGGATCGGCAAAAAAGCCGGCTAACACCGTTATTTACGCAAAAGAAGGCTTTGCCATAACGGCAGTGGCCTGGCTTGTAATGAGTATACTGGGAGCTATTCCCTTTGTGATAACCAATACAATTCCTGATTACATTGATGCACTTTTTGAGACCGTTTCGGGATTTACCACCACAGGAGGAAGTATCCTTACTTCCGTGGACCACATCGAACACAGCGTACAGTTCTGGAGAACCTTTACACACTGGATTGGCGGAATGGGTGTGCTGGTGTTCCTCATTGCGGTTGTTCCCATGGCTGACGGTTATAGCATGCATCTTATGAGGGCAGAGAGCCCGGGGCCCGTTGTGGGCAAGATTGTTCCAAAGGTAAAAGATACAGCTAAGATTCTGTATCTCATCTATATTGGCATTACAGTTCTGGAAGCTACTATCCTGTTTATTACAGGGGTGCCTCTGTACGATGCGGTGACCATCACCTTTTCAACCGTTGGTACCGGAGGATTTGCTGTACGTGACACCGGAATGGGCGATTATTCCATGCTCAGCCAGACAGTTATCACAATCTTCATGGCGCTGTGCGGCGTGAACTTTACAGTTTATTATTTTCTTCTCAACAGAAAGCCCAAGGTAGCTTTTGCCATAGATGAAGTGAAATACTACTTTGGAGCAATGCTTTTAGCTGCCGGAGCAATCACAGCCAATATCTATAGAGCAGGAGCTTTTGATAGTATCAGGATGGCATTCCACCATGCTATGTTCAATGTGGCATCCATTATGACTACAACAGGTTTTGCAACAGCTGATTTCGATCAGTGGCCTACTTTTTCCAGGGTACTTCTGGTACTGCTTTCACTGGTGGGAGCCTGCGCCGGTTCCACAGGTGGTGGATTTAAGTTTTCCAGAGCTCTGATCGTGATCAGAAATGCCAGAAACGAGCTTAATTTCCTGGTTCATCCCAAGGCTGTAAAGAGAGTATATATGGATGGACATTCAGTGGACGGAACCACAGTTAAGTCTGTTTCCGCCTATTTGGGAATATATGTGATCACACTTTTGGCATCAGTAATACTGGTATCCTTTGATAATTTTGATTTCCAGACCACAGTCACTTCTGTTATTGCCACACTCAATAACATTGGACCGGGCCTTGGAATGGTTGGACCTACAGGAAACTATTCACAGTTCTCGCATTTCTCCAAGCTGGTACTCATGTTTGACATGCTGGCAGGCAGACTTGAACTGTTGCCAATCTTTATAATTTTAAAGCCAAAGACCTGGAAAAACTGAAAACGCTTTCAATTATAAAAAAAGTATAAATTTTTTCGAAAAAAAGAATGGAATTTGTGTCCAAATTGTGATAAACTTTAAAATGCTTTACGAAATATCATTTTTTTGGACAGGGGATTTCAATGACAAAGACAGGGAAAATAATAATAATGTCCTTGGTCATGGCTTTTTTAGTAGGGATAGGGTTTGCTATTTCTCTTATCTTCGTAAGCGAAAGTGAGCTTCCGAAAATGGAAGTGAACGACGCAGTTTACCAGGAGGCTGAGGATACTCTTATGAATTATCTCGGCTTTAACAGAGAGAGAGAGATTGCAGTTCCTACTTGTGATGGCGTAAATGATTGCTGCGGCTTATGTGATAATGATGGTCTTTTGACCAGAATGACACAGCGTGTAACTATTCTTGCCAAGAATGGAATACTTCCAATCAGTGGCAAGCTGGTCAAGCAGCAGGATGCATTTTATCCGGGAACTTATGAACTCAAGTTTAGCAACCATGCTACACTTACTGAGAGGGCCAATATTCAGGTCAGGATCAATGTTAAGAAGGGCGAGCCCGTATACATTCTGACCGGTAACAAGGATTGTGGATATAAAGAATATGCTGTAGTAGAAGCCTGCGGCGAGAACTGCGTTGTATTCAGTACCAGCATGATTCGTGATTACACTATTTCAACCACTGATATACAGAGCGCACAGGAAGCTATGGCAAGCATAGCCCGCAACAGATAATAGAGATTAAGAAAAGAGGTATCATCCGTAGATGATACCTCTTATTAAATATATGCATAAGATATGGGCCGGATAGTAAAAATAAAACAGATATTTAAGAAGCCCTAGTTTTCTACCCTGTTTTTTGCTGTATAGAAGCATTAGTATGAAGCCCGGAAATGAGGCAAATTCTATGGACAGATTGGATATAAACATATATCCGCCCAGGACTCGCAGCACGTCGTGATTTTTGAGAAGATAGAATATGCTTACCAGCAGAACTCCGTATAAGTCATAGTCTGAGTTGATTCTGTAAGCAACGGCGCATCCGCTCAGAATAAAGACTATTATGGACAGCCAGGAGAATATAATTGGTATATTTCGGGACCGGATGAACTTTCCCGTGCTCTCCATTGCCCACATGACCATGAAGGAGATGAACAGTGTGAAGAATACATTGCACTGGTCATAGAGAAGATAACTGTTAGCCTGCAGAGCTGCCGGAATATCAGTGGTAAATATCATTTCCTCCGAATAGAACAAAAGGTCAAAGGGTATTTCCGAGATGAATGCAAAAAGAAGCAGACTAAGAGCGTATCTTAGCCTGCTTTTTGTATGCATGAAACCTTCAACTAAAAGAAATGCATAAATCGGGAAGGCAGTTCTGCCTACTGCTCTCAGAAAAATATAGATCTTGTTAAGCTCTGCAATGGAAAGATTACCATCATAATAGCCGTATTTTACTACAGGGTACATGAGACCGGCTGTGACGTGATCTATAAGCATAGAAATACATGCTACTATTTTTAAAGTATTTCCGTTGATTTTCTGAAATCTTGTAATTGACATAGCACTGCGCTGCCTTTTATTTTACTGGAATGCTACACTGTCCCATGTATCTGATGGGATAAGTGAAATATAGGTCTTACCTGTGTTGATCTCAAGCTCTTCGCCCTTATCATCGTAGTACTTGGTAACTCCTGTCTCAGATGTCTTATTCCAGGAAATAACCTTTGCAACACCATTTGTGAGGTACCAGCCTGTCTGACCGGGATCGATACAGTTGTAGATCAGGTAACCGTGGTCATCAAGCTGTGTAAAGGTGCAGTTCTGAAGAATGACATTCTTGAAACTAAGTGGTGCGCCGTCTTCAGCATCTTCATGGCGGTCGCCGTACTCGTAATATTCATACTCACCGGTCTCGCTGTTGTAAACAAGCTGTGAAGAATTGTGCTTGAATGGAAGAGTAACAATTGTTGCAGGATAAGTATTAGGATACTTCTGGTCAAGATAAAGCTCTGTGCCATACTCTACAAATTTGAAGTGGCTGCCTGGATTTGCATATTCATTGTAGGTTGTGGAATATGCTGCCTTGCTGGAGTAGTTGTTGAAATTGCTCTCAAGATCGCCGCTTACAATGTACTCTGTGAACTCACGAGCCTTACCGTTGTTGATACGTGAGAAGGTACCTGAGAAGTGGGAAGCCCACTCTTTTGCAAAATACTGATCGTTGTAATATGGTCCGCCGTCGTGGCAAAGAACCGCATTCCACTCAGCTGCAAGAAGAATGTTAGTGGGACGTGTACTTCTGATACTTCCAAGCTGTTCAATCTTGCCCCAATCCTTAACTACGCACATAAGACGTGTGATTCTGTCGTTGGCTGTGCTGTTCATAAGCTCGTAAACAACATCGGCCTCTGATGTGCCATAGTGAGGAAGTGCAGTGATCTCATTATCTACCATAGCTGCGATAGGACGCTGGTCCTTGATCTCTTCGCTGATGGGTTCACCTGTTAATTCACTGAAATACATGCCTTCAGGAAGAACATAGGGCTCATTTTCCTGAGCGGGTTCTTCAGCAGTTTCAGTGGTCTCAGTGTTATCAGCTACCTCTGCAGCAGGAGTCTCTGTGTCGATCTTCTCAAAAGAAACGCCGGAAGATGCACTCTCAGCGCCGGTGCTCTCTGCACCGCAGGCAGCGACTGATAAAACCATAGCTGCGCTGAGAATTGCTGCGGCAGCTTTTTTACCAAATTTTGAAATTAACATTATCATTTTCTCCCTTAGTGAAATTAATACATCATTTCCATTTTATCAAAACTACTAATTATGGGCAACTGAATGTTTTTTTGCCTTGGATATACTATAATATGTTAAAGGGTCGAAATAGACCTATAAGGAGCGAAAATATGAAGCTGACTTTTATTGGAGCAGACCATGAGGTCACAGGAAGCTGTCATTTTATAGAGGCCTGTGGCAAGAATATACTGGTGGATTACGGAATGGAGCAGGGCAAGGATTACTTTGAAAATGTGCCACTGCCGGTTTCCGCCCCGGAGATAGACTATGTATTTTTGACTCATGCTCATGTGGACCATTCCGGCAATCTTCCCCTTCTGTATGCAAAGGGCTTTAGAGGTAAGATCTACGCCACGGACGCCACCGCAGATCTGTGTAACATTATGCTGCGAGACTGCGCCCACATTCAGATGCAGGAGGCGGAATGGCGCAACAGAAAGGCCAAGAGAACCAAAGACCTTATGGGTATGGAGCCTCTTTATACCATCGAGGACGCGGAGAAGACCATAAAGGCCTTTATTCCCTGCGGTTACGATGAGGAAATTCAGGTGTGCGAAGGCGTTAAGATCCGCTTTACCGACATTGGACATCTTTTGGGTTCCTCCAGTATCGAGGTGTGGCTCACAGAGAAAAATGTCACCAAGAAGCTGGTCTTTTCCGGAGATATCGGTAACAAGGACCAGCCGCTTATCAAGGATCCCAAGTTCACCAGGGAAGCAGACTACGTAATAATGGAGTCCACCTACGGTGACAGGCTCCACAGCCAGGATAAGCCGGATTACGTGAATGAACTGGTGCAGATACTGGACAGAACCTTTGCAAGAGGCGGAAACGTAATTATTCCTTCTTTTGCAGTTGGCCGAACCCAGGAAATGCTGTATTTTATCAGGAAGATCAAGAAGGAAGGCCTTGTGACTTCAAGGCCGAATTTCGCTGTGTTCGTGGACAGTCCTCTGGCGGTGGAGGCCACCCAGATATTTGAGGACAACCAGTACGACTGCTACGACGAAGAGGCCATGGAGCTTGTAAAAAAGAGAATTAACCCCATTGCATTCCCGGGGCTCAACCTCTCCATTACCACTGAGGAATCCAGGGCCATCAACGAAGACCCGGAGCCTAAGGTGATAATCTCAGCTTCAGGTATGTGTGAGGCGGGCAGAATAAGGCATCACCTCAAGCACAATCTCTGGAGAGAAGAGTGCACCATTCTTTTCGTGGGATATCAGTCCATAGGAACCACCGGCAGAGCCATTGTGGATGGCGCCGAGCAGATAAGACTCTTTGGAGAGACCATCGACGTCAAGGCTGAGATATGCCAGCTGGACGGACTTTCCGGCCACGCGGACAAGAACGGCCTCATTGAGTGGATAAACGGCTTTAATATAAGAGCCCCCAGAAAAGTCTTTGTGGTTCACGGAGAAGACGGAGTTTGTATGTCTTTTGCCCAGTGCCTTAAACAGGAGTACGGTTATGACGCCTATGCTCCCTACAGCGGCACGGAATTTGATATAATATCCGGTAATATTATTAAAGAGGCAGTACCGATTCCTGTTAAGAAGAAAGAATCCACTCTTGTTTCTGATGTCTATGCTAGACTTAAGGCAGCAGGCGCAAGACTTATGGGAATCATTGCAAGGTCTGAGGGCATGACCAACAAGGACAAGGCGAAATTTGCCGACCAGATAATTGCCCTCTGTGATAAATGGAGCAAGTAAATTAAATTGGAGGAGTGAGATATGGCAATAGCTGACGAGATTTTTATCAACATGTGCAGGGACATTCTTGAGAATGGAACGTCCACAGAGGGGGAAAAGGTCAGACCACACTGGCCGGACGGAACACCTGCCTATACCATCAAGAAATTTGGCGTTGTAAACAGATATGACCTGTCAAAAGAATTCCCCATAATGACCCTCAGAAAGACCGCTCTTAAGAGCGCCACTGATGAGATACTCTGGATTTATCAGCAAAAGAGCAACAACATCAATGACCTCAACAGCCACATCTGGGACGAGTGGGCTGACGAGAGTGGCTCCATCGGTAAGGCTTACGGCTACCAGATCGGACAGAAGAGTATTTATAAGGAAGGTGAATTCGATCAGATGGACAGAGTTCTCTACGATCTCAAGCACAATCCTTTTTCCAGAAGAATCATGACCAACACCTATGTATTCTCTGATCTTCACGAGATGAACCTCTATCCTTGCGCTTATTCTGTGACCTACAATGTTACACAGAAAAAGGGAGAGGACAGACTGACTCTGAACGCTATTTTGAACCAAAGATCCCAGGATGTGCTGGCTGCCAACAACTGGAATGTTGTTCAGTACGCTGTGCTGGTGCATATGCTTGCGCAGGTTCTTGACATGAACGTGGGTGAACTGGTACATGTAATAGCTGATGCCCATATTTACGACAGACACGTGCCTCTTATCAAAGAGCTTATAGAGAGAAAGCCCCTTCCGGCACCTAAGTTCCACTTAAATCCCGATGTAAAGGACTTCTATCAGTTCACCAGAAACGACGTTTCACTGGAGGGCTACGAAGTGGCCGGGGAGCAGCTTAAGGACATCCCCATCGCCATCTGAGCGAATGCATAGAATATATAATTTAGGAGAAAAACATGATAGCAATAGTAGCAGTAGACAGCAATTGGGCCATTGGCAACAAGGGACAGCTCCTTGTCAGCATCCCTGCAGACCAGAAGGACAATTTCAGAGCCAGGACCCTGGATAAGACAATTATTTACGGTAGAAAGACATTGGAGACCTTCCCTCAGAAGGTAGTTCTTCCCAGGAGAAGAAATATCATTCTTTCCACAAAGCCTGATTATACGGTAAAAAATGCTGAGGTGGCCCACAACAGAGAAGAGCTCCTGGAGCTTATCAAGAACGAGAACACCGACGATGTCTACCTCATCGGCGGAGCTACAGTATACAAAGAGTTCCTGGATCTCTGCGACACAGCCGTTGTCACCTTTATCGACAAAGAATATCAGGCAGACAGCTATTTCCCCAATCTTGACCAGGACCCTCAGTGGGTTTTGCAGGAAGAGAGCGAAGAGCAGGTTTATTTTGACATAACTTACACATACAGGATTTATGTAAGAAAATAAAGAAAGCCGGTTTTATTCATGAAAAGAAGAAAACGTGCACTTATTTTGATAAACAGAACTGCAGGTACCGGTAAAGCCGGAAACAACGTGATGGATATAGTGACAAAGTTTGCAGAAGCAGGCTTTGAGCCCCTGCTCTATCCCATTATTCCGGGAACCGAACTCACATCAGAGGTTCTTATCAAGGCTTACGCTGACGAGTTTGCGTCGGCTGCAGATGTGCTGGCCAAACCTGAAGCTGCAAAAGGAAAAATATCCGTTGTCCTTTGCAGCGGCGGAGACGGCACCCTGAACCATGTGATGAATTCCATCATGGAGATTGAGAACAGGCCCATCCTTGCCTATATCCCGGCAGGCAGCACCAACGACTTTGCCAAGGGACTGGGAATTTCCCCAAATCATACGGCAGCCCTGGATACTGCCCTTAATGGCACGCCATTTTTCTACGATGTGGGAAAAATGAATGACAACTTTTTTAACTATGTTGCAGCCTTTGGCGCTTTTTCCAAAATAAGTTATGCCACGGATCAGGATCTGAAAAACGTCCTGGGCTATGCGGCCTACATAATCAGCGCCATAGCTGAGCTGCCCCAGAGCATGAGCTACAGTTGCCACATGAAGATTGAGGCAGAATGCCTTCGCGGTGAGGGCCTTCAGGAAGAGGGCGACTATATTTTCGGAGCTGTGAGCAATTCAGCTTCTGTGGGCGGAATGATGCTATTTGGAGATGAAGAGATCTTCCAGGACGATGGACAGATGGAGCTTCTTCTCATCAGAGCACCCAAGAATCTTGCGGAGTTCAACGCCATTATCGCAGCCCTGGCCACTAAGGCCCCTGAGAATCCATACATTACCTACAAGCAGGTAAAGCATGTGAAGATGACGGCGGATACTGAGGTGGAATGGACCCTTGACGGCGAGTACGGCGGCGCGTCCATGGTAACAGACATCTCAGTCATGAATAAAGCCATTACGATTATGACCAATAAAAATTGAAGTTGAGGAAGTTTTATGTTTGACACAATTGCACTTTACAAGTGCGATACCTATGACCATTTGGAAGTAAAAAACCAAATGGTCAAAATGCTGAATGAAATAGACGGCCTGGATTTTATCAAGCCGGGAATGAAGATAGGCATCAAGGCAAACCTGGCAGCGGGGATGTCACCTGAGAAATCAGGCACCACCCATCCCATGGTGATCAGGGCCTTAAGTGAACTTATTATCGAAAAGGGCGCTACCGTGGTTATCGGTGACAGCCCCGGAGGAATCTATACCGACTGGTTCGTTAACAACATCTACAAAGCCTGCGGTCTTGTGGATATGGTAAAAGAACTGGGGGACGGAGCATCTTTAAACCAGGATTTCAGCGAAAAGAACGCTGAGTACCGGGACGCAGTCAAGATAAAGACCTTTGTCTACACAGGCTGGCTTGACAATGTGGATGCCATTATCAACGTATGTAAGCTCAAGTCCCACGCGATGCTGGGAATGACAGCTGCGGTAAAAAATATTTTCGGAACTATACCGGGAACCACAAAGCCCGAGTATCACATGAGATTTCCTGAAAAAAGCGATTTTGCAAATATGATGGTGGACCTCAATGAGTACTTTAAACCTGCGCTCTACGTGGTGGACGCCATAGACGGCATGGAGGGAAACGGCCCCACTGCCGGAGAAGTAAGGCATATCGGAGCTCTTTTGGCATCTAAAAGGCCCTATGCCCTTGATCTTGCCTGCGCTAATATCATAGGCATGGAACTGGCGGACGTTGAGACCATGGTGGTTGCATCCCAGAGAGGACTTGGTCCCAAGAGTCTTGATGAGCTTAACATAGTTGGAGACACCACTTTGCAGGATGTGCGTGTACCTGACTTTAAGAGAGCCACCATACAGAGAAGCATTGAATTTACTCAGGAAGGGCCTCTTGGCTGGGTTCAGGGAGCTCTTTTGAAGGCTGCCCTCAGTACCAAGCCCGGCTTAAAGAAAAATGAGTGCGTAGGCTGCAAAAAGTGCTACAACATCTGCCCCGCCCATGCCATAACCATGGTGCCCTACGAAAATAGAAGCATACCCAAGATCGACAGGAGCAAGTGCATCAAGTGCTTCTGCTGTCAGGAATTCTGCCCCAAGGGCGCTATGAAAGTTCATTATAATATACTTGGAAAGATTGTTAATCGTATAAACAATTAAGAGATAGACTAATGTTTACTTATGAAAAGAAGCAACACAAAAAGGACGGCCATGAATATCTGGAGATCACCGGCTTTGACGGCAAAGTAACAGATATGGTGGTTCCCGGGGAAATAGACGGCATGACCGTGGAGGCCATTGGAAACCACGCCTTTTCAGGCCGCGGCGATATCGTCAGCATATCCCTTCCTGAAACTGTTAAGACACTGTACGGCTTTGCTTTCCACGACTGCAGGAATCTTAAGAAGATCACTCTTTTTGACAGCCTTGATGACTACTACGACGGAGTCTGCAGACAGTGTGACAGTCTGGAGGAGATAGAACTTACGGTAAAAAGAAGCTGGTACGAGGTTATCCGCAATTTCCTGGCGGACAACGACAAGACCCTGAGATTTCTGGTTCACAGTTTAAAGGCTGATTCTGCGGAAGAATACGAGACCGCCTGCCTCACCTTTCCGGGATACGTCTACGATTTTAATGAAAACACCATGGCCAGGACCATACAGTTCACCATTGCAGGCTCCGGCTATGCCTACAGGGAGTGCGTGGACAGAAGGAAGATAGATTTCAGGCAGTACGACAATCTTTTTGCCAAGGCTGTCATAGACGGCCCGGTCATCGCAGAAGATATCGCCATCGGCAGACTTCTTTTTCCGACACAGCTGGATGTTGGCAGCAGGAAAAAGTATGAGGATTACCTCAGGGAGAACGGCAGCAGCGTTTTAAAGCGCCTTATAGACCGGGCAATGGAGCAGCCACAGGCTCTGGAAACACTAAAGAAATTATTGGAATTAAGTCTTTTTGTTGAAATTGATATAGATAATGCTATAAAATATTCAGCAGCAGTTGGGGGAACTGTCATCAGCGCTGTTATCATGGATTTACAGGGGTGTAAGTCCGAAGCGGACAGCGGATTTTTTTTATGAGCGGGGAATCTGTAATTGGAAACAATGGATAAGGAACAGAAGAAAAAAAGAATTACTATAAGAAGAAAACTTCAGGTGCTGGTGGTGCTCATTATCGCCACAGCTCTTTTTCTGACTAACCTCATAGGCATCATAAGCATGCTCAGGATCAGGAAGCAGGCCACCGACGTATTTACCACCCGTATGGAGAACAATCTGGTAAATACCGTATCGGGCAAGGCCGAACTTGCCAATGCCGAGTTTGAGAGGTATATGAACTATGTATCTTCTTTTGCAGATTATATCCACGGACTCTATGAGCATCCGGAGAGATATACCAAAAGAGAAGTAATGCCGCCTTCAATATCGGACGGGGTGGAATACTCTATTAAAAGATATCTCAATGACTCAAGTCTCAATTATGAGGAGCTCAAGGAAGAGTGCGAACTGTTGGGAAACGTGGAGCAGATATTTGCTCCCACAGTGAAAGCTTGTGATGACGAAATGCTGGCCATTTACGTCTGCTCTGAATCCGGTCTTGAGGTCTCCTATGACAGGGACTCAGCCCTCATGACCAATCCCGATGGAAAAGAAGCATATTTTGACCATTTCACCAGGCCCTGGTACCAGCTGGCCAAAGAAAAGCAGGAAGTGGTATTCACCGACATTTATGAGGATTCCTATGGAAGAGGCAATACCATTACCTGTGCGGCTCCTTTCTATAACGCAGACAATGAGTTTGCGGGAGTCATCGCCATAGATATGTTTATCGACGAATTTTACTCAGTTCTGGTGGATTTCGATATTCTGCCCGGCAAGCTGGATTTTGCTTTCCTGGTAGACGGAAACGGATTTGCGGTTTCTCCGCTGTACCGTGACCTGAATATCAAAGATGATGATGACATTGGAACCAAAATAGCACAGAAGATTCTGGCTGGTGAGACCGGCGTTTCTCTTGGAGAATCCGGAATCTACTACGCCTATGCTCCCATACAGGGCGTAGACTGGAAGCTGTGCCTCCACGTGCCCCAGAGCACCATTCTTGAGCCTGCCCAGGAAATGAATAAAAAAATCTATTCCTCTATGGTAGGTTTTCTGATAATATTTATAGCTATCTCCATTGCCATACTTTTTGTGGTAAGAAAGTTTGCCCTGGGAATCACACAGCCTATCTATTCTCTCAGGCGTGATGCAGAAGAGATAAGTAATGGTAACCTGGACCACGTGGCGGAGATCTACGGCAACGATGAAATATCTGACCTTGCCGTGAGCTTCAACAACATGGCCATTTCACTTAAGGATTACATCAAGAATCTTACAGAAGTTACAGCGGAGAAAGAGAGAATCGGCGCAGAATTAAACGTTGCTACCCAGATTCAGGCGGACATGCTGCCCAGAATCTTCCCTCCTTTCCCGGAAAAGAAAGAGTTCGACCTCTACGCCAC
>JAEEGF010582282.1_pt1 | contig 15857 bp, 8 predicted proteins | sample 9134171 | NCBI WGS metagenome assembly JAEEGF01 (sample SAMN16246542, study PRJNA631951) | gut metagenome | biome: gut microbiome; feature: rumen; material: AP-attached | host: Bos | place: Iran: Karaj | collected 2018-10
CCCCGCACGGCGCGCAACGCGCGGTGCGCACGGCGGGGCGGCGCGCGGTGTGCCTGCCCGTTCGACGCCCGGGCCGGCTTCGTCGACGGGATGACGCGGTCGCTCTCGTGGCTCGTGCAGCGGGCGGGCGTCGTCTGCGGGTCGTTCGAGGAGGGGGCGACGCTGCTTGGCGAGTTCACCGCGGCGACGATGTCAGAGTCGACGTTCCGCCTGAAGGTCCTCGCCGCCGGGAGGAGGGCGGAGGCGGACCAGAGGATGAAGGGCCGGAAGCTCGGCCTCGTGCCGGAGTACTCGCCGGCGCAGATTGCCTCTTCCGTCCCCTGCCTTCCGACGCTGTACTGCCTGATGGACGGGATCGGCGTGCCCTGCGTGAAGAAGGACCTCCGCAAGGCGAAAGAAGGCGACGGCCCGGCGAAGACGCGCGAGATCAAGGTCGGCGTCGTCGGGATCTACACGCGCTACGACAAGAAGCGCCACAGGCCAGTGAGGGCGAAGGGCTGCGAGATACACGTCGCCACGGCGGACGACGCGGTGGAGTTCGGGCTCATGTTCAGGGACGTGGCGATCGCGGCGGGGTACGGGCGGATCAAGAGCCTGCGGACGCTCCTTGGCGGCGACGGAGCACAGTGGATAGCCAACGTCGTCGGCAACGGCTTCCACGCGAACGTTGACGGGGAGCACCCTAACGACGACGACTTCTTCATGAACGACTTCTTTCACGCGGCGGAGCACCTCCACGCCCTGGTCGCCGAGCTCGTGCACAAGCCCGAGGATGTGGAGGCCCAGTTCAATCGCCTGAAAGACCTCATGTGGAGCAAGGGCGCGGAGAGGACGTGCAAGGACGTCGTGGGGACGTTCGGCCTTCCCGCGAAAGGGACGGAGGCCAGAAAGCAGTACGACTATCTCTGGGAAAGGCGCAGGTTCATGCGCTACCGAGAGTTCAGGGAACTGCAGCTTTTCATCGGCACGGGCGTCATGGAGGCCGCATGCCGCACCGACGTCGCGAGAAGGTGCAAGCAGTCCGGGATGCACTGGCGCGTGTTCAACGCATCCGCCATGTGCGCGCTCGTGGCGCGAATCCGGACCCAGCGGAAGGCGTCGTGATGTTACGACTTGCGACTAATTTAAAGCCCACCCCGGACCACGAACCACGCCACTTTCACCTTGCGTGCTATGGAAAATTATGGTAATATCAAAAAATTGAATCGGCAAATTGGCTGTTTCCTGTGAAAAAGGAGATGTATACGATGAAAAACCTTATCAGCTGCTCCCGCAGGGGAGGGGCGAAAACTTCTAGTTTCGCTCGTTTTGTTGCTCTGGCTCTTGTTGCCGCGGCGAGCGCGGCGACGGCTCGTGCGGCGCTGCCGGCGGAGTACCAGCAGCTTGAGTACATCCAGGCGAGCGGACAATGCCGGATCAAGACCGGCGTGACGCCCGCCTACAACGACAAGGTGGAGATGACCTGGATGCCGACGACCGTGAGCGGCAACCAGAACCTCTGGTGCGCGCGCACGGCCACGTCGAAGCAGTTCACGGGCTTCATGATCGGCGCCACGTTCCGCTTCGACCGCGGCGACGGCACGGGCGGGCAGAAGGCGAGCGCAACCGCGTTCGTCGCCAATACGCGCTACTCGATCGTCGCCGACTACGGCGCAGGCGTCAGCACCATCTCGAACGACGTGACGCGCACGCAGGTGACGACGGTCTCGAACTCCACCGGCTCCTACGAGGCCGGCTCGGCGCTCGCAATCTTCGCCTCGCACAACAACAACATCGACGACGGACTTAACAACTGGGGCTCCTACCGCCTCTACGCCTTCAAGCTGCGCAATTCCGGCGGCACGCTCCGTCTCGACCTCGTGCCGGCGAAGCGTCTTTCGGACAACGCACTCGGCGTCTATGATATGGTCAACGGCGACTTTCTGACGAACGACAAGTCCGGCTCGTTCATCGCGGGCCCCAATGTCGGAAACGCCTACACGTGGATCGGCGGCGCGAGCGGAAACCTTTCCACCGCCGCGAACTGGTCGCCCGCGCCCGCAGGCGCGTTCACCGCCGCCGACGAGCTGATCGTCAACGGCGCGGCTGAAATCACCGTCGATGCCGCCACGACCGTCCGCAAGATCACCCTCAACGCGTCGGGGGCCGTTTCGTTCACGGGCGCAAACGCGCTCACCGTTTTACAGATCGCCAACGCTGGCGTGGGCACGGCGACGTTCGGCTGCCCCGTCAACTTTTCCGGAATGTACTACGTCGAGAAGATCGGCGAGCTCAAGTTCCCCGGCGGCGCGACCGCCATGTATCCCGATCCCCTCATGCGCACGACCTCCAGCACGGCGAACGCGCGCACGCTCGACGGTACATTCACTTTCACGGCGGACTGGATCGTCAACAACGTGGGCGACTATCCGTGGATTGTCGCGTCCAACTCCGTCGTGCGCGGGCAGAACTTCTCCGGTACGCAGACCAGCCACCACCGCATCCTCCGCGTCGAAGAGACTGGCTACGCCTGCTTCACCACAACCACGAACGGATGGGATCGCGGCGACCTCGACATCGACGGCACGCTCGAGGCCACGAAGGAAGTCATCGTGCGCACAAATCCGTCCGGCGGCTCGACGGCGTCGCGTTTCGGGCGTAGCGGCAACATCGGCACGGTCAAGGCGCCGCGCATCGCGAAAGCCGAACACTCGATTTCCCAGTCGCTCATTCCCAATCTCATCGTCGGTTCCGGCGGAATCGGCAGTGTCTGCCAGGACTACACCTGGCGCTTTGACGTTGATACCACAATTACCGCAACGGACGATTTCGATGTGCTTGCCGTTTACCGTTCGGCCGGTCTCCACGACTGGGGCATCGCTTGTAACGGTACCGTTACCATTACATTCAATGTGCCAGAAGGAAAGACGGTCACGTATGGCACTGGCTTCTCCGGCACCACCTGCACGATCCGCAAGACGGGCGCCGGCACGCTTGTGATGACGGACACCTTCGACGGCAACTCCGGCTTTTTGAAACAGTATGCAAATGGCACGGTGATTGAAGAGGGCACGGTGCGCCTTGCGGCTAACGGACAGCTCGGCTCGGGCCCCGTCACCATTGCCTCCGGGGCGCGTCTTGAGGTCGCGGGCGGGATCGCTCTCTCCAATCAGGTTGACGGCGAAGGAACGCTCGCCCTCAGCGATGGCGACGCGCTCACCATGGGCAACATCCCGTGGAGCGTCGGCAAGGTGGAGGTCGCCTCCGGCGCGACGGTCAACGTCTCCACCGCCGCCACCGGCACGTTCTCGTTCCTCACGGGCGTGGACGCCGACAACCTCGCGCAGTTCTCCTGCGGCGAGGATACGCTTGTCATCGCCGGAGGCGTTCTTTCCAGGACCTCCGCCGGCGCGGGCGCGTACGTGTGGAACGGCGCGAGCGGCGCGGACTGGTCTGTTGCCGGCAACTGGCTCGTCGGTGGTGCGGCTCCCGCGACGGCTCCCGCTTCCACGGACACCATCGTGTTCCAGAACTCCGAGCCCGTCACGGTCGGCGGCACCGATCCACTGTCGGTCACGAAGATCGTCACGCTCTCCGACGACCTCGTGACGTTCAGCTGTCCCGTGCAGTTCGCGGGCACGTATCTCGTCGAGAACGCGGCGACGGCTCCGCTCTTCGCCGGCGGCGCCACGGCGACAGTCGCCGATGCGTCCCTGACGGACATGAACGTTTCCTCTCACACGTTGAACGGCGTCATCACGTTCACGGAGGACTGGACGATCCCGCTCCAGCCGGCGGGAAGGCCGTTTGTCATTGCCGAGAACTCGGTTATGACAGGCAAGGTCCTCTCGGCGACGACATACAGCAACACGCAGCCCGATCTTCGCATCGATCCAGGCGCGGTCGCTACGTTCGACACGGTCGAGGTGGGCGGCAAGCTCGTGTTCTGGCTGAATGGCGGCAACCTCGTCGTGAAGGGCGACGTCCACCTCGGCGGCGACGCAACGGGGCGTGACTTCGGCTACTACGCGCAGCCCAACACCGGAACCTTGGAGGCGAATGGCATCTACAAGAACGTGACGGGCGTGGGGCTCATCTACCATTACATCACGAACATGGTCGTTGGCGCGGGCGGCTTCGGCATGTACCGCAAGGACTACACCATCCGATTCGAGCGCGACGTACGGCTTACGGCGAAGGACGACCTGGCGATCCACCAGCCAATTGCAGGCGATGGCCCGAAGGACGGAGACTGGGGCCTCAACCTGTACGGCCACACGTTCACAATCGACACGGCGGGGCACACCGTCACGTTCGACTCATGGGTGAGCGCCACTGCCGCCACGATCATCAAGGAAGGCGAGGGCGAGATGATCATGCAGAGCCGCCTGAAGCAGCATACGGGCGGCACAATCCTGAACGGCGGCCTCACGACCGTGAAGCTTGCGGGCGCGCTCGGCTACGGCACGGCGACGGTGAACAGCGGTGCGACGCTGCGGTTTGCGGACACGGTGCTCTCGTTCGCCTATCCGATCGTCGTGAACGCGGGCGGCATTCTAGAGAACGCGGTGACCATTGGCGACACCTCCACCCTTACGCTCAATGCGGGTGCGATACTCAAGCCCGCCCAGAACGCATTCTTCGACCTTTCCTCCGGCACGCTCGTTTTGCCCGAAGAGGGAACGGTCTCGGTTGACATGACGGGCTTCACGTTCGTGAACGGCGTCGCGACGCCGCTCCTCACAGGTGTCGCGGCAGGCGACGAGGCGAAGTTCTCTGCGCTCGTACCCGCGGGCGTCACGGGTTCGTTCTCCGTCTCGGGCGGCATTCTTTCCTACACGGCCACGTCCGGCGGCAGCGCGGCGGCGGACCTCTTCTGGCATCCGGCTGGAGACGCCACGTGGTCAACTGCTGTCGCGGCCTGGACGAACGCGGCGGGCGAACAGGTCTCGTTTGCGCCCTACGCGAACGCGACGGTCGCCGACGCGGCGACTATTGCGCTTCCCGCCGACGTTTCGGCGAACGACGTGACGATTTCCACGGATGGCGACGTGGCGCTCAACGGCGCGGGCAAGCTCGGCGGCCCCGGCACGATCTACAAGAAGGGCGAGGGCACGTTCACATTCAACGCAACGGGCGGACTCGACGCGCAGCCCATCATCGTCTCGAACGGCGTCTTCAAGGTGGGCGAGGACCTCGTGGACCATGCGCTCGGCGCGTCGGCGGACACCTCGCCGATCGTCGTTGCGGACGGCGGTACACTTGACCTCAACTACAACTCGTCGTCCACTACCGATGACGCCCGCTCGAAAGTCACGCGTGACAAGGTCATCCATATCGCCGGCGATGGATACGAGGGCAAGGGCGCCGTCGTCAACGACAACCTTCCTGGATATCGCACGATCAGCAATCTCGTTCTCGACGACGATGCATCGGTGGGTGGAACGGTGCGATACGACGTGCGCGGCGGTCTTTCCGGCTATGTGCGGAACAACGGCACGATATACGGTCCCGGAAAGACGCTCACGGTGAAGAACACCAGCGCGTTTGGAATTGTCTATACCGACGTGACGCTCGGTTCGCTTCTGATCGCGGACGGAGGCGTGGTGCAGTTTGAGGGACCGGACACCTACACGTACAGCATTTCCGACGGCGTCCACCTTGCGGATGGAAAGATCATCTTCTACAACGCCTATCCCCGTTCGCTTCCCATTGTGGCGGACTCGGGCGCGAACACCATCAGTATCGGCGCCGGTACGCCCACGATCGGCGGCCCCATCACGGTCGCCTCCGGCGCGACGCTTACACATGCCTCAGGCACGGCAGTTTACACCGGCGCAATCAACGGCACGTTGGGGGTTTCGGGTGGCACTGCGAATCTGGAAGGCGGCGTGCCGACGAGCGGTTGGACGCTGAACGGAGCCCAAGGCTCTGAAATCGTGCGCCTTCGCCAGAGCGGTACGTACACCGGCGCGAACATCAGCGCTTTCGCATTCGGTATTGCGGACGTTGCCGACTCCACGGTGGACGTCACATTCGTCGATTCGACGATCAACATCGGCGCGCTGACCGGTTCCAGTGGAGGTCTCTATCTGGGCTGGGGCGGCATCGCGTCCGGCAGCCTCACCATCGGGGCGGGCACGACGCTCACGACGACAAAGATCTGCATCGGCGACAACGGCACGAGCACGAGCGGCAGCATCAGGTCCGTGTTCACCGTTGACGGCGGCACGGTGAATCTCACCGAAGACCTATTCTACATCGCCTACAAGGGGCCGCACTCGGACTTCATCATGAATTCCGGTACGATGAACGTCCGCAATGCGCCGATTCGGCTGCGTGCCAGCGACCAGGCGCTCGGCGGCGGCAACACCTCGCGCTTCATCCAGAACGGCGGCACGTTCAACTACGGCGGCTCGGGATTCCTTGCGCGGTTCGAGGACAACACGGACGAAGGACAGATCGTGCTGAAGGGCGGCGAGTTCAACGCCACCGCCAACTGGTCGATCCCGCACTTCATCTCCACCTGCTTCAAGGACGGCGACGCGAACGGCTGGACGCTCACCCAGGCGGACGGCACGACGGCGACATGGAACACCGCGCTGACGGGAGACGGCGACGTGACGCTCAACGGCGCGGCGACGCTCGTCGGCAACAAGGAGATGCAGGGCGTCATCGGCGGCAAGTGGACTATTGGCGACGGTTTCACGGCGGGCCTCGAGGGCGCGGCGTCGCTTCTCGGCGGCCTTGACATCGGCGAGGGCGCAAAGGCGACCGTCAACATTGCGACCGACCGCAGCGCCGTCTTCACCGCGCGTGATTTCGGCGACCGCGACTTGAGCAGCGCGAACAGCATCGTCGGCCGATTCAACAAGAAGCCCGGCGGCACCACGCGCGGCACGATCACGCACGACGAGACGCTGCTCTTCACGAACTATGCTCAGGCGGCACGCCCGTTTGGAGACATGAACTACACCGAGACGTATGCCGTCGGACACTTCTATGTCGAGGAGTCCAAGACCGGCACATGGTCGTTCGAGGGCAGGTGCGACGACCGCGTTGCGCTGTGGATTGACGGCGAGCAGGTGATGATCGCGACTGCGGACTGCGACACCGTCACGGGCACGAAGGAAATCACGACGGCTGGCTGGCACACCTTCCGCCATGTGATCTCCGACAACTCCGGCGGATTCGGTCCGGCTGCCAACCATGCCTACCATACGGTCGGCTACAAGGATCCCACGATGTCCGCCTACGCGCGCTTCAACGTGAAGAACCTGAAGATGCGTCCTGCGGCCGACATGGGCGACGCGAACAACGCGAACACGGTCTGCTGGAGCCACTACAAGGGTTCGGCCTCCGACGTCACGGCCAATACGTTCAAGAACGACTTCGCATGGGACTTCCGCTGCATCACGAACAACCTGCAGAAGCTCACGTGGTACGGCAACGACGACACGACGTGGATCAACACCTACACGGTCAACCGCTACGAGGGCTGGTTCTTCGTGACGGCGGAGAACGCGAGCAAGGCATGGACGTTCCGCAGCAACTACGACGACCGCGCGGCGCTCTGGATCGACGGCGTGGATTCGGGATTGACGGGCGACAGCAACAACACGCTCTCCTACACGGTCACGCTCGCGCAGGGCTGGCACAAGTTCCGCATCCAGACGGCGGACTTCACCGGCAACGCCGGACCGTGGAGCGGACAGAACAAGCAGCCTGTCTCCTACCAGGTTGCGGACGGAGCTGAAACGCTGTTCAGCGAGGCGACGCTCCTGATGACGGTGTGCCCCGACGGCTATGTGCAGGGCGGCGTGACGCTCGCCTCGAACGCGACGCTCTACAACAACGTCACGGAGGGCGCGGCAGAGGTCTACGGAACGGTCAAGGCCACTGGCACTGGCGCTACGGTGTCGGGTCCGTTCAAGTTCGAGGGCGCGAGGCTCGCCTACGCGAACGTGGCGCCCGGCACCCACGATCTCACGAAACTCCTTGCGTTCGGGAACGTTTCTGCCGACATGTTCGCGAACCTTGGCGGAATCGACATCGACTTCACCTCGGAGCCTGCGGTGGGCGCGATCAAGGTGAGCCCTGCGTACGGCCTTGCGGCGGCTGATCTCGCAGCCAGCGTGCCAGTGGCGGTGACCGTGAACGGCCAGCCATACACGAAGCAGTTCAAGGCGACGATGAAGGACGGCAACATCCAGATCGTGTTCCGCAGCGGCACGGCGATCTTCATCCGCTAGCGGGCGCAAGTGGCACAACGCGGCGAAATATGATATACTATCCGCCATGAAGACATGGCTTGCATTCTGGTATGGGATTTTCAAGAACAATCCCACGTTTCGTCTGGTGCTGGGGCTCTGCCCCACGCTCGCGGTGACCACATCCCTTGAAAACGCTCTCGGGATGGGGCTTGCCGCGTCGTTCGTGCTCGTGTGCTCGAACGCGCTGGTGTCGCTTCTCCGGAAGGTGATACCGGGCGCCGTGCACATCCCGTGCTACATCGTGATAGTTGCGGCGTTCGTCACGACGATCAACCTGATGATGCAGGCGTTTCTGCCGGCGCTGTCCGAGTCGCTCGGCATATTCATTCCGCTCATCGTGGTGAACTGCATCATCCTCGGCCGCGCCGAGGCGTTCGCATGCAAGAACGGGGTCATCGACTCGATCGCCGACGGTCTCGGCACGGGGATCGGCTTCACGCTCGCACTCGCCCTCATCGCCTCTGTGCGCGAGATCGTGGGCGCGGGTTCGCTCACCGTGTGGGGCGACATCGCGATCAAGCACATCCACTCGAACTCCGTGGTGCTCGCGATACTGCCCGCTGGCGGCTTCATAACGCTCGGTCTGCTGCTCGCGCTCATCAACCATCTTGGATCGGTGTGGGCGCGCCGCCACGGCGAGCCGCCGCCGCTGCCCATCAACCTCGACTGCCGCCACTGCACGATGTGCCCCAACGGCAAGTAGTGCGCCAACCGACGTGCTTGAACTGAAAGGCCCACGCGGTGAAGTGCCCGAAATGCGGCAATGACGACGACAAGGTGCTGGACTCCCGCTCGTCCAAGGAGGGGGCGGTGGTGCGGCGCAGGCGCGAGTGCCTGAAGTGCGGGCACAGGTTCACAACGCACGAGGAGATAGACCGCGACGACCTGTTCGTAGTGAAGCGCGACGGAAGGCGCGAGGTGTTCCAGCGCGAGAAGCTCGAGAAGTCGGTGCGCATCGCCTGCCAGAAGCGTCCCATCCCAGAGGCGAAGGTGCAGGATCTCATCGGCGGCGTGATGTCGGCGCTGGAGGGTGAGGAGGTCGCCTCGGACCAGATAGGCCGACTTGTGATGGAGCGCCTGCACGAGCTCGACGAGGTGGCGTACATACGCTTTGCGTCCGTGTACCGCCGCTTCACCGACGTGAACCAGTTCCTGAGCGCGATAACGGAGATGGTGAAGAAATGAAGTTCTTTTCGCTTTCCATTCTTGCAGCGTTCGCGGCGTTTGCGGCCGTGGCGTATCCGAACGAGCCGGAGCCCGTGTGGCTGGCGTCGCGCAGCTACGTGGGCGTTGCCGGCGGAATGTTCATGCCGGGCGGCGGGGCGTCCGTACGCCGCGCGGCAGACGTGGCGGTGCGCCTGGGCACGGCGTGGAGCGACTACACAGAGGTGGAGCTCGAGGCCGCATGCGCGCCAAACGCCTCAACGCGCGCCGGGCATGAGGCGCTTTCCGGCGTGGCGGCTCGGCTCGTGATGCACATGAACGGCTGGGAGGCGTTCGACAAGCTCTTCGGATGCGAGCGCTTCGACCCGTTCGTCACCGTGGGCGCCGCGACGCGCTTCGGCGCGCGCCACGCGTTCGCCGACGGTTCGCACCGAACGGCGACGGGGCCGACCGTGGGCGTGGGCGCGTTCTACCATCTCACGGACAGTCTTGACCTGCGCTTCGACGCGCAGGCGATGCTGGGCATCGACTCGCCCTGCAGCGAGATGTACACGGTGTGCATCGGCATCCAGTGGAACTTCGGCGGGGGCGGCGAATGAGGACTATCGAGAAATACGTCTTCGGGGCGTTCATGTCGTCCTTCTTCCTCGCGTTTCTCGTGTTGTCGTTCGTGCTCACGATAAGCCTTATGGTGCAGATCGTTGGCTACATGCTGCAGGGTGTTCCAGTTAGGCTCGTTGGCAGGTTCGCCGTGGTCAGCTTCCCCGAGACGATGCAGTGGACGATTCCGCTAGGCCTGCTTGTCGCGTCGATTCTCGTATTCTCCCGCCTTTCCGCCGACAGCGAGGTGGCCGCCATGCGCGCGTGCGGAATCAACCTTCTCACCATCATGCGCGCGCCGCTCGCCTTCGCCGCATGCTGCACTCTTTTCGGTCTATTCGTCAACAACGAGATAGTGCCGCGCGGCCACGAGGTGCGCCGCGATCTCGCGAGGCGCATTTCGGTTGGCGCGGGCCTTGAGCTGCTCGAGCCAGGGCGCGTCATCGCCGACTTCCCCAAGGTGAAGTTCTACTTCGAGGAGCGCGAGGGGCAGTGGCTAAAGGACCTCATCGTGTTCGACTTCTCCAATCCGCGCATGGACCGCCTGGTCACGGCGTCCAAGGCCCTCGTCACAAGCGAAGGGCGCGACGTGGTGCTTGACCTTCACGGCGTGACGGTGGATCCGGTGGACGAGCACAACCCCGGCATGGCCCGCGCCGCACGCGTGCAGTACCGCGTGAAGGACGCGCTCAAGGACGGCACGTACAAGCGCAAGGAGAAGGACTTCCGCTTCTTCGAGCTTCTTGCCGAGATCGACCAGGCGCGCGCCGACGTCAAGAACCCGCAGGCCGCCGCAGAGCGCCGCGCGCGGGAAGGGCGCAGCAAGGGCTCCGCCGAGAAGGAGCTCAAGTTCCTGAAGAAGACGATGCGTCGCCGCCTCAGCGACCTGCGCACGGAGTTCCAGAAGCGCCTCGTGTTCGCGTTCGCCTCGATATGCTTCGTTCTGGTGGGGGTGCCGCTTGGAATACGCGCGCAGCGCAAGGAGTCCACCATAGGAATGGCGATAGCCCTCGCGACGGCCCTCAGCTACTATCTGGTCGTGATCCTGATGACAAGCATGTCCAAGGACTACGCCGTACATCCATACGTCCTCATCTGGCTGCCGGTTGCGGCGTGCTTCGCGCTCGCGAGCTGGCTGGTGCCGAAGAACCTTTAGTCAAGCGCGGAAGAAGGAGCAGAGAAATGTCGGTCACAGTACATCCAACCGCAATAGTGGATTCCAACGCCCAGCTTGGCGACGGCGTGGAGATAGGTCCGTACGCGAGCGTTGGCCCGCACGTTAAGCTCGGTGCGCGCACCGTGGTGCAGCAGGGCGCCATATTGCGCGGCCACACGACGATAGGCGAGGACTGCCAGATATTCCCCTATGCCTGCATCGGCATGAAGACGCAGGACCTCAAGTACAAGGACGGCAGCGTCTCGTTCGTGGAGATCGGCGACCGCACCGTGATCCGCGAGTTCGCCACCGTACATCTCGGCACGGCCGACGGCGAGAAGACAGTCATCGGCAACGACGTTCTCTTCATGGCCTACTGCCACGCGGCGCATGGCGTGATCCTCGGCGACCACGTGATCTGCTCCAACAGCGTGCAGCTCGCCGGCGACGTGCATGTGCAGGACTGGGCGATCATCGGCGGCTGCGCGGCGTCGCACCAGTTCTGCAGCATCGGCAGGCACGCGATGGTGGGGGGGATGTCGAAGATCCGCCAGGACGTTCCGCCGTTCATGCTCTGCGACATGGTGGACGGCTCCCTGAAGGTGATCGGCCCGAACGTGGTGGGCCTGCGCCGCCGCGGCTTCGCTTCCGAGGTGATCTCCGCCCTCAAGGAGGCGTTCCGCTTCATCTACCATAGCGGACTCAACCGTTCCCAGGCGCTCGAACGCGTGGAGAACGACGTGGAGCCTCTGGACGAAGTGCGCGAGCTTGTGCAGTTCTACCGAACCTCCACGCGCGGTGTGTGCTAGCGTGGGCGACGTCTCTCTAGAAGCGTGGCTCAATGCCCGGCCTCCTAGCCGATCCGTGTCGCACGGCCGGTTCACGCTTGGCGCGGTGGTGGGCGAATGGCGCGTGGAGGCCTTTCTTGGCAAAGGTCTTTCCGCCGAGGTGTACAGGGTGGTAAACGCGCGCACTGGCCGCGAAGGCGCGCTCAAGCTTCTCGTGGAAGGAGCGCAGAATGGCATACGCGAGCGTTTCCTAGCGGAGATGGACGCCATACGCTTCCTCCAGTCGCGCGACCTGCCGTCGTTCTACGGAAGCGGCGTGTGCGGCGGCAGCCCCTACTACGTGATGGAGTATCTGCAGCCTCTTCTGCTGCCGCTTCCGCGCGGCGAGGTGCCGCGCTTCATCGTGGCGGTGGCGAAGGCGGTGCAGCGCCTGCACACCGCGGGATACGTCCATCGCGACCTGAAGCCGGCGAACATCCTGCGCCGCCGCAACGGAGAGCCGGTGCTGATAGACCTTGGGCTCGTGAAGAAGATGGAGAACGTGGATGCGGGGGCGCGTCCGTCGGCTCTGTCGCTCGTGAACGGGAGGCCGGTGGGCGTGGGCACTATCGGCTATGCCGCGCCGGAGCAGCTGATAAAGGGCGAAGCCACCGCCCGCAGCGACGTGTTTTCCCTCGGCAAGGTGCTGGTCGACTGCTTTGAAGGCCGCCCGACAGGGGTGTGGCTGGGAATCGTGCGCCGCGCGACGCAGGAGTCACCCGACGACCGCTATCCCACTGCGGACGACTTTGCGCGCGCTGTGCGCAGGCGCAATCTGCCGCGCATCTTCATGGCCGCAGGTGTGGTGCTGGCGCTTGTGGGCGTAATTGCCGCCGCTTTGCTGATACGCGCATCGGCGCCTCCTCCGCCCCCGCCTGAACCGCCTGCCGAAGTCTCGGATGGCGAGAGTTCGCGCGTCACGCCTGAACAGCTGCGCGTCCTCCCCGGCGAGACCGAGGCGGAGCATGTCAACCGGCTTCTGCCAATCGCCGAGAAGGGCAATGTGGACGCTCAGCTTATCGTGGCCGAGGCGTTCTTCTACGGACGCGGCACGGCCACCAACCGCGAGGAGGCAGTCTCCTGGTACAAGCGCGCCGCCGAGCTAGGCAGCCACGATGCAGAGGCTTCGCTTGGACTCTGCGCTCTGCGCGGCTGGGGTTGCCCCCAGAGCTACGATGTGGCGGTGGACTGGTTCTCCCGCGCCGCCGAGGCGCGCAATCTTTCCGCCATCAACAATCTCGCCTTCTGCTACATGAACGGCTTCGGCGTCGAGAAGGACGAAGTGGAGGCGTTCAACCTCGCCCGCGACGCCGCCGAGCATGGTCATGCCCCCGCCCAGGTGTTCCTTGCCGAATGCTACATGGAGGGCCGCGGCACCAGAAAGAACCTCAACAGCGCCGAACTCTGGCTCCAGGCCGCGGCCCGCCAGGGCAACAAGCGCGCCAAGATGCTCCTCGACTGCCTCTGACTGACTGGTTAGGTGGTTGGTTTTGGATGCTAGAAGCAGCCTCCAGAAACTTCGAAACCAGAAACCAGAAACTCTCAAACTTTTTAGTCATTTTCCTTGGTCATTGCCTCTATGATCGTGTTTAGTTTTGCGGTGAGGCGTGACTTTATCTGATCCACATTGTTGCGGGTGGTGCCGAACGTTGCGGCGACGGCTTCCGGGGGTTCGTGGAGAAGGACCACGTGCTCGAAGATCATGCGGGTGTTTGGTGCGAGGGAGTCGTCAGCCATCAGCTGGTCTATGGCAGCTTCCCTGGCGGCATTCATCCACGCCTCGTCTTCCGCATACGGAGGGGGTTCCTGCGGAGCTGCGGTCTCTGCCGCGGTCTGGGCGGCCTGTGTGGCGCGTATTTGCCGTTTGTAGCGGCGTACGGCGTCCGCGGCCTTGTGGTCCAGGATGCCTATGAGGTAGTTGTGGAAGTGCCCGCGCTCGTCGGGGGTGTAGTGGTATGTGGGGAGGCGCTTCACGAGGGCGATCATGGTCTCCTGCACGATGTCATCTGCCTCAAGCGCGGGGTATTTGCTTGCCAGGAAGGCGCGCATGGGGCCTTCGTATGCGTTGTAGAACTCGAACCACCGTGCGTTTGCTGTGTCGTTTGCGAGTACGGTGAGAAGTGATACTGATGTTTTCGGGATTTCTGCCATGCAAAGATTATAGCATATTTAGCCGCGGAAATGATATAATGTCGTCATGAAAACCACCGTCTGGATGAAAAAACGCCTTGGCGTAGAGAAGCGCGTGATTGCGCTCGTAGTATGTTCGCTGTCGTTCGCGTGCCTCGCGGCCGGCTCGGTTGTCAAGATCGAAGGCTCCGAAGGCGCGTGGCGCCTCACGTTCAACGGCCGGCCGTACTTCGTTCATGGGGCAGGCGGAGGCGGCTCGAAGGCGCTTTTGAAGGAGATCGGCGGCAACTCCTTTCGCACATGGGGCGCCGGCGGCGCGCAGGCAGATCTCGACGAGGCGGCGAAGCACGGCCACACCGTGATGCTCGGCTTCTGGCTTGGACACCACAACCACGGCTTCAACTACCTCGACAAGGCCGCCCTCGCGCGCACCGAACGCGAAGTGCTTTCCACTGTGGCAAAGATCAAGGGCCATCCCGCGCTTCTCTGCTACGCGCTTGGGAACGAGATGGAGCTTGGCGAGCCGCATCCCGCCGAGATGTGGACCTTTATCAATGAACTCGCGGCTAAGGTGAAGTCCGCCGACCCCAACCACCCTGTCGGCACTGTAGTGGCCGACATGTGGAAGGCGAAGGCCGAGGCAATCGCCAAGCACGCGCCCGAGCTTCAGTTCATCGGGCTCAACTCGTACGGCGGCGCCACCACGGTGGGCAGGCGCTGGCGCGAGCTTGGCGGGAAGATGCCGTACTTTCTCACCGAGTATGGTCCGAGGGGCGCAGGCGAGTGCGGCAAGGCGGCGAACGGAATGCCGCTTGAATGGACGTCCACCCACAAGGCCGAGTGGTACCGTGAAGTGTACGAGAAGTCCATTCTCGCAGAGAGGGGCTGGTGCCTCGGAGGGTACGTGTTCACGTGGGGGCACAAGAACGAGATCACTCCCACGTGGTTCGGCACGATGCTGCCGGACGGCACGAAGCTGGAGACGGTGGCAACGCTCGCGAAGCTATGGGGCCGCGGCGTGGCGAATCGCTGTCCCGCGATCGGCGAGCTGAAGGTCTCGAACGACGCGCCCGCAGAAGGCGAGACGGTGACGGCGAAGGCCGCTGCGCGCGATCCGGAGGGCGACGCGCTCAAGTGGCGCTGGACGCTTGTGGACGAGGCGGCGCACTACGGCGAGGCGGGGCTTGGACTTGCGATGCCGCAGGGCTGGGACGACGCGATCGTCGCGGGCCAGGGCACGCCCGCAGTGAAGGTGAAGATTCCAGGCGGCGGCAAGTACCGCCTTTATGCGTACTGCTTCGACGGCAAGGGCAACGCCGCGTACGCCAACTGGCCAATCGTCGGCAAGGGACCTAAGCCGAACAGGAGCGCCCCGCCGGTGCCGATGCCGTTTGCGGTGTACCGCGACGGCGCGAACGGGCCGTGGTACGCTTCGGGGTATATGGGAAATCACACCGCGATGCGGCTGGACGAGAAGTGCACCGAGAATCCGCACAGCGGCAAGACGTGCCTCAAGGTGGAGTATCGGGCAAAGGACAACTGGGCGGGAGTTTTCTGGCAGAGCCCGGCGAACGACTGGGGGGAGCGTCCTGGCGGCGCCAACCTCTCCAAGGCCGGCATGCTTGTATTCTGGGCGCGCGGCGAGAAGGGTGGCGAGAAGGTGAGCTTCTTCATGGGCGGAAGAAAGAACAAGGCGTTCTCCGACACCGCGAACCGCAAGCTAGAGGA
>JAEEGF010380080.1_pt1 | contig 15854 bp, 10 predicted proteins | sample 9134171 | NCBI WGS metagenome assembly JAEEGF01 (sample SAMN16246542, study PRJNA631951) | gut metagenome | biome: gut microbiome; feature: rumen; material: AP-attached | host: Bos | place: Iran: Karaj | collected 2018-10
GCCCCGGCGTGGGCGTCGCAAAGCGCGGGCGCCACGGCCGTCCCGGCGGCGAGGCCGAATCTGGCAGCGGCTTCGGGAGTTACGGTCCCGGCCCGTGAGCCCCAGGGCAGCACCGGACCGCCGAGCCGTCCGGAGAACAGGCCCCGGAGGCGCGGGTCGACCTCTTCAAGGAAGGCGTCGGGCGGGTAGCCGCGCCCGGGCAGATAAGAGGACTTGTAGGCGGCAGGCTGGTAGCCCCGGGTGAGTCTCCCGGTCAGCAGCAGGTTGATCCAGTCGCCGGCCTCGATGATGTACGCGCAGTCTTCGTAGACCCCGGGGGCCTCGGTCAGCGTCTCGAGCACCTTGGGGAGCATCCATTCGGGCGAGAACCTGTCCCCGAGATGAGAGAGGAAATCATCGCCCCTGCGGGCGTAGACCTCGTTCAGCCTGTCCGCGTATTTCTGAGTGGAGTGGTGCTTCCACAGCTTGCACCAGGCGTTCTTCTCGCCCCTCCACCTGTCGGTCAGACACAGGGGAGTGCCGTCGGCATAGACCGGAAAGGCAGTGCTGCTCGTGAAATCGACGCCGACTCCTATGACGTCGTCGGGGGACACGCCCGCCTTGGCGAGCACCCCGGGCACGACGGCAGCGAGCACGTCGACGTAGTCCGAAGGGTCCTGCAGCGCCCAGCCGTCCGGGAGCTTCTCTCCCGTCGACGGCAGTACGCCGGAGATGACGCCGCTGCGGTATTCCCTGACCTCGGAGGCGATCTGGACCCCGTCGGATACGGACACCAGCACGGCGCGCCCGGAGAGCGTGCCGAAGTCTATTCCAAGCGTGTATTTCGTGCTCATGAGATCCACCCCTTCCGGCACCGGGCGCCGGCCAGACTGAGATGTCGCCGCCTTGCCGGAGGCGCGAGGCGCACCGGCAGGCACATTATGCGGGGCTTCCGAAAAAGCGGACTCTTTCGGAAGCCCCGGTCGATATAATGCCGGGTCTCAGGCCCAGGGATCCTGGCTTACGGGGACGCGGATCCCGGCAAGCAGGCCGGCGTATTCCCTGATGAACCACTCGCCGGTGGAGGGTTTCTTGCGCAGGGAGACCTGTCTCGGGGAGTCTGCGCCGCCGGACGAGATGTACAGGGTGCAGTAGTTCTCCTCCTGGTAGCTGTAGGGGTTGGAGCTGACGGTGATGGAGATGGGCTCGGCGGGGACGTAGCCGGTCTCGGGGGTGGCTCCTTTGAAGTAGGAGCGCGGAACGTAGTCCTTGTCGGAGAAGCGGTCCTTGAGGAACTGCTTGGCGTATGTCGACAGGTCGTTCGGACCGTTAAGGTACTCGAGCATCTCGAGGCAGGCGTCGGGGTCGGAAGGATAGACGCAGAGGGCGGCCACGCAGAGGGCGGCCACGCCGAACTCGTCCTTCATGTCCGCCTGAGGCAGGGCCTTGAGGGCTTCGAGGGTCTGGGGGATGTCGTCGAAGGTGATGACTCTGGACTTGGAGGCCGCGTCCATGGCGCCTTTGAATACGTTTTTGACTTCCTTTTTGAGGTTGCTGAAGAATGACATGCTGTACTCCTTTTCCGCGGCGCGGCGCCGGAGTTCCGGACCGCGCCGCATCTTATTGTCGGACCTTGGATCTGCCTGCGGACAGGCAGTGACTTACTTTATGTCCTTGTCGTCGAATCTGTCGCCGCACTGCGGGCAGAACTTGGGAGGATTCTTGGGATCTTCAGGCTCCCAGCCGCACTTGTCGCACTTGTAGAGCGGGGCGTCGGCGGGCTTCCTGGCTCCGCACTCGGTGCAGAACTTGCCCTTGTTCACCGCGCCGCAGGCGCAGGTCCAGCCGGCGGGGGCTTCGGGCTTCTTGGCTCCGCACTCGGGGCAGAAGTTGCCGTTCACGACGGTTCCGCACGCGCAGGTCCAGGCTCCGGCCGCGGGAGCGGCGGGGGCGGCGGGACCCGTGGGGGCGGGCTCGACAGGCTGATTGGCGCCCATGGCGTACAGATTGGCGGCGCTGTTGCCTCCGGCGTTCATTGCCATGCCCATGCCCATGAAGCCCGTCATGGCGCCGGCGGAGTTGCCCGCGGCGGTGTTCATGGCGGAGATCTGTCCGCCGACCATGCGGGCGGCGGCGGTGTTGGGATTGAGCGTCATGGCGGTCTCTTCCCACTCGGTGATCTTCTTTCTCTGGTCCTCGGGGATGGAGGGCACGCCGAAGTTCATCGTGAAGACCTCGATGCCTCTCTTGCCCCAGTCGTTGACCAGTTCGGCGTTGAGGGCGTCGCGGACCTCCTTGTTATGGGCGGGGATCTCGGAGTAGGCAACGCCGTTGGCGGAGAGCACGGCGAGGGCGGGCTGCAGGGACATGATCAGCTCGGCCTTGAGGGTCGCGTCGATCTCGGAGCGGTTGTAGGCCGTCCTTACGTTGCCGCAGACGTTGGTGTAGAACAGGAGCGGGTTGACGATCTTGTAGGAGTAAGTGCCGTTGAAGCGGAGGTCGACGGACAGCTTGTAGCCGAGCTGCTCGTTGATGACGACCTTGAAGGGAACGGGGTTGGCGGTGCCGAACTTGTTGTTGGGGATCTCCTTGGTGTTGAAGTAGTAGATCCTCTGGTCCTTGCCGGTGTCGCCGCCGAAAGTGAAACGCTTGCCTATCGTCTTGAAGGTGTCGAGAATGGATTTCCCGAGCTTCCCGGCGAAGATGCTGGGTTCGGTGGAGGTGTCGTAGGTGAACTCGCCGGGTTCGGCGCAGACCTCGACGACTTTGCCCTGCTCGACGATGATCATGCACTGGCCGTCGTTAACTGCGATAACGGACCCGTTGGAGATGATGTTGTCCTCCGCCTTGGTGTTGGAGGATCTGGAGTCGGACGTCCGCTTCTGTCCTTTGACGACGAGCGTGTCCTGATCGATGGAATCGCAGTAGAAGTATTCCTTCCACTGGTCGGCGAGAACGCCGCCTACTGCTCCGGTTAGCGCTTTGATGAGGCCCATGGTTGTAAACCACCTTTCTTTATGTTTTTTTGATCATTCGGGTTTGAGGCTGCCGGCTTCCCTCCGCGGGGACGCGGCTCCGCCGGGAGCGCTGAGCTGTATCCTCGGCACGTGCCAAGGTGTCGGCTGTTGACGAGCGGGCTGTCGACCGAAACGATCTGCAGACGGAGATCAGTTGTATACGAAGCCCCAGACCCTCCATTCTCCCCTGTACAGGATCTGAAGGACCATCATGCTCACGGACAGGTTGTCGGCCGTCTCCGTGACGGAGCCGTCCGGCCCGGTCCTCTTCACCGTGCGCAGTACCTGGCAGGTTATGCGGCACGACACGCAGCTGTCGGTGTAAGCCACGTAGCTGTCGGACGAGAGTCCGCTGAGGGAGAAGGAGTCGTAATGAGGCAGCATGTTGACGGTGCGGTACGACTCCATGACGCTGACGTAGCCCGAGGTGCCCATTATCATGAGCGACTTCAGGTTCTCGTAGTTGCTGTTGAACGTTTCGCTGTTGGACGGGTCGTTCCAGGCCCCGCCGTCGCAGATGTATTTCATGTAGGCGTTGACGAAGTCCTGGGCGGCGGCCACTCTGGAGGCGCTAATCTTCTCCTGCGGCGAGGGCAGATAGTCGTACTCCCAGACGGCGTCGTATTCGTCGACGGTGTGCGAGCAGGGCTGGAGCTCGACACCGCCCGAATACACCGTCACGTTGGGCAGAGCCAGATAGCCGGTCAGCTCGTATCTGTCGAAAGCCGGCACGGCCTCGGGCACCGCGGCCAGGTCGGCGACGTCGTACCGTCCGAAGGCGGTGTTGCCCACGCCGGACTCGGACGCGGACAGGCGGGTCCCGGTCGAGGGGTCGGGCTCCCTGCCGTTGACCCTGACCTCGGCCCCTGCGGGGACGGTGACGCTCACCTTGTACTTGCAGGCGTCGGGAGTGTCGAAGACGTAATGGTAGCCCTCGGACGACAGCAGTCTGACGCTCTCGCCGTAGACCTCGGCGGCGACCGGCGTATCGGCGAACAGGCCGTCCACCGTCCATATATTGAGCATGGGGAGAGTCCCCGTGCCGCCGTCGTCGAGATCGCCGAGCTCGCCCTCCTTGACGGAGAGCGACGCCCACTCCTCGGTGAGGACCTTCCCTCCGACGGTGGCGGTGACCCCCGCGGGGACCGTTACGGATATGCTGTGGGTGTCCCTCTCGGGGAATCTGAAGTAATAGAAGCGGTCGGTGTCGGAGCGGACGAGCTCGAGTGGCTCGCCGTAAAGGGTGCACGAGAGCTCCGGCGCGAACCAGATGTCGTCGAAGTACCAGGCGACGCAGGCGGGGCCTTCTCCGGTCTCGCCGGCCGAGAGGGCCGGGTAGGCGTGAGGGCCGCTGCCGGCCGATGGCGCGGCGGGATAGACCCCGTTGACGCTGAGCGATGCCCCGGCGGGCATCACGACCGTAGTCAGCGGGAACTCGACGGACGAGAAATATCCGAGATCGAACGTGATGCTGTCGATCTCCCATTCGGCAAGGCCGGTGCGGCTGCCGGAAGCGTCCCGCAGGGCGAGCACGGCAAAGCGCCTGCCGCCCGAGAACAGCATGTATGACCTTGATTCGGCCGTCGCGCACGGCAGCCAGGTGACCCGGCCCACAGTAAATGACGGGGCCAGTACGGTGTAGGCGAGCTCGGCGGCGTTCTCATATCCCGGGTATGTGGCGGGAAGGTACTGGCGGAGCAGCTGCTTCCAGCCGTCCGGCTCCGTTCCCGAGGCCAGTTCCTCCACGAAGGCGTCGGCCGAGCGCTCCGCCCGGAGGTCGAGGTACTTCCAGAAGACCGCGGCAAACGCGGCCAGGAGCACCACGAGGACGGAGAGATAGACCGCCAGCCCCTTTACGAAGCGGTAGCGCCTGGGCTTTCTGCGCCTGGCCTTCTTGTTTCCGTATGCGGACAGGCGCCTGGGTTCCTCATTCAACTCCGCCCACCCCCTTTGCGACCACGCTGAGGGAATAGTCCGGCGCGGCGATGCCGCCCAGAGCCGGGGCGCCGTTCACGCGCAGCCCTCCCATGGGTCTCAGCGCGGCGGCGTTAACGGCCCCGTATTCGTACATGAGCGAGGCGAGCTCTTCATAAGTTATCCCGCAGGGCCATATGCCCCTGGACACGGCAAACACCAGGATTATCCTTCCGTCGGCAGTCTGGCCCACGGCGACGCGCGAGGCGTAGCCTCCGCCGAGATCCTCGGCCGGGATGCCGCCGCTGATGAGGACGCGGTCGGCGCACACCGCCCACTCGTAGCCCGAGCGGGTGAGGTCGTAGACCGTCTTGGCTCCGATGTGCAGTGTTCCGTCGCCGTCGCAGGCGACAGCGCAGTACACGTCCTCGCCGCCGAGGCCGGCGTAAGTCAGGCAGCCGTCGATGTACACCGCGTCGATATAGCCGTCGAGACCGGCGGAACACACGGATCCGCTCTGGCCGAGGTTGCCGGCGCCGAGCGACAGCGCATACGCTCCGGGCTCCTCGGTGCGGATGAGTATGCCCTTCCAGCCGCGGCCGGAGATCTGGACTTTCGTGACCCCTCCGTCCGCGGCGCCGGACTTCTCCGAATACGGGACGGCGGCGACGCCCTCGGCCTCACGCGGAGGCAGATAGGCGGTCGCGGCGTGGATCTCGTCTGTCGTGAAGAACACGCCCGCGAACCCGGGATCCCGCTCCGCCAGAGTCGCGCAAAGCCTTTCGGAGGCTTCGCGGAACGGCCCCCTGGCGACGATGAAGGCGCACACGAACAGCGCGAGAGCCGCCACCGCGGCCGTCGACGAGAGCACTATGAATAGTCTGAGCACGAACGCCCAGAACGCCTGTTTTCTCCTGCTGTTCCCGGACATGAGGCCTTCTCTTTTCCAAAATGCGGGATCCGCCCGGCCGGCCCGGGCCGCCCGGGAGGCAGCGCACGGCCCGTTACCGCCAGCTCACGCGGCCGCATACGTACGCATGCGGGCGCGGGTGTAGATTCCCGATTAAAAATATACCATAAACGGGGCGCGTTGTCAATGATGAATTTGACCGCGCTCCGCGCGCGCGTCAGGAGATGCCGTTGAGCTCCATGACCTTCCTGTTGAACTCCTCGGCCGTGTTGTACCCCATCTTCTTCTGGCGGTTGTTCATGGCGGCGATCTCTATGATAACCGCCAGGTTGCGGCCCGGCTTGACCGGCACCGTAAGCGACGGGATCTCGATGCCCAGTATCTCGGTCTTCTGGTCCTCGATGCCGAGCCTGTCGTACATCTTTCCGTTCACCCAGTGCTCGAGGTTTATCACGAGGTCGATCTTCTCGGTCGCCTTTACGGCGCCCATGCCGAAGATGCGGCTGACGTCGATGATGCCTATGCCGCGCAGCTCGACGTAATGCCTGAGTATGGGCGGTGCGCTGCCGACGAGGGACTTTGCCGACACGCGCTTGATCTCGACGGCGTCGTCGGCTATCAGGCGGTGTCCGCGCTTCACGAGCTCGATGGCGGTCTCGCTCTTTCCTATGCCGCTGTCGCCGAGCAGGAGAACGCCCTCGCCGTAGACCTCGACGAGCACGCCGTGGCGGGTGATTCGGGGAGCCAGCGAGACGTTCAGCGAGGCGAACATGGCGGCCATCAGGGAGGTCGTCTCCTCCCTGGCGCACATGAGCGGGATGCGGTACTCCCGGCAGGCCTCGACGAACTCGGGAAGCGGCTTGTGCCCGGCCGTCTCTATCACGGCCACGGGCTTGCGGGAGACGAAGGCCTTGATCTTCTGCAGGACGGTCTCGTCGTCGAAGCCGGCCAGATACCTGTGCTCGGCGTTTCCGATGAGCTCGATGCGGTCCGGGTCGAAGATGCCGAAGAAGCCCGTGAGGGCCAGTCCGGGCCTGTCGATCTCGGTCGTGGATATGGCGATGTCGTCGGCGTCGTCCGGCAGGTATACGACCTCCAGACCGAACTCCTGTATGAGCGACTGAAGAGGTATGCTGTATTTGCCCGTTGCGGTCTCGGGCGAAAGATCGTTGTTCAAAAGGACACCTTCCCTTCCCGCGCGCCCGCCTCCGGCGCCGCGCGCGCATTAGTCTCCTTATAAATTATAGCATAAATCGGCGCCCGTTGAATACGATTTTCTCAAATAAATCGGAAAAAGAGCGGCCAATTCACACATTCGTCATAATGGCATGATAAAATTATAATGTTAAAGTATACCCGGACGCCGGAGGCGCCCGGAGTCCGCCGGAGGCACACATGAAAAACAGCTTTCTGAGACGCGTTATATCCCTCGCGGCCGCGGCCGCCGCGCTGCTGGCGCTCGCCTCCTGCGGCAGCGGCATCAAGCCGATCCCCCGGACGGAGGACGAGGCCAGGGTCATGGGGACCTGCGCCGGCCTCGAGGTCGGCTACGACGAGATCCGCTACCTCGCTCTCAACACGAGGGCCGACATGGCCGAGGAGCACGGGAGCGACATCTGGTCCGACCCCGCCAAGGCCGCCGAATACCGCGACGAGCTCACAAGGAGGGTCTGCGCCTCCGTCTGCAGCGACTACCGGGCCGTTTACGCCATGGCCGACGAGTATTACGTCGGCGGCGGGGAAGCCATGTTCGCCGAGAAGAAGATAGCCGAGGCGGTGGCCGCCAGCGTCGACCGGGTCGCCGAGGAGTGCGGCGGAAAGAAGGCCTATAAGGAGGCCCTGGCCGAGGAGTACATAACCGACTACCTGTTCCGCTTCTACCTGACGGCCGAGGAGTGCGCGACCGAGCTCATGTACATCCTCCGCACGGACCTCGGGCTCATAGCCTCCACGCCGGAGGAGTACGACGAGCTGCTCCACTCCGACAGCTTCATTCGCACCAACCACGTCTACGTCAGCGGCCTGACCGAGGACCGTCTCGCTCTGGCCGAGAGCATACGCTCGCAGCTGCTGGCCAGCCAGGATCCCGAGAGCGAGCTCATCCTGCTCAAGAGCCGCTACGACTCCGACTTCACCCTCACGACGACGCACGGCGCCTACTTCGCGAGGTACACGTCCGACTACGGCGACAACTACGAGAAGGCGGCGTTCGCCCTCGGCCCGGGACAGATCAGCGAGGTCGTCCGCGGCGCCCGGGGCTACTACGTCATAATGCGCCTGCCCGTCGAGAACGACTGGATAGACAGAAACTACGAGGACTTCTGCGACGACATCGCCGGCTCGCAGTTCAACGTCATGCTGGCGGAGGTCAGGGAGAGACTCGTCTTCGAGCCGAACGAGGCCTTCAGGGCTCTCGATCTTACGTCGATAGAATGAGCGGCATGTCAGGAGGCCGCAGGAGGGCCTACCGCAGCCGCCACCAGCCGGGCGAGCTCTCCTTCGGCGCGAAGCTCGTAATAACCCTGCTGGTCTGCGGCTTCGTGGTCTTCTGCGCGGCCATCGTTCTGGGTAACTTCCTCCGCCGGCTGGCCGGCGAGGCCGGCGAGACGACCGCCGCACCGGCCGACGCGACCACCGCCGAAGCTCCCGCCGCACCGGCCGGGAACCCCGTCATAAAGGGCAAGGCGGTGACCTTCTACTCCGTGCTCTCTGCGGCCGTCGGGACGGGCGCCGAGACAGGGAGCGGACAGGGGGGCAGCGGCGTGCAGTACGACTCGATATCCATTCTTCTCCGCTATCCGGATCCGGACCTCCCCTCCCCGTCCGGGCGGGCCGAGGACGGCTTCGACGGCCTGCCCTCTTACAACGGCTCCATGCCGGGCACCGGCATGATCATAACTTACACCTCGCCCGTCGTCCAGGCCGTCATGGCCGAGAGGCCCGGCTCCGTCGGGCTGCGGGACGGCATCGCCGCGCTCAAGATGACCAGCGGAAAGATGTACACGAGCGGCGTGTTCTACCTCGCCTACCCCTCCCTGTCCGGCAGCGACAGGACCAAGATCCGGGACTACGAGGTCTCGCTCATCTACGAGCTGTTCGAGTACGGCATAAACGAGGTCGTGTTATGCGGCTACGGCTCCGAGCCCGAGGACGTCGCCGACGCGGCGGAATTCGTGCACGGACTGAAGGCCCGGATCGGCGACTCATGCGTGCTCGGCGTGGCCTTACCCTTCGACTTTTTCAGCACGGACGACGCCTACGCAAAGATGCGGGAATCGGGCCTTCGCGACGCCTTTTTCGCGCTTGACCTCGTGTCCGTGGAGGTGCCCGGCCTCATGTCGCCCGAGTCGCTGATATACGACAGGGTCCAGAGGATAATCTCGCTCGCGGTCGCGTACAACCTGCGGATAGTGGTCGGCTGCGGGCAGAGCGAGGACGTCGACAGCCAGGTGGCAGAGGCGATCCGCAGCGGCGCCGTGAACGTCCAGGGCGCGGCCAGGTCGTCGCCCGGCAAGATCTACTACTGACGAAGCCGCCGGGCGAACCTGCCCGGAAACGGCGGAAACGATATAAAGCGCCGGACGGCGGACCCGCGGGTCCGCCGTCCGGCGTTATGATACGGATCGTCTCAGGCCCAGCTCATGGTCCGGGGCTTGCTCTCCTCCATGACTATCGGCCGCAGCACGCCGATGGCCTTGCGCAGGCCCTCGTCCTGGGTCATTACGCTGTCCTCATGCTCAATGGAGAGGACGCCGTCGTAGCCGCAGAGGCGCAGGTTGGAGACGAAGTCGCGCCAGTAGGCCTCGCCGTTGCCGAAGCCGACCGCGCGGAACACCCAGGCGCGCCCGAGCTCGTCGCTGTAATGCTTGAGGTCGAGCACCCCGTTGCGGGCGATGTTGTACTTATCGAGTTTCGTGTCCTTGGCGTGGACGTGGTAGATGGCGCCTTTGAGCTCCCGGCACACGGCCACGGGGTCCATGCCCTGCCATATAAGATGCGACGGGTCGAGGTTGGCTCCTATGACGGGACCCACGGCGGCGCGGAGCTGCAGCAGGGTCTCGGGATTGTACACGCAGAAGCCGGGGTGCATCTCGAAGGCGATGTGCTCGACGCCGTGATCGAGGGCAAAGGCCCCGGTCTCCTTCCAGTAGGGGATCAGCTTGGCGTTCCACTGCCAGTCGCGGACCTCGAGGAAGTCGCCCGGCCAGGGGCAGGTGACCCAGTTCGGGTACTTCGATCCCTCGCAGTCGCCGGGGCAGCCGGAGAAGCCGACAACGGTCTTGACGCCGATCTTCTCGGCAAGGAGAACGGCGTTGACGAAATCGCTGTGGAAGCTCCCGGCCACGGCCTTGTCCGGATGCAGCGGGTTGCCGTGGCAGGCCAGGGCGGCGATCTCCATCCCGTATTTCTCAAAGGTCGCCTTCCACTGATCAAGGGCCGCGTCCGAGGCGAGGAGCTTAGCGGGATCGCAGTGGTGCTTCCCGGGATATCCGCCGGCACCTATCTCGAGCGTGCGGATGCCGAAGGAGGCGAGCTTGGACAGCGACTCCTCGAGCGTGAGGCCGGAATACAGGTTTTCAAGTACGCAGAGCTTCATGTCTTATCCTCCGGTTCAGAATCTGTAGATGTCGCCGGTCGAGGCGGAGATGTATATGCCCTCCAGGATCTTTGTGACCACTATGGCCTGCTCGGGCGTCACGCAGGGCTGGGTGTCGTTGATCACGGCGTCGATCCACTGCCTGGCCTCGAGGTACTCGGCGCTGGGGTGCTTCTCGGCGCTGTAGAAGGCGGCGCCCTTTCCGCTGAGCTGCGGGGTGAACATGAATTTCTGGTTGTTGCGTATGCCGTTGAAGCGCAGGCCGTCCATCATGTCGGCCCCTCCGAGGGTGCCGCAGAGCGAGGTGACAGCCTCCCTCGTGTCGAGCGTGTTGAGCGCCCAGGATGCTTCGAGGTTGATCGTCGCGCCGTCCTCCATTACGATGAAGCCGAAGGCGCTGTCTTCGACGGTGAACTTTTCGGGATCCCAGTTGCCCCAGTCGTTGCCCTGGTTTGTCTGTTTGTTGAGCTTGTGGTAGGTGGTGCCGACGCAGTACTTCGGCTTATAGTTGTTCATGGTCCAGAGGGTGAGGTCCAGGGCGTGGGTTCCGATGTCGATGAGCGGACCGCCTCCCTGGGCGTACTCGTCGAGGAACACTCCCCAGGTCGGGACGGCGCGGCGGCGCAGCGCGGTGGCCTTGGCGTAGTAGATCTCGCCGAGCGTGCCGGCCTCGACCTCCTGCTTCAGGTAGCGGGCGTCCGCGCGCTGGCGGCTCTGGTAGCCTATGGTGAGCTTCATGCCGGTGCGCCTTGCGGCGTCGAGCATCTTCTGGGCCTCTTCGGTGTTTATGGCCATGGGCTTCTCGCACATGACGTGCTTGCCTGCCTCGAGGGCGTCCACGGTGATGGAGCTGTGCCAGCGGTTGGGGGTCAGGACGTGCACGACGTCTATGGTCCTGTCGGCGAGCAGCTCGCGGTAATCGGTGCATACGAGGTCTTCGGGGGAGCCGTACTTCTCCCTGGCTCTCAGGGCGCGCTCCTCTATGATGTCGCAGAACGCGACCATCCTAACATTCGGCAGTTTTGCGAGCGAGGGCATGTGCTTTCCGTTGGCGATCCCGCCGCAGCCTATGATCCCGACTCTGACGCAGTCTTTGTTCATGTCATTCTCCCTTTCGGTGATGGATTTCACTAAAATAATACCTCATTTCCGCCCGAAAATCAAGGGTTTTCACAAATTGTTTCGCCCTCCCGGGGACCCGCCGCGCCGCAGAGGAAACGGAGAAGAAATCCTGCTGAAAAATATAATATAATAAAAATACTTGTTTTCGCGCGCGCTTTGTGATATAATGAACGATCGTAAGGGAGTAGTCGCGCGCAAGCGCGGAACGGATCAACAGCACTAAGCCTGCCCGTGGCTTATGGTCCGTATCCCGGCGGGTGACCGCCGTGACAAGACTTATCTGCGCGACGGAGCTGACGGGGGATACTGCGCCCCGACTCCATCCACGGACAGGTCTCCCGACACTGCCTCTGCCGCGTATCATTATCAGCGGGCAGGGGGTTTTTATGTTTTTCAGAATCGACCGCGCGGCCGCGCAAGGACGGAGGAACGGCACATGAAAGAACATCTTAAGAGTCCGGAAACGGTGATGTCCGAGCTGAGGACCGGTCAGGACGGGCTGTCGCCCGAAGAGGCCTCGTCAAGGCTCGAGAAGCACGGCGCCAACCGCCTGGCCGAGGGGAAGAAGGAATCGCTCTTCCGAAAGTTCCTCGGCGAGCTGGCCGATCCCATGATCATCATCCTGCTGGCGGCGGCGGTCATATCGACCTTCACCGAACTGGCGGAGAACGGCTGGGTGTTCAAGTTCCCGGCCGACGCAGTCATAATACTCTTCGTGGTCCTGGTCAACGCCCTTCTCGGCGTCATCCAGGAGAGCAAGGCCGAAAAGGCCATCGAGGCCCTCCAGCAGATGTCCGCGGCCACGTCCAAGGTCATCCGCGGCGGCGAACAGCTCAGCGTAAAGAGCGAAGAGCTCGTCCCCGGCGACATCATCCTGCTCGAGGCCGGCGACGCCGTCCCGGCAGACTCCAGGATAATCGAGTGCTTCTCACTCAAGGCCGAGGAGGCCGCGCTCACCGGCGAATCCGTGCCGGTCCTCAAGAAGGCCGAGGCCCTCTCCGCGGGCGGCGACGTCCCGCTCGGCGACCGCAAGAACATGGTCTACATGGGCTCCAGCATAGTCTACGGGCGGTGCAGGGCCGTGGTCGTGTCCACCGGAATGAACACCGAGATGGGAAAGATCGCCGGCGCGCTGGCGGCCGCCAGACAGGAGGACACTCCCCTTCAGCGCAAGCTCAACCAGCTTTCCAAGATACTTACGTTCCTGGTCATAGGCATCTGCGCCGTTATATTTGCCGTCCAGCTCATCCGCAGCCTGGCTTCCGGCAGCGGCGCCAGCCTGCTCGACGTCAGCCTCGACTCGCTCATGATAGCGGTGTCGCTGGCGGTCGCGGCGATACCCGAGGGCCTGGCCGCGGTCGTGACCATCGTCCTCTCGATAGGCGTCACTAAGATGAGCCGCCGCAACGCGGTCATACGCAAGCTCACAGCCGTCGAGACGCTCGGCTGCACCCAGATCATCTGCTCCGACAAGACCGGCACCCTCACGCAGAACAAGATGACCGTCGTGGACACCTACGGCGGCGACGAGGCCCTCCTGGCCACCTCGTTCTCCCTCTGCACCGACGCAAAGCTCACGCCCGGCTCCTCCGTCTCGGTCGGCGATCCCACCCAGACGGCCGTGGTCGACTACGCGGCCCGCATAGGACTGCCCAAGTACGAGCTTGAGAAGCAGTACCCGCGCGTGGGCGAGATCCCGTTCGACTCCAACCGCAAGATGATGACGACCGTCCACGGCAGGGACGGCGGCGGGCTGATCCAGCACACCACCGGCGCGCCCGACGTGGTCCTCGGCAGATGCGACCGCGTGCTCCGCGACGGCCGCGTGGTCGAGCTCACCGACGCCATCCGGTCCGAGATAGCTGCCGCCAACGCGGCCATGGCCGACAAGGCCCTGCGCGTGCTTGCCGCCGCGTTCCGCGAGTGGGACGAGGCCCCCGCGGCCTGGGATCCGTCCGTCGAGAACGGACTCGTGTTCCTCGGCCTGGTCGGGATGATCGACCCCGTAAGGCCCGAGGTCGGCGCGGCCATCGAGGAGTGCCGCAGCGCGGGCATCCGCCCCATCATGATAACCGGCGACCACAAGGCGACCGCTTCGGCCATCGCCAGGCAGCTGGGCATTCTCGGCGAGGGCCAGTCGGCTCTATCGGGCGCCGAGCTCGATCAGATAAGCGACGAGGACTTTGCCCGCGACATAGAGAAATACTCCGTCTACGCCAGGGTGCAGCCCGAGCATAAGACGCGCATCGTCACCGCCTGGAAGGCGCACGGCTGCGTCACCGCCATGACGGGGGACGGCGTCAACGACGCCCCGTCTATCAAGACCGCAGACATAGGCATCGGCATGGGCATCACCGGCACCGACGTCACCAAGAACGTGGCGGACATGGTGCTGGCCGACGACAATTTCGCCACCATCGTATCGGCCGTCGAGGAGGGCCGCAGGATCTACGACAACATCCGCAAGGCCATCCAGTTCCTGCTCAGCTCCAACCTGGCCGAGGTCCTTACGATATTCTTTGCCTCGCTGATAGGCTTCGAGATCCTCCAGCCCACGCACCTGCTCTGGATCAACCTCATAACGGACTGCTTCCCCGCCCTCTCCCTCGGCATGGAGAGCAGCGAGGCCGACGTCATGAAGCGCGAGCCCAGATCGGCCAGGGACGGCATCTTCGCCGGCGGCATGGGCGCCGACATAGCCATCCAGGGCTTCATCATCACCGTCATCACTATGGCGGCCTACTTCATAGGCGACTTCATCGAGCGCGGCAGCTTTGCCATCGCCAACAGCCGGGACGGCACTACCATGGCCTTCCTGACGCTGTCGCTGGTCGAGATGTTCCACTCGTTCAACATGCGCTCCCGCAGGGGCTCCGTGTTCGGGGTCAGGACCCAGAACTGGTGGCTGTGGGGCTCGCTGGCCCTCTCGCTGATACTCACAGTTACTGTCATCTACGTGCCGTTCCTCAGGAACGCCTTCGGCTTCTCCCACATCTCGTTCAAGGAATTTGCCATCTCCGTCGGACTGGCCATACTGATCATCCCGGTGATGGAGATCATAAAGCTCATACAGAGAAAGACCGGACGGAGCGCGCACTGAGCCCGGGCCGCCCGCCGGCCGGGACTCAGGACAACGGATCGACCGAAAGGAAAGACAGATTTGGGAAGTACTAAGAAAACCAAAAAGGAAATACCCGCCAAGCTGAATTCGGACCTCCCGCGCGAGCCCGCGCCCGAGGCTCCGGAGCCTGCCGGCGCCGGCAAAAAGACCTCCGCGGCCGGAAAGAAGGCCTCCGGGTCCGGAAAGAAGGCAGCCGGTACGGGCAGAAGGACCGCCGCGGGAGCGGGGGCCGGCGGAGGCGCGGCGGCCGAGTCCGAGCGCCTGATCCATCAGTTCATACCGTACATACTCATCGTGGCGATGCTCTTCCTCATCGCCTGCTTCGTCTTCGCCAGGGTCGAGGGCGCGGTCGGCATAGTCGGCAGGGCGCTGCGCGAGTTCCTGTGCGGCCTGTTCGGAGCCACCGCCTTCTTCACGCCCCTTATACTTCTGAACCTTGCGGTCTACTGGCGCAAGTACGTGGACATGCACATGGTCGCGTGGAAGCTGCTCCTGTCCCTCGTCACGCTCGTTTTCGTGGCCGCCCTGTTCCACGTCTTCGCTGTCAGGGGCACGGATTACGGATGGAAGGCCTACGGGGCTTCGCTGTTCGCGTTCGGCTCGCCCGGCTCCAACTGGGCCATGGGCAAGGACCTGCGCGGCGGAGGCTTCCTCGGAGGCCTGCTGGGGGGCTTTCTGCGGTGCTCGGTCGGCTTCGTGGGTTCGCTCATACTGATCATTGCCAGCATAATAGTATGCATCATGTTCCTCTTCAGCGTCACTCCGGGCTACGTCCGGAACTCGCTGCGCGAGAAGATCCGGGCCCTCCGCGACAGGCGCGCCGAAAAGAAGCGCGAGATCGCCGAGGAGGAGGAGCGGCTGCGCAGGGAGGCCGAGGCCGAGCGCCTCAGGGCCGAGAAGGCGCAGAACGCGCGAACCGGAAAGAAGCATGAACAGACCGTCCCCGAGGGGGCCGTCGAATCGGCCCCGACGGAAGAGGTCCCTTACATTACGGGCGTGCTCGAGAACGGCGCAAGGACCCGCGAGTGGTCCCCTGCCGCGGCCGGATACCAGGCCGGAGGCTCGGGCACCGGGGCCGAGGCCAGGGCGCCCGGCGGCTCCGACAGCCGCCGCGACGCGGGACCGGGTCCCGGCATCCCCGTGATCCGAGTGCCCGAGCGCACCGATGACGCCGGCGCCGCCGTAACGGCGGGC
>JAEEGF011647226.1_pt1 | contig 15854 bp, 11 predicted proteins | sample 9134171 | NCBI WGS metagenome assembly JAEEGF01 (sample SAMN16246542, study PRJNA631951) | gut metagenome | biome: gut microbiome; feature: rumen; material: AP-attached | host: Bos | place: Iran: Karaj | collected 2018-10
TCATCGGTGACGTTCGACCAGTTTCCCGACACGGCAACGGTGTTTTCGGTGCAGGCTATCAGGTACTTGCGCATCAACATCGAACATTCCTATATTGCAGACCTTTACATTAATTTGGAATGTCCTAATGGGCGGAGTGCCAATGTGCTGCGTTTTGGTGGGACAGCCAATTCGCAATGCAATGCCGAGATTCCGGAGTCGGGGCGCGTTTGGCTGCAGGGAGAGAATATAAGTTTGGGCTCTTATTTTGGACAGCCGATTTATTATCAAGGTACGCACAGCGGCTGTGATTCGACAATACCGATCAATGCTGCCGGGGTGGGCTGGAACTATTGCTGGAGCAGCAACACGGTGTCGAACTACAGATATGCCTCGGGCGACGGCATTCTGTACCGAATGGGTCACAGCCACGATGACCTCACTGTCGACTCGAGCGATGTCGAGAACTACTCTAATTTCTACCATCCCGACCAGTCGTTCAACTCGCTTGTGGGCTGTCCGCTCAACGGCTCGTGGTCGGTCAAGGTGATTGACGGCTATATGCGCGACAACGGCTATATCTTCAGCTGGTCGTTGTCGCTCGACGCCAACCTGGTGGCCTTTACGCCCTGTCCGGTCGACTCGTTCGCCATATTCGGCGATGGCGCCACACGTGTGGGTGATTTCGCCTACAAGCTGGCAATGCCTGCCGCCTTTGACCACGACACCACGCTGGATTATACCTTCAGGACCTACGACATCTGCGGCGGCATATACGACACAAACGTTTCCATCACCTTCCTTGCGCCAAAACACACTTGGGAGGAAATGAGCGTGGTGGAGAACGATCTGCCTGTCACCTTCAACGAGATGGAGTTCAATGACACTGTGACCGACTTTGTCTTTCCGGCCTACGAGGGTGTCTATGGCTGCGACAGCCTGGTGCATTTCACGCTCAATGTGTGGCGCAACTATAACGAGACGTTCGATACGGTGGTTTGCAGCTATGACCTGCCTATAATGTGGCACGACACGCTGCTTTATCAATCGGAGAACTTTACCTGCCACAACCTGACATCGCACGGTGCCGACAGCATTACGACGCTGGTGCTGACCGTGATTCCTGCCGACACGGTGGAGACGTATGCATCGTTGTGCAAGGGTGTGACGTATACCTGGATAGACGGCGTGACCTACGACGACGACTCGATACAGCCTGTCGTGGTGTTCCATACCGACGGCTTGTGCGATTCGATTGTGCGGCTCAACATTTCTTATAACAGAGATTCATACAAGGCTTTTGTCAGGGCGTCGCCCAACCCGGTGACGGATGTAAACACGGAGGTAACGCTCACCGACGTGTCGAGCAGCACGAGCCGCAAGTGGTTCCTTGAGGACAGGGTGGACACGGCCCGCAGCTGCCGCTTCTCGTTTGTATATCCGAGAGATTCGATGGAGGTGCTGTTTACGGGACGCGATTTCTATGGGTGCACCGACACCGCGACGGTGGTGGTTTACAGCAATGTATATGTCTACTGGATACCCAATGCCTTTACGCCCGACGAATCGACGAACAACCGCTTCTCGGTCTTTTCGAGACATATCAAGTCGGGGACGGTGCATATTTTTGACCGCAAGGGGTTGCATATCACCGATTTCGATGCTCTGACTGGCGAGTGGGACGGCACCAAGAACGGCAGGCCCTGTCCGCAAGGGGCTTATGTTTGGAAACTGACCTATACCACTGATTTTACCCCTGAGGTTCAGCAGAATGACATAGGCACTGTAACTATTTTGAGATAAATCAGTTTTTTTTCGTATCTTTGCAACTGCATAAAAGTGTAGTTTCGCATTATGGAAAATACTGAAAAAGATATAATTCAAGAAGTTACCAATAAAGACTATGAGTTTGGTTTTACCACCGACATCGCGACCGAGACCATACGCAAAGGTTTGGACGAAGATGTGGTGCGTTTGATTTCGCAAAAAAAAGGTGAGCCTGAGTGGTTGCTGGAATTCCGCCTCAATGCGTTCCGCAAGTGGCAGTCGATGAAGGAGCCCGACTGGGCACACTTGGAGTACGAGACACCTAACTACCAGGACATCATATACTTCGCCGCCCCGAAACAGGAGAAGAAGAAGTCGATGGACGAGGTGGACCCTGAACTGTTGGCTACATTCGACAAGCTGGGCATTCCGCTGCGCGAGCGCGAGGCGCTGGCAGGTGTGGCCTACGATGCCATTATGGACTCGGTGAGCGTCAAGACGACATCGCAGAAGATGCTGGAAGAGAAGGGTATACTGTTTATGCCTATCAGCGAGGCGGTGCAGAAACACCCTGATTTGGTGAAGCAATATCTGGGCTCGGTGGTGCCGAGTGGCGACAACTTCTTTGCGGCTCTGAACAGTGCTGTCTTCAGCGACGGCTCGTTCTGCTATATCCCCAAGGGCGTTCGCTGCCCGATGGAGCTGAGCTCTTATTTCCGTATCAACGCCAAGGGTACGGGCCAGTTCGAGCGCACGCTTATTGTGGCCGACGAAGGGGCCTATGTGAGCTATATGGAGGGCTGTACGGCTCCGCAACGCGACGAGAATCAGCTGCACGCGGCTATCGTTGAGATTATCGCACTCAAGGATGCCGAGGTAAAATACAGCACCGTCCAGAACTGGTATCCAGGCGACAAGGACGGTAAGGGCGGCATTTACAACTTTGTGACGAAACGCGGCATTTGCAAGGGTAGCCATTCCAAAATCAGCTGGACACAGGTTGAAACCGGTAGCGCCGTGACGTGGAAGTATCCAAGCTGTATACTGCAGGGCGACGACTCGACGGCAGAGTTTTACAGCGTGGCCGTCACCAACAACTATCAGCAGGCCGACACTGGCACCAAGATGATTCACGTCGGCAAGAACACGCATAGCACCATTATGTCGAAGGGCATCAGCGCAGGCCATAGCCACAATAGTTACCGTGGCTTGGTGCAGATTGGCAAGGGCGCTGAGAATGCCCGCAACTACTCGCAGTGCGACTCGCTGCTACTGGGTGACAAATGTGGCGCGCACACGTGGCCTTACATCAAGGCCAACAACCATACTGCCATACTTGAACACGAGGCAACGACTTCGAAAATCAGTGAGGACCAGCTCTTCTACTGCCAGCAGCGCGGCATAAGTCCAGAAAGTGCTGTGGGACTGATAGTCAACGGCTACGCCAAGGATGTGCTGAAAAAGCTGCCTATGGAGTTTGCTGTCGAGGCGCAGAAACTGCTTAGTGTCAGCCTGGAAGGGAGCGTAGGATGAGTACCCAGATAAAGACCACCACGCAGGAGATGGCGCGTGTGGAGGCTTCGGAATACCGTACAAGCACGGGCCTTGTGCCTGTTGTTGTGGTTCTTGACAATGTTCGCAGTAAGAACAATATCGGCTCGGTCTTCCGCACTGCCGATGCTATGGGAATCAGGGAGATATGTTGCTGCGGCATTACAGCGACACCTCCCGACAGGGATATTCACAAGACAGCGCTGGGTGCCGAAGAAAGTGTGCCTTTCCGCTATTGCGAGGACACTCACGCAGCTCTCGATTTCCTTAAAGGGGCGGGCTACCGCATATATGCCGTGGAGTTGGCGCACAACAGCCTGATACTTGGCAGGGACAGCATTGAGACCGACCGACCCATAGCTCTCGTTTTAGGCAACGAGATTGACGGAGTGCAGGAGTCTGTCCTTGAACGATGCGACGGTTTTCTCGAGATACCGCAGTACGGGTCAAAGCATTCGCTCAACGTCAGCTGTGCTGCTGCAATAGCAATGTGGGAAGTATCTAAACAACTAAGGATATGACAAAAGAAGAAAGAATGAACGCGGCTCGCCAGTTGCACCGCTCGGGCTGCAACTGTTGCCAGTCGGTGGTGATGGCATACGTCGACAAATTGCCTATCGACAAAGAGAATGCCGCCAATGTGGCCGCTCCCTTCGGTCGCGGCCTCGCCGGAACGCGCGAGGTGTGCGGCTGTGTCAGCGGTATGGCGATGGTCTGTGGCCTGACGGGTCATACAGCCGATGTCCGCACCCTGATTGAGAAATTCCGCGAGGAAAACGGCGACATCGTCTGTGGCCGCCTGCTGCAGATGGGTAAAAAGCCCTGCCCCGAACTGGTAGCCAACGCCGCCGGCCTGCTGGCGGAGATAATATAATGTGAAATGTGTGTGACCTACATTTCTGCCGATAAAGCTATTATGTTGGTGCGATCGGGCGACCACATACATTGGCCGTGTGTGAGCGGGGCGCCGGAGTATTTGATTGAGGCTCTGGTGCAACGTGCCAACTCGGAGAGCGGAGAACGGAGAACGGAGAACGGAGAGCCGCTACGGGATCTGACAATAAGTCACTTCTACACAGAAGGCTATGCCGACTATACGCTGCCCAAATACAAGGGTGTGTTCCAACTGGATTCATTCTTTGTAGGTGGCAATGTGCGTGAGGCAACGCAGTCGGGTAGGGCAGACTATATCCCCTGTTCGCTCAGCGAGACACCGCGTATGATCAAGACAGGCGCCGTGGGCTGCGACGTTGTCTTCCTGATGGTTAGCGAGCCCGACCAAGATGGCTATGTGTCGCTCGGCACGTCGGTCGACTATATGCCCGAAGCCATAGAGAAAGCCCGTTGTGTTATCGCACAGGTGAACCGATATGTGCCTTACACTTATGGAGATAGCCGCATACATATCTCTAAAATCACCGCCTTTGTGCGTCACGACAAACCGCTTAACGAGGCGGCACCATCGAGCCTTACAGATACTGACATCGCCATCGGACGGCATTGTGCCGCACTGATTCCCGATGGCGCCACATTGCAAATAGGCATCGGCAACATACCTACAGCAGTCTTGTCTCAACTTGGTGATCACAAGGATCTTGGCGTTCATTCAGAGATGTTCTCAGACAGCGTGATACCACTCGTGGAGAAGGGCGTAATCAATGGCCGTTGCAAGCATACCGACCCAGGCAAGCTGACGGCAATGTTTCTCAAAGGGTCGCAGCGGCTTTACGACTTTGTGGACCGCAATCCTGACGTTCTGATGAAGGATGTGGGATATACCAACAATCCAGCAGTAATAGCTTCAAACCCCAAGGTTGTGGCACTCAATTCCGCCATCCAGATTGACCTTACAGGCCAGGTGTGCTCGGATTCGATGGGTACACGCATATTCTCAGGCAGTGGTGGCCAACTCGACTTCATCCTTGGTGCCACCTACAGCGACGGCGGTGTGCCGATCATCGCTATGCCGTCAATTACTGGCAAGGGAGTCAGCAAGATAGTGCCGACACTTACTCCGGGTGCCGGTGTCGTCACACCGCGCACACTGGTGCAGTGGGTGGTTACCGAGCAAGGTGCCGTTAACCTCTATGGCCTCAGCCTCCGCAAGCGTGCCGAAGCACTTATAAGCATAGCCCATCCCAGCGTGCGCGATGAATTGCAGAGCAAAATAAATTAATTATTTTTAATAAATCACAAATAATCATTAAATTATGAAAAAGTTATTTTCAATTCTAATCCTCGCTACAATTGTAAGTGTGGCAAGTGCACAGTCTATCAGTTTCCAGCAGGGCAAAAAGGCTAACAAGAAAGCTTATGCGCCTAAGGCTATCAAGATATTGCCCGGTGACTCAGATGGACAGTTTATAATGGTTGACCCTTTAGGCCGTGCGAACGTTATCAATGTCCGTTTGGTTGATGGCAATTGGAAAGAAATCAAACACACAGAAATAAGCAATACTTCGGATTATAGTATCGAAAAAAGTTTCATCAACGGCAACAATATCCATCTGATGCTTACAAATTATGAAAAAGGAGGTTTCTCGGCTCGTCATATATCGCTTGACAAATCTTCGTTCAAGATTTTGTCGGACTCTGTGTTGCTTAATATCGAGTTATCTAAAGGGGATGAGTTATATTATTGGACCGCCTCGTCGTTGGAAAAAAACTTTTATGGCTTTGTCTATGCCGTCTACAGCAAGAAAACCAATATGGTCTCGACAAAGGCTATACTGTATGATGCCGATATGAAAAAGCTTTGCTCTGAACCGCTCAAAAATCAAGGCGTTCATCAGATGCTTGTGACTGAAAACGGAGAGATTGTCACCGTCACTCTTGTGGGTTCTGTTTTCAGCATCAATGTATTGGATTTGGAAGGATCCAAAGCTGGCAGCTTTTCCGTTAAAGAGAATGTTGAACAGGTGTCTCTGCTCGGCTATACTGACGGCAAGGTTGTGTTGACCGCTCTCGAATCGGATGGTAATGGCGACAAACGCAAGTTCTCAGGATTTCACGCTTATCAATATGATTTGGAAGTCGACAAGTTGGTTGTCAACAACAGTCATAACTTTACAGAGTCTGAAATCTGCGTGTTCCTGAATGAGGATGTAAAATCAAAAGCAAATTCAAACAGTGTTGACCGTATCTTCTGTAAGGATAATCTTTCCACTCACGATGGCGGCGCGGTCGTCTATCAGCGCACCTGGACCAGTTCTATGCGTGATATGAGTACTGGTATGACGTCTGACATTACTGTTAGTATGGGCCTTCTTATGGTCAAGGTCAACAATAATGGCGAAATCGTATGGACTCGCGGCATTATGCAGAACAACCAGAATGCGGGCAGTTCCATTGTCGGCCCTCTTCTGTTCAGCAATGGCGATAATATCTATTTGCTTACAAATGAGTCAAAAGACGAGGACGATGTATACGACCCGACCAAGCCGGCCAAACGTAGCAAGAGCTTGATTTTTGCCAATTATGCTCTTTCTATATACGGCTTCTCTCCCGATGGCAACGGCTTTAAGAAGATGCTCGAAAAGGATAAGAAAACTATGATTCTTGGCCCATTGTTTAATATTGGAAAAGACAAGTTCAGTTTGTTTACAGGTACTCTTTTCCCGAAAATCAGCACAATCTCTTTCTAAATATAGTATGACCAACAAGCGCAAGATAATCAATGATCCTGTCTATGGTTTCCTGACCATTGACGACGACATCATATTCGACGTAATATCGCATCGCTGGTTCCAGCGTCAGCGCCACATCAAACAGTTGGGTTTCACCTATTTGGTCTACCCAGGAGCTGTCCATAGCCGCTTCAGCCATATGCTTGGAGCTCTGAATCTGATGAAGCGCGCCATCGATGTTCTGCGTTCGAAAGGGGTGGAGATAAGTCACGAAGAGGCACTGGGTGTGCAATTGGCCATACTTCTGCACGATATAGGTCACGGTCCCTTCTCGCACACATCAGAGAGGGTGCTCTGCAATGTCCATCACGAACGGCTGACGCAGCTGTTTATGGAAGGCATAAACAAGGACTTCGATGGACGCCTTCAGACGGCGATAGAGATATTCGAAGACCGCTATCCGCGCCATTTCCTGCATCAGCTCGTCTCATCGCAGCTCGATATGGACAGGCTTGACTACTTGGGCCGCGACTCATTCTTTACCGGTGTAAGCGAGGGTATTGTGGGCACCGAACGCATTATCAATATGCTGAATGTAGCCGACGACCGCTTGGTCGTGGACGAGAAAGGCATCTATTCTGTCGAGAAGTTCATCATCTCGCGCCGACTGATGTACTGGCAGGTATACCTGCACAAGACCGTCATCGCCGCCGACAACCTCTTCTACAGCATCTTAAAACGTGCACGTGAACTTATGGCCCAAGGCACAGCACTCGCTGGCTACGAGCCGTTGCTCTTCTTCCTCCGCAATCGTGTCACTGAGACTGATTTCGAGAACGACCCTGCTGTCCTCGAACGCTTTGCGGCTATCGACGATGGTGACATTATGTCGACTGTAAAGGTGTGGGCCGATTGCTCCGACGGTGTGCTGTCTACCCTATGCCGTCACCTGCTGTGGCGCCAGCTGCCCAAGGTGCTTGTGTCGCCCGACGAGTATGCTCCGTCCATTGTTTCCGAGCATATCGCGCAGGTGTCGCAGGCTTATAACTTGGACCTTGACCTCGCGTCCTACTTTGTCGGTACCGGACGCTTGGTAAACCGCAGTTACTCTTTCGACGATAGCGAAATAAAGGTGCTATACAAGAACGGACGCTGCTGCAGCATCAGCGAGGCCAGCGACCAACTGGACCGCAGCTTCCTTGAAAAGACTGTCACGAAATATTATATCTATTACCCCAAACTACCAGGCAGCAATGCCCAGGTATTGGCATAGCCACTCTTTGGCGGCGTTGATAAGCATCAGCGCTCCAGTCTCGTGAGCGGGCATTCCCATAGCGTTGCCGAAGTCGCCCACCACTACATCAACATCCGTTACCCCCTGCTGTTGCAGGAAGGCGATGAGGTTCAATGTGTTCTCCACAGGCACTGCGCCGTCAAGGGTGTGATGCACCAACATCAGACTCTCGTCGCTTCTCGGCGTCCATCCTTTGCACAGGTTGTCGCCGTCCAGGGCGGTCATCATACGGTGCGAGACGCTGCTGTTTGTATCCATCATCGCAGGCGTGATAAAGAAACTCAGGTCATTAGTACCCACCAGGGCATCTATCTCCTCGCGGGTGTAGCGTTTGTTGAGCACCCAGTCGTCGATATGGCTCAGCACCGGCTCTAAAAACATACTGTCGCGCGCAATGCCAAGTTCCTTGAAATGGTTGTAAGCCAGCATCACGCTGATGACAGTGCTGGGCATTGCCGAGCGGTCTATGACCACGAAGCGGCGATAGGTGGCCGGCAAATCGTAGGAGCCGCCTCCGGCGAAGGTCTTGGTTATGTGTATATTGGGATACTTTTCGGTAATGAGACGCACCACAGCCAGCGATGTCTGTCCACCCTGCGAATAGCCGACGTTGAATAGATTGTCTTTCCAGCGGAAACCCATATTTGCCAGCAGTTTGCGTCCCTCGATGAGGGCATCGACGGCAGCCTGTGCATTGTCACGGCTTATGCAGTAGGCCTGGGGCTTGTCCTCGGTGACGCCAAAGCCGTAATAGTCGGGCGATATGGTGATAAGTCCACTGCCCACAATCATAGCCTGTTCGCCAAGGTAGCCCAGCGACGGACACTGGTCGGCGCGGTATACCGTGAAATGGTTGTAGAGCATAATGCCCTCGGCAATGTCATTGGTTGTCAGCTTGTCGCTCATTGTAATGGTTGCCGACAGGGTCACAGGCTCACCGTAGGGGTCGGTCGAAGTATACGTGAAGTTATAGGCGGTCATTTTATCAGCGGCATAGTGCACCGTGCTTGTCAGCTGCGCTGTGGTTGGCTGCTGCTCTATGGGTGGCTCTTCAGGCTCCTCGCGACTGCAGGATGTAAACAATAAAACGAAAGAACAGAGCAATGCTACTGTGTTGTAACGAAATGACTTATAAGATATTGGGTTCATAAACTATGTTTTAGTGGATATGCAAAAGTAAGAAAAAAATAATATCCGCCGACAATGCTCAAAGAAAAACATTTGTCCCGATATGAAAAAAGTCTGCCACCGATTGGTGGCAGACTTCAGTGTTCTCTAACTATTCAGAGATCGTTTTATTTCTTCTTGCCCTTCTTTGGAGCAGGAGCCTTGGTGTCCTCGATGCCGAGTTTGGCTTTGATGGCTGCGGGGATGGCATCCTTGTGGACAAGGATATTCATCGTTTTGTAGCGCACAAATGCCTTCGAAGCGTAGAACATACCGTGATAGTCGCCATAGTCGCCCCAGCTGTTCTTAACCATATAGTACTCGTTGCCCATCTGGTCGGTGGCCTTGCCGTAGATCAGCATACCGTGGTCGTCGGTGGTCTCCCAGTTGTCGTAAGCTTCCTGACGCTCCTCCTGGCTCACCCAACGCTGCGGTGTGGGGTGCTTGGCGGCCTCGTCCTGGATTTCTTTGGCCTTCATACCGCTCCATTTAGCCTGGTCGCTGCCGATGCTGGCCTTGACCTCGGTGGCGGGAAGGACGCAGAAGCCCTTGCGGACGCCTAGACGGAAGCCCTGCTCGCTGACGTCGCTGCCCCAAGCAATGGTGTAGCCGTTGTCGATAGCGTAGTCGAAGATCTCCATAAACTCATCCAGCGGCACATTGTAGCTCAAGCCCCAGCGCCAGTTGTCCTGAATCTCAAGGACAAATTTCTCATAGAAAGGATGGTGGGTGAAGCTGGTGATGCTTACATAGTCGTCGGCGTTGAGACCGGTGCTCTCATAGAAGCTCTTGGGGGTGTACTTCACACCGTTGTAGGTGAACTCGGTGGGGCAGGTGCCCAGATAGATGTCGTGTACAGCCTGGATGGCCTTGAGGCACAGCAGCTCGTGGTTGTTGTTGCGCTGCATCTTGCTCTGCTTGCCTTTTGCGATGGCCTCGACCATAGCATCGGTCAGGGCGCTGAGCTCGCTGTGGTCAGAGAGAGTGTCGCCGTAGGCAGCACCCGGACGCATCTCGCTCTCGGGCACAAGGCCGAAGGTCTTCATTCCATAGATGACGTCGCCGAAGGCACCGCCCTGGCTGAAGCTGACATCGCCGTGGGTACGGATGGCAGCCATAGCGCGGTCGCGATAGGTGTTGCTGACGATGAACATCTCACTGAAGTCATACTCGCCCTTGCCCATACGCAGCAGCTCGGACTCGATGAAAGCCAGGCCGCTGTAGCACCAGCACGTACCTGCCTTGTTCTGGTTCTTGACACTGGTGACGGGCAGTTCCTTGCTAACGGTGAACTTGTAGCCCTCTTCGTCTTTGTTTTCGTCTGCCTTCTGAGCGAAGACGGTGGCGCTGATAGCTATAGCGCCGAGGATTGCAAAAAGCTTTTTCATTGTTTTATAAGTATTTATTGTTTTTTTTTTGTTGTTTTATCGCGATGCAAAGATAGTAAATTTTTTTAATATCTTAATGCGTTAATTTGTTAATGTGTAAATGCGTCAATGAACAATAATAATTCTTAAATTCTCATTTATTAATTTTTCTCACCTCCACAGCAGCACTGTTCCGATTTTGTGCTGGGTGTAGGTGGGTTTGCTTTTAACTATGTATTCAATAAAATAGACGTAGGCGTCCTGTTTTAGGGTCTGTCCGCCGGCAGTGCCGTCCCACTCTTCGGTAAGGCCGTCGAACTGGCATACTTTCACCCCCTCACGGGTGAAGATGTGGACTTGCATTGCAATGACATCGTGGCTAAAGACTTTGAAGTGCGTATTGTTGATTCCTTCGGGGGTGAAGGCGTTGGGTACCCATACGGCCGAGCTGTCGATAGGCACCGGCGGCGTATAGGGCGTGTAGTGCAGCTGCAGGCGGATGATGCTGTCGCAGCCGTAAGTGGTGTAGTAGGTGACGCTGGCGTGGTCGGTGGTGTCGGAATATTGGTTGCCGTCGATCCAGATGATGGTGTCGCCCTCGGGGATGGTAATGTTCATCGCACTGTTGTAGGAGGGATGGATAAGGAGGCTGACGCTGACAGTGCTGTCGCATCCGTATCGGTCTTGGTAGGTAAGGTCGGCGGTGAAGGAAGTGTGGTGCCATGTGCCGTCAAGAAGTATGCTGTCGCAGCCCTCTATGTCGAGTGTGCTGTGTTGGGGAGCGACAATGTGGAGGCTCTGCCGCTCGATGCTGTCGCAACCTAGGTGGTTAGTGCCGTGGGCGATGATGAGCAGAGTGTCGCGGTCGGCGTCGCCGCAGACGGTGTCGGTGGTGTTGGCGTAGGTGGCGCTGGCCAGGCGCAGGTTGAGGGCGACAAGGCTGTCGCAGCCGTAAACTCCCGTCAATTGGCGGCTGTAGGTGCCACTAGCGGCGATGGTGTCGGGGTCCCAGACGAAGAGGCTGTCACAGCCTACGGTATCGATGTCGATGGTGTCGGCATTGTGGATGTTGACGGTTACGCTGTTGATGCCGTTGTATTGGCAGTTAGTCTGGTTGATGAGCTGGCATCCAATGTGGTAGTGGCCTGCTGCGGTGAATTGATGGATGACGCTGTCACCACCTTGTGTCGTTCCGTCGCCGAAATCCCAAATAATGGTGTCAGGAGCAGAATTGTAGGTTACGCTAAACGATATGCTGTCGTTGAGGCAGAAGTTGTGGTTTTGGCCAAAGGATACGGGGGTTCCGTTGACATATAGGGTGCTTGTCAGGTCGTTCATCGACGAGCCGAGGGTGTAGGCGTAGCTTTCGTGATTGCCGAGTCCGTAGGCGTTGGCCAGAAAGCCGCTGCCGCCGTTCATCGAGAGGGTGTGGCTGCCTGCGCTGACGTTGATTTTGATGAACTTGTAGTTGGGGTTGCTGTAGATTGATATGGGAGTCTGCGTGACGGGGGTGCCGTCAAGCCGCAGCAGGGTTATGTCCTCGGTGCGGAGGGTGACGAGTATGTAGTGGGTGTTGATGTAGGCGGTGTTTGAGGTGTTGAAGGTGACACGGTGGATGGTTTGTTCCAGAGGCCGTATGTTGAGCATAGAGGGGTCGCCGGTGCCAGTGTTTGAGCTGGCGAAGAAGATGTTGACGCTGACGGGTTTTGTGCTGGTGAGGTAGCTGTAGCCGTGGTTGAGGGCGTTGCTGTAGAGCGGGTATTCATATGTCTGTCCACTGGCAAGGGCACAGATAACGTTGCCGTCTCTGCGCACCACGCAGTTGTTTTCAAGCGAGGTGATGCGCACGCAGTCGGGAAAGACGGGCGAGCCGCTGCCGGCGGCAACAAAGTGCTGGCCCCAGTAATAGACAGGCACAGCCTGCTCGATGACGTGGTCGCAGCTGCCGGCGTCGTGGTTGGGAACATAGACGCACACATCGCCGTGGAAAACGGCTATTTTCTTGCAGTCACGGGCTTCGACGCGGGTGCCGCTGAAGTCGCCCACCGAAGGGGTCTTCAGCTGGTAGCTCTTGCCGGCGACGGGGAAGAAGACCGAAACGGTGGAGCCCGATGTGGCACCGTCGCTTGTGGCGTTGGTGAGGTGGATGTCAACCCAGGTAGAGTCTTCGGTGGCGAGGACGACGAACTCGCTGCCGTACCAGTCGGAGGGGTAGGATTGCACCATATATCGGTCGCGCAGCGCGGCGGTGGGCAGCACATTGCATTCGTCGAAATTGGAGAGTCCCAGCGTGGAAATATATACCGATACGGTGTCTGTAGCGGTGAGGTGCAGGCCGGTGTTGAGCGGTGTCGAGGTAGAAGTGCTGTAGCCTTGCGCTTGCGGCACGTGGAGGGTGGTGACGACGCCGGGGGTGACTACCGCCGTTGCCGACCAGCCGGTGTTGGGGTTGGCAACTGTGGCCGAGCAGGAACGCGGTGCAGAGATATAGACCGTCAGCATATTGTCGTTCTGGCGCGGGTCGGCGTTGTCCATAAAGGTGAACCAGAAATCAGTACCCATCGTAGTCATCAAATTCTGCCCGACGGCATTGAATGCAATGCCGACAATCATTGCGAATGTCATCAGGTAGGCTTTCATAAAGATGGGTTGTTGATGTGTATAGTATTGAAAATAAGCCCTGTGTGGGTTGTTGTTAACGGCGGCGATGCCACTTCGCCTTGCATATTATAAACTTTAACCTTAACTTTAACTTTAACTTTGACCGACTGCCGCGCAAACGAAATGCCGGATTGATACCAAGGTTAAAGTTAAGGTTAGAGTTGAATCCGTTACTCTTCGGGGGCGAACATCGGGTCCCAGGCGGGCAGAAGGATGGGAGTCTGCGACAGCAGGGCGCGGATGTTGGCGGGGATGTACTTCTCCTCGAGCACCACGCGGAACATATATTCGTTGAACCAGTCGTTGGTCATAATCAGGTTGCCCTGATAGCCGTAGTTGGGGCCCCAGCTGTTCTCTACCATCCACTTCAGCGGCTTGCCGTCCTTGTCGAGGTCGACGGCGCACAGCGTCATAGCGTGGCTCGAGCCACTGGCGAAGGTGCTGACTCTCTGTTTCTTGTCCATACCAAAGGTGGTGCCCATCAGCGAGCCGTAGTCGAAGTTGTTCGGATCCATAAAGCCCTTGTCGCGGTCGAGGAACTTGCCCACGTCGCAGCTGAAATACATCATCGTGCTGTCCTTGATCGAGGCAATGCACATCGGGGCTATGTCGCTCATTGGCAGGTTGATGTACTTCCAGTTCTGGCCGTCATAGACGTGGCGGTCGTACTGTATCTCGTAGACTTTGTAGTACTCGCGTGTGGGGTCGTTCATAACCATATAGTACTTCGAGAAGTCGGTCTTGGCGTATTTTGCGTAGAACGACATCGGAGTGTAGCGTTCGGTGCTGACCACCTCGCCTTTTGCGTTGCGCTCGGTCCAGGTGAACTCGGCAGGAGGCTCGCCCATCGTCAGGGCAAGCATACGGTAGATGGTGCCGAGCATCTCGGTCTTGCGGCTTTCCAGCTTGTGGGGCGTGGCGCCTTTGGCGGCGGCCAGCTCGCGCAGCTCGAGGCCGAACTCGCGCAGCTTGAGGCTCAGCAGGTTGCTGATGCTCGAGGTGTTGTTGGTGTTGTAGGTCTCAGGCATAACGTCGCTGGGCACAAGGCCGTACTTCTCCACCAGGTTGGCGATGCCGGTAAACTGGCCTCCGTCGCCGATGGGGTTCTTGAACAGCCATTCCACTTCCTGGTCGGTCATCGGTTTCTTGTAGGTGTCGATAATGGCTTGCAGGAAGAGGTTGCTCTTCTCCAGCTGGTCGTAGAAGAAGGTGTAGGCCTGCGAGAACTGGAAGTCGGCCGGCAGGTTGTGCTGGCGTATAGCCTTGTTGCGCATAACGTTCATACCGGTGAACATCCAGCAGCGGCCGCTCGATTTCTGGTCGGTCACGGCCTTGCTGACCACGCGGTTCGAGAAGTGCGAGTCGAACTTGGTGGCGTTCTCATAGTTCATTGCAAGCTTGGCGGGGCTCTGGTTGACAAGGATGTTGCGCATAGCCTTGTCGCTGGCGCTGCCGCCGTACGACTTCTTGATTTGCTGCATCATCTCGCTGGTGATGCCGCCGTTGCCATCGGGTTGGACGGTCTTGTTCTTCTGGGCCGTAGCGGTGCCGGCAATCAGCATCGCGGCCATTGTCAATGCAATGTATTTTACTTTCATTATTGAGGGTTTTATTATTTTATTTTCGAGCAATGGCGATATATCTCATTTATTTTTGTGTAAGCAGAGGTGTCACCCCAAGGATCGTGTTGGTTTTCAAAAACTCTTTTTTCATAAACGACCATCGTCTCCTTATCGATATCTTGTATCAAGTAGGTGGTTGTCAGGTTTGGATTGTCGCCGTAATTGAGAGGCGTTATAACTCCACCGTTGCCATCGATTGAGTATGTGAACGGAAGAGTGTCGATGCCGTTTTCTTCAGGACTTATAAACCAACTGTCGGTAATCATCCCTGTATTGTCCTTGAAAAAGAAAAATTTCAATAAACCGGCACCATCTATATTTACAACAGGACCGCCGTTACTGTAATTTCTTTCTGCATTGGGACTGCCAGAGTATGACCAATATACGGATTCCTCTAACCATTCTCCAAGAATTAGTTCATTATAATCTTTTGAGCAGCTCGTGAGGCCTCCAATAAAGAAAAAGCCCACGATAGCGAAAAAAACTTTATGCTTTGTCATAATTTTTGTTTATTTATTGTTAATCAATGTTATATGTATATACTTAGCCTATCTTTTAGTACACAATCAGACTGCAAAGATAATAAAAAAAACGCGTTCCATACAAAAAAAGTTTTCGACACACCTTTTTCTTTCCGATCGCCCGAAATGTTAAAATAATGTTAAATTTACGGCGTATTTAGTTAGCGCACTGACAATCAATAATATAACTTAATATTGCTGTTGGGATATAACTGATTGAAAGCCAGTCTTTCAAGGGACCAACTCCGTCATATGTACAATATATGTACAATACTTGTACAATATTTGTACGTTTACAA
>JAEEGF010932785.1_pt1 | contig 15853 bp, 14 predicted proteins | sample 9134171 | NCBI WGS metagenome assembly JAEEGF01 (sample SAMN16246542, study PRJNA631951) | gut metagenome | biome: gut microbiome; feature: rumen; material: AP-attached | host: Bos | place: Iran: Karaj | collected 2018-10
TCAATTAAGTATTACACAAGTAGTTACAAAATAAAATGGAAAACTTTGCCAATTTTTGCACTTGACAAAGTTTTCCAAAACATTCAACAAAAGAAACTTTTAATTGTCTATGAATGTACAATTAGTAGGCATGTCCGTCTTCTAATTCTGAGGCATTTAGTTTCTTATTATTGATCTTATACCAGCAATAAGCAATGTAAGCTATCACGAAGGGCACAAGCAGCGAAACCACAGCCATAGTGCTTAGCGTGAAATAGCTGGAGCAACTATTCTGGAGCGTAAGGCTGCTCTGAAGGTCAGCTGTACTTGGATAATAGGAAGTGCCATTATAACCTACCAAGAGCAGCAGCATGGTTACTGTAAGAATGCTACCAGCTCCTGCAAACCAAATGCCTTTGTAAAACTTATTATCAAACAACGTACGTCCAATGCCATAGAGCACCAACACAACTCCCACTAAGAAGATAATTGCCACTAATGGCATCTGCAGGAAATTATGCAGGTACTTGTAAGATTCCATGCTTACTACGCCTGCTGCATCCACAGCAAAGCCATCTGCTATCAGAATGCTTATCAGCCATGCCACAAAGAAGAGGACAAAAGCAATGCCATCTGCCCAAAGACGAAGTCCGCTGTACTGTTCCAGATTCTCATCGTCTATATTATTAATAAAGTACAGGAGTGCTAGGCAACGAGAGAGTTCCAATACTGCAAAACCAAGCAGCAGATTCCGCCAATTTAGCAGGGCTTCCAACCCATGTGCTCCACCAGTCCATACGCTAACGATTGGCGCCCCAATCTCTGCCAAGTTGTTCTTCTGAACAATAAATTCGGAGCCCGTGAAGAAAGTAGAAACTGCCACACCCAGAATCAGAGGAGCAAGGAAGCCGTTGATAACCAAGAACCAACGATAGGTCTTCTGCCCCAAGAGGTTACCCAACTTTGACTGAAACTCATAGCTCACTGCTTGCAATACGAAGGTAAATAGTAACAGCATCCACACCCAATAGGCACCACCAAAGCTGGTGCTATAGAACAGAGGGAAGGAAGCGAAGAAGCCACCTCCGAAAGTCACCAAAGTAGTGAACGTAAACTCCCATTTACGTCCAGTGGAGTTCACCATCAATCTACGCTGCTCCTCATTTCGTGGTAAGCGGAAAAGCAACGAGTTGCCACCCTGCACAAAGAGTAGAAATACCAAGATACCTGCCAGCAGTGACACGATGAACCACCAATATTGTTGTAGAAATTCGTATGTCATAAGAATGTTTTTTAAATTCACAATTGACTATTATCGACTATCCATTAACCTCTGGCCCCTTCTTGATAGCCTTCAGCATAATACCAATCTCAGCAATGAGCATAATGGTAAAGAGTGCCAAGAAGATGAAGAAAGTAAGCTGCACAGAGCCAACACCCACAGCAGAAATAGCTGCGTTTGTTGGAAGCATGTCTTGAATTACCCAAGGCTGTCGACCAACTTCAGCAACGGCCCATCCTGCCTGTCCCGCCAAATAGCCTAATGGGATCGTCATGAATGCCACCCAATACAGCCACTTCCACTTTGGAAGCGTGAGGTCCATCTTATAATAGAACCACAGTATCACCATGAAGAAGAAAATGAAGTAGCCTCCCAAATAAACCATGATACGGAACATATAGAACGTCAACGGCACATTAGGCACTACATCGTTGGCATTCTTGATGTAACCATAACCAAAGTAAGGCATGTTCTCTTGAAGCAACTTGGCTGATGCTATTGCCCCAGCCTCATCGTCATCAGCCTTAGCCTTACGATAAGTAGCAAAAGCACGGATAGCCGTTTTTCCTCGCTCTATCTTCTCAGGCACAGAAATGGCAGTGGTACCATCATACTGTGTGTAACCACCTTTTAATATATCATTGATGCCAGGCACGAAGCTGTCCGTACTGTTGGTAGCCAAGATGGAGAGTACCTTTGGTATCTCTATGCGAAAGAGGAAGGGGTCTATCCCATCATCGGGTGCTTGTTTCTTAGGATTCAAGGCAGCCACAGCGATCAAGCCTGCCCCCTGTTCTCCTTCATACAGACCTTCCATCGCAGCCAGTTTCATAGGCTGATGTTGTGCCACTTGGGTGCCAGAACTATGTCCAGTAGCAGCTACCAGCAGTGTAGAAACCAGACCAAAAATCGCAGCTATCTTGATGCTCTCCAACGCAAAACGCTTGTCGTTTTCACGCTGTTTGAGCAGATACCAGCAACTCACGCCCACCACGAAGATGGCACCCAGCACCCAACCAGACATGACGGTATGGAAGAACTTTGTCACTGCCATTGGAGAAAGAGCCACTTCTGCAAAGCTTACCATTTCATTACGAGCAGTGTCTGGATTGAACTCCATACCTACAGGATACTGCATCCACGAATTAGCCACAAGGATCCACCATGCAGAAATAGTAGCTCCTAAACCAGTAAGCCAAGTTGAAGCCAAATGGAAGCCTCGACTCACCTTATGCCATCCGAAGAACATCACAGCGATGAACGTAGCCTCCATGAAGAACGCCACAATACCTTCAATGGCCAATGGAGCCCCAAAGATATCGCCCACAAACCAACTGTAATTGCTCCAGTTGGTACCAAACTCAAATTCCAAGATCAGACCTGTGGCCACACCTACGGCAAAGTTGATTCCGAACAACTTTTGCCAAAACTGTGCAGTTTTTTTCCAAAACTCATCATTGGTGCGGTAGTAGATGGTTTCCATGATGCCCATAACTACTGCCAATCCCAACGTGAGTGGGACGAAGATCCAGTGATAAATGGCCGTTAGTGCGAATTGCGCCCTCGACCAGTCAATCAATGAAGAGTCAATGTTTTCAATCATAGTATACAGTTTATTTAGTTATTTATAGTTTCTGATTGCTCTGCTCTATTTATAAGTTGCGTACTCACAAAATCGTCCTTCTCAGAACTGTCATTGGTATGCTGGTTCAGATAGTTGGGGAAGAAAAACACACGGAGAATCGCAAACATGATGAAGAGTTTCACGAGTATGATGAGCCACAACACCCTTCCGATGGTCATGCTCTTGAAACCATCTACATAGAATCGCCAGATTTTGAGGAGCCATGTTCTCATCTTCATATTAGAGATAAAGGTTAATGCAACAAAAATAGGAAAGTTCTCCGAACTTTCCTATTAATTTCCTTAGTTTTTTTCAAAGACCTTTATTCTTCGAAAAACTTCTTGAATATCAGTGGCATGGCCTCCGGATGCAAAGGGCGCATTTCCTGAAGGTCGAGGCTCTTCACCATGTGGAGGGTTCCATTCTTGTAAGTAAGGAAGTGCTCCGTCTGCAGGTGGTTCTGATAAGCCTCCTGATTGCGATAAATCTCAATGATGCGGATTTGGTTAGGTTCATTCTTCATCTGCATGGGGAAGATGCACACCACACCAGGCTCCTTCGCCACACTCTCACCACCCACTGTGGAGGCAGCCTCAAGGTATTCTTGCAGGTATTCAGGATAAACTTCTATTACTGCCAAACGAATCAGCATATCGCTGGCAGCCTCTGTGGCAGAGACTTGTGACACGGCAGTTGTTTCTTCCATATTCTGGGATTCTTTTTGCTTCATCATATTAAATACGAAAAAAAGAAGTATAAACGAAAGTAGGCCACTGATGGCACTCAAAAACAAGACAAGCTTTCTGTTATTCATTTCTCAACAATTTAATAAAGTTCTTTCCAAAGATATCATCCACATGGGGAGCTAACTCCTCATCATTCAGCAAGTTCATACGCAGAATGCCAAGGTTGCGCTTCAGCACTTCAGTAGCCACATATGGATAGTCAGATCCATAAAGGATGTGAGAAATATCTGTGATGGTAAGCATCATCTTTATGGTAGGAATGGAGGCTGCACCAGCCAAGTCGTAGTAAAGGCGTGAAAGCTGTCCTTCCCAATCAATGTCCCCCACCAATCCTGCATTTTGTACAGCAGGATATATGGCTTTCATGCGAGGAATGGCCAAAGGCAAGTAAGAGCCGCAATGAGGCACTATCACACGCAGATTGGGATAGCGTGACAGCACATTGTGAGTGATCATGTTGGCCACAGCACGCGTGGTTTCAGAAAGATACTCACTCATGGCAAGGGGCACACCCTTCATCAATTCATCCGTATAGGGAGTAGGCTTATGCGGATGAAGAATGATGAGCGCATTACGTTCATTAAGTACCTCCATCAGTGGATCCAGAACAGGATCACCTAAATACTGACCATACACATTGGTTGCCAACTTTATGCCATTAGCGCCAAGTGAATCGAGCGCATAGATTGCCTCTTTGATAGCTGCATCGACATCTGGCAAAGGCAAAGAGGCGCAGAAGAGGAAGCGAGCGCGATACTGTTCCTTCAGAAGAGCAGCTGCCTCGTTGTTCTCACGGATAACCTTAACCGTTTCCTCCACATCCCCAAAGTAAGGATGAGGCGCAGGCATTGTGATCACAGATGTAGCAATACCAATGGTGTTCATGTCCATCAGATGTTGCTCTATACTCCATGCAGGCAGGGGGAAACCTTCGTCTAGCTGAGCACCATGTTGTTCCAATACTGCCCTGTACTCAGGAGTTATCAAGTGGCTGTGCACATCCAATACACCTTGTGCCATTAGACCTGTGGCCATCATCAATGCTATTAAAGTCAGTTTTGCTTTCATATATTGTAATTATTCCATAGTATGCTCCCACGAGCCACGAGTATCTATGCCCGTACGCTCTGCCAAGACTTCAAGGCGCAGAACTTCTGCATCAGTAAGTGTGATTTTGGCAGCAGAAGCAGCTTCAAGCACATGATGGGGTTTGGTTGCACCAATAATAGGCATGGTTCCCTTGGCAATAGCCCACGCAATACCCACTTGAGAGCAAGATGCACCATGCTTCTCGCCTATTTCCTTCATGGCTGCTGTCAATACCTCTATCTTATCGAGCACAGGATTGTACTTCTCCCCACGATCACTGCCTGCAGGCAATGGGTGTTCTCTGTCGTACTTTCCTGAGAGAGCACCTTGCTCCAAAACCATGTATGCCCAGAACTCTATACCATTTTCCTTGCAATAATCCAACACGCCACCACGCTCTGATGAGCGATAGAGCAGACTGAAATGATTCTGTACGGCACTTACCTTAAAGCCTTCTGCTCCAAGAATCTCATTGGCACGTTTCAATTCAGCAATATTATGGTTGCTCACACCCACACGTTTCACCTTACCACTCTTAAGCAGAGGAATCAGGCCTGGAGTCCAACGTTCTACATCAGCAGGGTTGTGTATCCAATACATGTCTATGTAGTCTGTCTGCAGCAACTTCAGACTGTTTTCCAACATCTCGTCTACCTGCTGCCCCATCTGCGGAGTGAACTTAGTGCTCAGCACCACGTCCTTACGAGGATAAGCCTTAGCCAATTCCCCAAGGATACTTTCTGAGGCACCCATACCATAGACTGTTGCTGTATCCCATACATTCAGTCCTGCTTTCATAGCCTCATCAAAAACGGGCTTCAGATTATCCAACTCCAGATGGTTACCAAACACCTGATCTCCACCTACTGCACCAGATCCCCATGACCAAGTGCCCAATGCGATTCTTGAACTATTCATGTTTTGCAAATTTAGTGATTCTTTTCATTTTTGCAAAATTAGCATCTTTTGAATTGTTGCAGACAATAAAAAAAACGTCTAAGTGTAACAATATTACGGATTGTTCATTATCTTTGCCAACACATGAAGGAGATTCGCAAAATAAAGTGTGTGAACGACTACACCCAATACTATGGCGTGAAGTCCCAGCATCCTCTCATTGGGGTAATCTGCTTCGATGAGCTTGGGGAAGTGCGCCATAGTCTGAATGACTACGGAGTTTATGGCTTTTTCCTGCATCGAGACAGCCAAGTGTCTTTGCGGCATGGAATGAGCAATTACCAATACGACGAGAACTCTTTGATTTGTGTTTCACCAGAGCAGATAGGTGGGCACCCTGATGATGGAACCACTATACAACTGACAGGTTGGGCACTGCTCTTCCACCCCACGTTCCTTACTGGTACTGTCCTTGAAAATCAAATAGAAACCTTTGGTTTCTTCTCTTATATGCTCAACGAAGCATTGAAACTCGATGCCTATGAGTGTAACATCATTACTTCTATCCTTCGAAGCATCCGTTTCGAATTGGAGCATCACGACAGCAACGGACTGAAGGGTATCGTGGCCTCTTACATTGGTTTGCTACTCAACTATGCCCAGCGTGCCTTTCTGCGCCAATACCCTTCTGCCACCAACCTGAAGAGCAACGACCTACTGGCGCAGTTCCACACCTTATTATATAACTACTACAAGAAGGGACTACACGAAAAGCATGGACTGCCTACTGTGAGCTATTGCGCTGGTGAACTTTGCCTCTCTGCCAACTACTTTGGCGATGTGGTGAAGCGAGCCACAGGCAGCACAGCACAAAGCTATATCCAGCGATTTATCATACAGCGAGCTAGGCGACTGCTGCTCAATGGCGCGACAACAGCTGAAGCAGCTTACCAATTGGGGTTTGACTACCCACAGCACCTCAACCGCATGTTCAAGAAACTGATAGGAGTCTCTCCTTCTGAATATGTCAGACAGCTCATCGCTGATTAGTTGTTTTCCGTAAAATCGTTACACTTGAAGGTAAAAACCTTGCTACTCTATTGTTTGCTTCATACTATCTTTGCAGCGATAGATTATGCCTTATTTATCCATTGTTAAAACTTTAATAAGCATGAAAGCATTGAGATTATTCCGGATATTCGCATTGACCATGATATGCACTTTGACTTCTGCACAGACGGCCACTCCATCCATCAATGTGGCTGAACTCCAGCAACAATATGGGCTTACCATAGCCTATCCTCTTTCTGCCCCTGCCTCATCAGAATACAATACAGGTGCAGTGTATGTGGGATTACTGAAAAACAGCAGCACCAGCATGGTGGCCAACTTCCTCTTCACACCTGGTTCTCGCAACTTCTGGCACCAGCACCCAGATGCTGAACAGAGTCTGCTGATTCTCGAAGGCGAAGCTTACTACCAAGAAGAAGGGCAACCCAAGCGCTTGCTGCGCAAGGGCGACTATGTGGTGACACCTGCCAACACCAAGCATTGGAATGGCGCCACAGAGCATGGGGCATGTGTGTGTCTCACTGTTACAGAGTTGACAGACCAAGAACATGCCATTCAGCTCCGTGCAGTGACTGATGAAGAGTATTCCGCAGGTGTATCTGCAAGCATCCAAGGCACCCAAGCAGATCCTGAGCTTTATGCCTTGATGCAGAGAGCCTATGGTGTAGATGTGCGTAACATCGGACAGCTGGATCTGAAGACCCGTGAGATGGTGTCGTGTGTGGCACTCACGGCTTTAGGAACTACGCCACAAGTGGCAACTCATGCCCGTGCAGCCCTTGATGCAGGAGTCACCCCTATCGAACTACGTGAAGCCATCTACTTGGTAGCTCCCTTTGCTGGATTCCCCAAGGTGCTGAATGCCATGGAAGTGGTGAATCAAGTATTCAGCGAGCGAGGCGTTAGCTTGCCTCTGCCCGACCAAGGTACTACCACCCCAGAGACGCGCCACCAAGTGGGGCATGACATCCAATGGCAGCTCTACGAAGGCGGCATAGCCCGTGCCATGAGCGGACTGCCTGGCAATATGGGACAGCAAATGGCCGACCTGCTGACAGATGTCTGCTTTGGCGACATCTATTCTCGTAATGGACTTTCACTACAGATGCACGAGTTGCTCACCTATGTGGTGCTGACAGTGCTGCAAGCGCCTAGCCAACTGCATTCCCATTTCATGGGTTGCCTCAAGGCTGGCAATACCCCCGAAACCGTTGTGGCAGCTGTTATCAACTGCATGCCTCACATCGGCTTCCCTGCTACCATCAACACCTTACGTATTATCGTTGAAGTTTTGGAATCAATCAAATAAGAAATCATTATGAAAAAAGACATTGGACAAAAGGTTGCCCTCTACCCTACCCCTGCCACTGTGGTGGGAACAATAGACGAAACCGGAAAAGTGAATTTCATGCTGCTGGCACACATTGGCATCGTGAGCCATAGCAAGATCCTCATCAGCATGCATAGTGTGCACCAGAGCGACAAGGCCATCCAGGCCACCAAGAAATTTTCCATCAACCTCATCGACGAGAGTTTCGTGGCACAAGCTGACTATTGTGGCACAGTAAGTGGCGCCAAGGTGGACAAGTCGGACGTATTCGAATACCATCTGGTCGAGGCTGGCACACCAGTCATCGAAAAGTCGCCTCTGGTGATGGAGTGCGAGGTCATCGACACCTACCAGATAGACAACTTCAATAATTACATCTGCTCCATCAGCCACACTTATGTGAATGAGGAATTGCTGGATGAGAACGGCAAGCTGGACTACAACCTGCTGAAGCCCGTCCTCTTCGAAATGCCTACCTACAAGTACCTACGCACTGGCGAGGTGATAGGCGACTGTGTGAAGATGGGCAAGGTTTGGACAGCTGAACATGCAAAATGATAAACCTTTTTCTTTCTCTCTCTTTTTCAATATTGCCACAAGATGATTATCTTTGCTGTCAATTAGAGAAAGAAGGATGAAGAAAGTCTGCTACATTATTTCAGTTTTACTAATGCTCTGCTGTGCAACAGCGTGCCACCAACCACAGTTGGAGGTGATTCCTGATGCCAGCATGAGTATTGGGGCTGAACTGTCCAACCAAACTGTCAATACTTTTGCAGAAGACTCTGAGGGCTTTATCTGGATAGGCACTGCACGAGGCCTAAACCGCTATAACGGGCATGAATATCATCAGTATTTTGCCAACCCTAAAGACTCTCTAAGTCTCACTTCTAACTCTGTCACTGCCCTACTATGCGACTCCAAAGAAAGGTTATGGGTAGGCACTATTAATGGACTCAACCTCTGGCTTGGCGAGGACAAATTCCTCCAAATTCCTATAAACCTACGCTTCAGAAACGTTACTCAGCTGTTGGAAACCCCAGATGGGCGCATCTTAGTCAATCTGGTGGAGCAACTCTGCGAATACATCCCTGAAACAGGCGAACTTCGCATACTCATTGAAGATTTCGACCCAGAGCATGCTTATGTCAACGCCTGCCTACTTGACGAGCAGGGTAATCTCTGGAGTCTGACACGACACAGCATCCGATGCTTCAGCACCAGCACCATGGATTTGAAGCAGTCTTACTCCATACCTTTTGAACCAGAATACACCGAAAAACTACCACCTAATGAAGTTTGCTATCTGCATGATGGAAAGATTTCAATATTCAATCTGCACGAAAGTCAGTTTCAGCCCACTCCATCGATCATCGACACTCATCCTCTTCTGTCAAGATCCAGCATTGTATCTGTCTATGCTTTTGGTGCATTCCAACTGCTCATGCAGACTGACCGAGGACTATTCATCTATGACAGACAGACGGGGCAAGTGACAGAGCAAGACGAGAAAGGGTTTCCTTTCCTTGCTCCCAAACATGACATTACACATTTATTCATCGACTCACACGATAATCTCTGGTTAGGCCAAGGAAGCCAAGGATTTCAGATAGTGAGCCAGTCGAAAGGCAAATTCACTGGCCTTCCTACCCTTCGAGAACGATTGCTGGGACATGCCATTTCATCCATGTCTTCCGATGGCCATAAAAACATCTGGTTAGCCACACACGAGAACGAATTGTTTGTTTATGATGAGCATACAGCCCAACTTACCCAGCTTTCCACTAGCGGACTGTTTAAGAAACAGCAGCCTAATGCCATCCCGTTCACTATCTATGCTGACCAGAACGAACGGCTTTGGATTATCAATGAAGGGAAACTACATGAATGCAGCTATGCCAATAGTAAGTTGACCATAAGGCAGACACACGATGAAATTGCCGAGATAGTAAGTTCGATTAATTCAGGGCCAAATGGTGATATTTGGGTAGGAACCAATACCAACCGACTATATCAGCTGCACTATGAAGCCTCAGTTTTCTCACCACTCGACTTTGATGTGACCAGCATGTTTACTTCCTTCCAGCTGTTACCACTCAGCAATGGGCACATAGTTTTAGGCAGTGCCTTCAACAATCCCGTTTACTTAAACCCTGCCACGGGTACGTTATACCGCATCCCTGTCGTTAAAGATATCAGCAACTTCAACTTAGCCACTGCCTTTATGGAAGACCTTCATGGCCACATTTGGATAGGTACACAGGGCATAGGTGCCTATCGTTATGACCCCGTCAACCAAGTGAGCACACACATTGACGGACTGGCATGCGAGGAAATAGCAGATATTCTAAGCGATGATCTGGGCAATGTGTGGATTTCTACCCAAAACGGGCTTAGTTGCGTGAATACTGATGACCTGAGTGTGATCAACTACACAACATCAGATGGGACAGGAGGCAACCAATATGCTACGGGCTGTGCCGTTCGCCTGTCAGATGGGCAGTTGTTCTTTGGCGGGCCTCACGGACTCACGGTAGTCGATCCTGCCATACAGACAGAAGCGCACAGTATGCCTCTGGTTTTCGAGGACCTGCGGGTGAACAACCAAGCGATGCGCTTAGATGCCTCTCAGCCACTAAATCTGAGCCATGACAGCCGGCAGTTCTCTGTCACTTTCACGCCTCTGAACTACCAAGAAAATGAGCAGACACACCACTTCTACAAACTGGAGGGATTCAATGACCAATGGGTGGACATCCACAACAGCCACGAGATCTACTTCTCCAATATCCCTGCAGGACACTACACCCTGCATGTAAAGGCAACCGACCATGACCAGCGACACACTTTAGCAAAGAATAATCTCATTATCAACATCTCACCTGCTTGGTGGAACACTTGGTGGGCTCGTCTGGTCTATTTGCTCATCTTGGCAGGTATCACCTATGTCATCATTCGCTATCGCAGACAACTATCGGCTGAGAAACGGGCAGCAGAGCGACTGGAGCAAGAGAAGATGCAAGAGCAGCGTGTGAACGAAATGAACATGCGTTACTTTGCCAATGTATCACATGAGTTCCGCACCCCTCTCACGATGATAGCAGGCCCAGCAGACCAACTCAGCCAAGACGAGGCGCTGAAGCCTACAGAGCGCCGATTGGTGCAGACTATACAGCTCAATGCCCGACGTATGCTGCGCTTAGTAAACCAACAGATGGACTTCCATAAATTGGAGAACGATTCCCTGAAACTACAAGTGAGACAGACCGACCTCGCTACCCTCATGCGTCAGACCATCAGTCTGTTTGAGGTAAATATGCAGGAAAAAGAAATCACGCTACAGACCAATGGATTGGAAGAAGAGGTATGGGCCTTGGCCGATGCTGATATGATAGAAAAGGTACTGGTAAACCTCTTCTCCAACGCCCTAAAATATACGCCACACAAAGGAATCATCTCTTGTGGCATCGACAATGACGGAAATGTGGTGACATTCTTCGTGGCTGATAATGGTATAAGCATTCCTGAAGATAAATTAGATCGGATCTTTGAACGCTATTATCAAGTAGATAATCCCAAAAACTTTGGCACTGGCATAGGACTTTACTTCGTACGCAGACTGCTTACCCTTCACCATGGAGCCATCTTTGCAGAAAACTTGCCTAAGGGAGGCGTACAGTTCAAGGTCACCCTTCCTTCCAAAGATGTATATACTCCAGAAGAGCATGCTACTGGAGAACAGAGCCAAGCCACTCACTACCCGCTTAGTATCACAGAGGCACCATCCGCCAAGACAGCACATGAATATAGTCATACAGTCATGATGGTGGACGACGATCCTGACATCGTGAACTACCTGAGATTACTGCTTTCCCCTCACTACCGACTGCTCCATGCTTACGATGCTTCATCGGCTTTGGAGGCCATACGTGGTGAGATGCCCGACTTAGTAATAAGCGACGTAGCCATGCCAGGCATGGATGGCTATCAACTTTGTCAGACGCTGAAAGAAGACCTCATCACCTGCCACATCCCCGTGATTCTGGTCACAGCCAAAACCACCACAGAGGAACAAATTGCTGGTTTGAACACCGGAGCCGATGCCTATGTGACTAAGCCCTTCAACCCGGACTATCTGCTGGCGCTTATTCGTTCACAGCTATCCAACCGCGAGCGCATCAGAGGCATCCTGAGTCAATCAACCAAGGTGGAAGCCCAAGCGGAGCAGATGCTCAATACACAGGACAAGCAGTTCATGGACGAGCTTTACACCTTAATGGAACAAGAACTAAGCAACCCAGAACTCAACATCAACAGCCTTACGGATAGATTGCTGATGTCTAGAAGCAAGCTGAACTATAAGATCAAGGGACTGACTGGAGAGACTCCAGCATCCTTCTTCAGGCGCTTCAAGCTCAACAAGGCTGCAGAAATGCTGCGTGAGGGCAGCCACTCCGTGTCCGAAGTAGCCGACCTCACGGGATTCAGTTCTCCTACAGTGTTCTCACGCAACTTCAAGCAGCAGTTTGGAGTCACGCCAAGCGAGTTCGTCAGCGACGCTCCACAAAACCAGCATCCTGCATAAAGCGATACATCTCCTCTACCCAGAGGTCACTGCTCTTGCCTGTAGGCATAGCCCCATAGCCATGCACGCTGTCACTATAGTAATGCAGCTCCACTGGTACCTTGGCTGTGCGCCAAGCCTTATAGACATCGATGCTCTCTTCTGGTTGGAACACATCATTCACTGGAGAGCAGAGGAAGAGCGGCATGGCATCCTCTGGGGCAGCCACATCGCTGGTCCATCCACCATAGACGATACCAGCAAAGTCGGGTCTGCTGCTCTCTGTATGATGCATCACTTGATGCATTGAGGTCACAGCTCCTGCCGAGAAGCCCATGATGCCCACCTTGTCTGTGCGGATGCCCCACTGGGCTGCATTCTCACGAATCAGATTCATGGCGCGGTCTGCATCCTCGAAAGCCAAGTGGCTGTATTCCAGATCCAGACAGGCCTGCACCAAGCCTGTTTGTGAGTTTTGTATCACCTCATTGATCCAAGTCATTGTCTTAGCCAGCTGCAACGGATTGTCCGTGACCGTTCCCTCTTCATCGGTCACAGGTGTAGTGCGGTATTTCAGCACGAAGGCAGCAACGCCTCGCTTACAGAGTTCCTGCGCCACCAGCGTTCCTTCGCTGGCATAGGAGAGGATGGTAAAACCTCCGCCAGGACAAACCAGCATAGCAGAGCCCGTAGCCTTTTCTGGCTCAGGCAGATAGACAGCCAGCGTAGGCTCACTCACGTTGAAAAGCACTTCGCCAGCCTCACCTATCTGGGCTTCGTGGTGCGTCCAGTTTTCCGTTCCAGGCGCTGGTCCATCATAGAGGTTAAGCACTTCCGTAGGCTCCATTGTGGCTGTAGTACCTATAGCAGCGGCGTTCATTACTAACTCTACAGAGTCGGCAGGGGCAGCCGCCTGTTGTCCTGCCTGTTGGCAGCTGTTCAAACTTGCGGCAGTCAAGGCTGCCAATAAAATCACATATTTCTTCATATCGCTTATTTATATACGTTTCCTTCTTGATTGGCTAGTTTAGATATTTCGCACAATATTGCAATGACTTCCGCACAAATTCCTCAAAGCGGTCACGGTCATTGAGCATAGCATGGCCAGAATGCGGATACTCTATATACTCATTGGGCACCCCATACGCATTCAGGCTATCGAAAAGTTTGAATTTCAACCCTACAGGTACAATCTTATCCTTTGGACCATAGGCGCTCAATGTTGGAACAGTAGTAGCATTGACCAATGAAGCAGGTGATACCTCGGCTGCTACTTTCAGATACATGCCAGATTGCACATCGGCCACTGAGGTCTGTTTGCCTGTGATATAGGTCACAAAGGCGGCCTTGTCCTCGTCTGTCTGACAGTTCCAACCTTCGGGAGCAAAGTCGGCAGGGCCAGTCTGCTGGAACACCAGCTTCACTGGAATCGCCGAATTCTGTCCCATCCTGTAAGCATAGACCATGGCCAGGCATCCACCTGCAGATTCTCCACTTACCGCCATGCCGTCTATTTGGTAGCCTTCCTTGGCACACTGCTCTTTCATGGCAGCGACACACCGACATAGTTCGTCATACATCATGTTCAAGTTGGCACCATCTACCTTTCCTATCAGTGAATAGTTGGCCGTAGCAGTGACATAGCCCTTGGATGCAAAAAACTTACATCGAACATCTTCATCGGCTTTGTCGCCCTCTATGAAGCTGCCTCCATGAATGAAAAGGATGAGAGCATGGGCCTGCTTGTCGGCTGGCAAATAGAGGTCATAATTCTGGTACTCTCCATTGCCATACCTCAAGTCCTTCACTATTCTCCCCACACCGTCATTCCATTCTGTAATAAACGGACCGACAGCCTTTTTGGGCAATACAACTCCTACATAAACGGCACCTGACACCACGATGGTCAGAGCCATGACAGCCACATAGACTGCCACTCTCAATAAAACACTAAGAATCTTGCTCTTCATACCTCTTAAATCATGTTACAAATCAGATAATCCAGAATACTCACTGTGGCAGCAGCCGTCAAGACCACTATACACACCAAGGCGATAATCTCGTTTCGCCAACGTTTCTTTGTCCACTTTTTCATACTAATCAATATGTTTTATTTACCAGTTCCACTCCAAAAGAACGTACGTTGCCGTTCACTGCATCCATGAGCCACTGACTCACACTTGGGTTCGCTCCTCTGGGCTTATGAAATTCAAAAGGTGAAGGAAGGATGGTGTGTGCTGTCAAGGCGGCATCGCCTCCGCTCTTCAGATCATCCCAGATGAAGATGCCACAGCCAGGCACTCCTTCCTGCAGTCCTTCCACCATGCTCCTGACTACCTGTTGCATGCGGTCACCATCCTGATGGGTAAGGGTTCGGAGTTGTCCCTCGTCAAAATAGACCTGCACATTGCAAAGTGCTTCGTCACGCACAGAGCACCCGAAGAGTATTTTCACTGCATTGCCTCGTTCATGTCTGAGTGCCCTGAGGCAATCGAGTGTGATATTGTCAGATACCACCCTATTGGCTATGGCCTTAGGTGCCTGCCACACGTCATGAGCTACCTTCGGCCACTGGTCATAGAGCAACACAGAGCTATCCACAAAGACAGTAACATTGGGCGTTTCTGGGAAGTGGCTGATGACCTCATCGGCCATAAGTGCCGAGCCAAATCCACCAGCACTGAAACCTGTCACCAGCAGCGCCTCAGGACTTCCCACCAGGTTTCTCACCATTGCCAAAGCCTCACAAAGATTGGTATATCCATGATGATGCAACACTGCAGGTTTCCCTTGCAAATCGGTATAAGGAAAGTCGCCCGTTCCACAATGAAAGTCACCTGTAGAATATGGCATAGCTAGTATGCTCCAGTCCTTGAACGGATTTCCTTCACTCTGACTGCCAATACCCAGACGAGCATAAAAGTCCAGATTATCTTCATTGTCTGAGTAGAACCCCTCATCACTCACAGAAAAACCCCGTGCAGCGGTATATTCGTCAACGCTCACGCCCCCGCCAAAGAAATAGACTATCAGTTTGTTTTCCTTACCTTTGCGGAACACGGCATGATACGGATCTCCGTTGGCACAAAGGAGGCCATCGGGTGTTACTTCATACCACTTTCCCAGTTTGGAGGTCTCTACTAATTGAGGGAATTCCTCAAGAAGCGTCATTTTCAACGCTACAAAAACTGCGATTGCCAGCACCACCAGCGAAACACCAAGAATAGCCAGAATCTTCTTCAACCTTTTCATATGCTTCAGTCTTTAGTAT
>JAEEGF010020498.1_pt1 | contig 15852 bp, 9 predicted proteins | sample 9134171 | NCBI WGS metagenome assembly JAEEGF01 (sample SAMN16246542, study PRJNA631951) | gut metagenome | biome: gut microbiome; feature: rumen; material: AP-attached | host: Bos | place: Iran: Karaj | collected 2018-10
AAGGCTTCCACGCGCGCTAGGATTGACTGGCGCAAGGTGATGTCGGGGTTCCGTGCGAGCATCCTCTCGTCGAAGCGTAAGCTCACGCGCATGCGTCCAAACCGCCGCACCGGCTTCCTGAATATGGGGTCAATCCGCCGGTTCGACACGCGCCTGCTGGTTGCCGTAGACGTGAGCGGCTCCATCGGCAGCGAGAGCCTGAGCTACTTCTACGGCGTGATCAACAGCGCGTTCCGCTATGGCTTCGAGGCGGTGGATGTCATCCAGTTCGACTGTGGCGTGAGGGCCGTGCAGAGCCTGAAGAAGGTTGTCCGCGAGACCATCGCGGTGGGCCGCGGCGGCACGAGCTTCCAAGAACCCATCGACTATGCGGAGGAAGGCGGCTACGACGGCCTGGTCATCCTGACCGACGGCTACGCCCCGCAGCCGGACATCCCTGACCATATGCACTGCAAGATCATCTGGGTGTGCGAGAACAGGGACTGCTATGAGCAGCACCACAAGTGGATGGAGCAGTCGGGGAGAGTATGTACAATGGAACTGACTTAACAGAAAAAGACTATGGCAATGAAGTTACGTGATATGGGTGAGGAGGCGATCCTCATGGAGGCGCTACGCGTCGTGCCGGACTACCGCGAGAGGATCCGCGAAACCGGGAAGTTCATCCTGGAGGACTGCGTCCGGGATGCGATGAAACGAATCGAATACCTGTTCCGCTCTGACCGCGGCCTCCAGACGGGCGACCCGCTGGGGCCGCAGAACCGTCGGCAGCTTGAGGTGCTGCTGGGGTATTTCCGGCCGAAGGTGATCGATGCCATACGGCCGGTCCAGCAGCGGTATATGCAGAACCGCATGGTAGCGGAGATCAACGCCGCGAGCGCCCAGGGAATCCTCCCGGCGGTGTTCGCCGCAAAGGGTCTCCAGGCCGAGGTCGAGGGGCAGCGCCACCGCGCGAAGGTGGAGGTCAGGCTTGCACCGTCACTGAGGGTAAAGTTTTATGTCCGCTATCGGGACCTGAACGAAAAGGAGGGCGTTGCCGAAGATGTGGTGCAGGCCGTGCTGGACCTCAAGGACGCCATCACGCGGCTGGGGAGCGGGGTGATGCTTAGCCGCAGGTAATGAAATATAAGTGTGGCTATCTGAAAGAATCCTGCGCCTGGTCGGTATAAGTCCTTAGAAACGAAAATAACACTTTTAAGCTATGGATAAACTTGACCAGGAAATGACCCACAAATTGATTGAGAACGCCCTGTCGGGCCTTGAGAAAGGGGAGATCTCGCCTGCTGCGGCCTTCCTTGCCGTCTGCTTTGCCGGCATGACGTGCCCCTGTCCCGAGGCCGATTACCACATGTCCCGCTTTCTGTTCGAGGGTATCGGCTGCCCTAAGAACGCGGAGGAAGGCATGGAGATGCTCCGTCGGAGCGTAGATGGCGGATGGCCGGCTGCGCAGACCGAGCTGGGACGGCGGTATTTCGAGGGGGAAGGCGTGGAGCAGAACTATGCCGAGGCCGTGAAGTGGTTTCTCCTTGCTGCGGAGCAGGGCGACAAAAAGGCCCTCGACTGGCTCGGCAAAATACTCGAAGCCGAAAGGTCATACTATGGTTTTGATATGAGTGAGGACGAGTCGTGGCCGCTGGATGCGGATACCGATCAGGCATTGGAGATTCTGGACGAGAACGACATCTGTGTCGAATCTGGAAAGTATGAGTCGTATGACCCCAACAACAAGGGGTGTAACATCGGCGATCCCATCGTCATCACCCGGACGGAAGGCTATGTGCCTCTCGAGTATCTGGTCATCGAATTCCTCGTGTCGCCCCGCGAAATGATGCCGGTGAAGCAGGCGTTGATGAAAGACGAGGGGCGCTCGATTGACATCATCACGGTGGATGTCTCGGGCCAGGAGCAGGAATACTATTTCGATGTCACGGCGGGGCTCAAGGCTAAGGAAGAATTATTATAATGGCCCTGTTGGAAAACACCACGAAAATCGATAAATTTACAAGCCATAACGGAGATAGCAGTCTATTTGAGACATTTCGACTTTTATGAGATTCATCTACAGCCCTTATTTCGGTTCCAAGCCCTACGTCGACCTTCGTGGCCGGTCATCCATTATGTTAAAAGAGGCTCCCATCGGGACGGCGGAGCTTCTTCAGCAACTGGAACTCCGCACAGGTAACGTTCCCGGCCCTGCGTCCTCCGACCTGGACCGCCTGGTCAGCTATGTCCGGGCTATGCGCCATGCCTTGACGGAAGCCCCCGGCCTCTTCTTCGGACCATCCTTCAAAAATGACGAAATCGGCACGGCCAAGGTGCTGCTGTCATGGCGCGATGCGCTGAAGATGGCGCTGTGGAAGCCCGACGTGGCCCCTACGGAAAAGCTCCGCGGCCTGGCCCGCATCGAATGTCATTTTTCCGATAGCGGCTACGCTGACCGCTGGGTTGCGCTTCTCGATTATCTGGAACGGGAGGACGCCATCATCCCCGAAGGAATGGAGATAAAGTATCGCGTATCCTTGGATTCGGTCGAGCCATGTGTCCGGCGGGTGCTGGAGACACTAAAGAAAAAGGGGATGTCGGTGACCGAAGATTTCGTAAAGAAAGGAGCGGCGCCGGTAGGTACGGCGTTGCGAACGGTACAGGACGTGCTGCTCTCAGATGACAAGGAGAAACGAGAGGTGAAAGACGACGGAACGTTCCGTCAGGTCGCCTTCCGTTTCGGCGGGGACGCCACGCGCTGGGCGGCACTACATTCTGAAAAATGGGCCAAGGATGGGTCTCTCATAGTGAATGACAAGGTCAGCCCGATGAACGGAGCCCTGCGGTCACTCGGTCGCCCCCTGCTTCGTAATGACGTGGAAGGATCTCCCCAGTCTGCACAGCTGTTTCTTCTCGGCATAGCCCTGTTCCGCAACCCCGTGGATGCACAACGCGTGCTGTCGTATCTCCGGGCGCCCGTCAATCCAATAGGAGAGCTTTTCTTGATGAAAGAGAAAGCCAAGGGAGGGACATACTACAAGTCTCTCGCCCGCGAGCTTATTGACATGCTTTTGCGCAATGGCGGGCTGAATGACTGGGATAAGACGATCGCCGCCGCCATCTATGACCGCGAAGGTAAAGAAATGGAGGAGCAAAAACGGAATACGATTCTTGGACGATTCCTTATGTGGGAGAATACGGATGAGGACGGCTCTGTCCCGACCGGAGCATTGAGGTCGTGGCTGAAAAATATGGATGAATGGGGGCAGGCAAAGAGCAAGGATCATCCTGACGATGCGGGCTTCAAGTCCTTGTCGACCTACTGCGGAGCGATGTCTGCACTACTGTCCGATGCTCCCGATGTCATCCCGTTCGAACGCGCCGTCCGTTGGGCCGAAGGCATCTTCACCGTACAAAAAACGATGGTCGATGTGGCCGGTACGCATTCTCCTGACTGTGTGCCTGACTTGCGGGACATCCTCGACGGCCCCAGCGAGGTCATCTGGATGGGCGCTTCGGGCGATGAGACAGGCTACCCTTATTCTTTTCTCAGCAGCGAAGAGCAGAAGGTTGTCGGTGCGCCGTCGCCGGAGACATACTCCCGTTCTGGCTATGATGCCTTGGTGCAGGCGTTGTGCCGCATCAAAGGAAAGTTTATCATATTGACTTATGCTTGCGAGGCAGGGACCGTCCTGCCGATACACCCGTTGCTGACCGAACTTCGCGCACGACTGATTTATACGGTGGAGGATGGAGAAGAATTGCCTGTAGCGGTGGGGAGCGTCGACAAGCTTCCTGTACCCGCACCAAGGATGCCGAAAGAAGAATACCATGTGGATTCCAAACTGTTCGACGGACTGTCGGAGCCTAGCGCCAAGAATGGCTTACGGCCGGATCATGAGAGCGCGACGAGCTTGGATAAGCTGATTCAGCATCCTTTCGACTATGTTTTGGAGGACATCCTCGGCTTTGAGGGTTACGGCGAGGAACAGATCAGCGACCCCGCCATCATAAGAGGAAATGTAGCTCACCAGTATGTCAAGGATCTGGTCGATGCCTGTGGCGGAAACCTCAAGGAAATGGAGAGGCTTCATTCGAAAGAGTTTTTGCAGCGCATAACGGATACCGCGCAGCGGAGAGGGGCTTCTCTGCTTAGTCCCGAAAATGCCCTGGAGTGGAGAAAGCTCTGCGAGTTTCTCCGCCAAAGCGTCATCCGCCTGCTCGATCTCATAAGGGATAATAAATTGAGCATCGTAGCTTCGGAAAAGAGATTTGAGACGGAGCTCCCGGTAATTGGGCCTTTTGTAGGATCCATCGACCTGCTGCTGAAGGACAAGGATGACAAGCTTGTCATTTTCGATTTCAAGTGGAATGACAGTTCTAAGTATGACAGAATAATGGAGAGGCGCGAAATCCTACAGCTCGTTTTGTATAAAGAAGCTGCACAGATCAGCCTTGGCAAAGAGGTCTCGGCATACGGATACTGGCTGTTCCCCAAGCAGAAGTTTTATACGGAGTGCCCGTCGATAAAGGGACCGAACGTGATGTGTTTTGGCGATGATGGCGACGTGGCTCCGGATACGGACAAACTGTTCGAAATGATATGCAACGCATACTCTTTCCGTATGGATCAGATAAGTCGTGGCATTGTGGAGGAGGGCGAGATGATGGAGCTGGCAGGACTGGAATATTGGAGAAAGCAGGATGACGAGAAGAAGCCGATGTATCCATTGAAAAGCGCATATAATCAAGACAACCTCAAGGGCCGGCCATACGGCAATCCCAACATTACGCTCAAGGGAGGACTGGAATAATGAAGAATATCCGATACATAAATGCCGGAGCAGGATCCGGCAAGACCTATACGCTGACCGAGACGCTGGCCGAACTGATTTCCACAAAGGAGACGACTCCCTCCCGCGTCATCCTGACGACATTTACCGAAGCCGCCGCGGCCGAGTTCCGCGTAAAGGCTCGGGAGATGCTCGTATCAAAGGGTCTGCATCAGGCAGCTGCCGAACTTGACTCGGCCCTCATCGGCACCGTCCATTCCGTGGCGTTCAGCTATGTGAAGCGGTATTGGTATATGTTGGGGCTGGGAGCTGGCGTGCGGCCCATGCCGGAAGAGGAGACAGACAGGTACATTGCCGCGACGCTGGCCGACGGGGCCACCCAGGAAGATCTTGCGGCATTCTATCGCTATGCTAAGGCCATGGACATCCGGTTGCCTGCCCCTTCGACAAAACTGGACAATGATTTCTGGAAGGAGGATGTGAAGGCTGTCATCAACAAAGCGGAGATGTTCTCCGTGGATGACCTGTCGGCCGGCCAGAAAGAGAGTCTCCGCCTGCTGGAGGCCATGTTCAGCACTACGGATGACAAAGAGACGCTGGACCTGAGAAAAGATGTCCAGGCTCGTGTATTCAGGATCGCCGAGGATTCACGGGGCCGGTTCAATGAATACAAGAAACGGCACGACCTGGTAAGCTTCAACGACATGGAAAACCACTTCCTACGCCTTCTGTCGATGCCGGAGGTAAGGGCGGATATCGCAAGTTCCGTGGACTATGTCTTTGTCGACGAGTTTCAGGATTCAAGCCCGACACAGGTACGTATCTTCGACACCCTGTCTGAGATCGTTTCCAAGGGCAGCATTTGGGTGGGAGACTCCAAGCAGGCAATCTATGACTTCCGCGGTTGCGATACCGAGCTTACCACGGCCGTCGCCGGCATTATAAAAAAGAACAAAGATGCCGGGGTCGATGGGTTCGAATATGATATCCTTCGCCAGTCGTGGCGATCCGATCCTACTCTCGTTAAGTTGGCAAACAAGACGTTTACGAAAGTATTCGAACATCAGCTGTCTCCCAAGGAGATTGTGCTGGATCCCGTGAGAAGTGCAGGAGAACTCCCGGCCGGTGTTCCCCACATCTTCCATTGGGAACTCGAGGGGCAGAATGTGGACGGGAAGGTGTCGTACAAGAAAGAATACCTCCTGGCGGCCATTGCCTCTTCCGTTTGCAAGATGCTGCGGGGTGAGCATGCCATCAAGGAAGTCTATGATAAGGAGCTGAAGAAAAAGCGGGCGTTGCGTCCCTCCGACATTGCGATCTTGTGCAACAGTAACGAAGAGTGCAACGAAATCGCCGCCCATTTGCGGACATTGCGCATCCCGGTAACACGGGACAGGGAGTATAACGTACTGTCGAAGGAGGTGGCGCTGCTCATCGCCGCACTCAACTATGTCGTCGGGGATACCTCTCTGCTGGATGCGGAGCTGTCGTACTTGCTTGAGGACACTGAGGTGGAAACCATCATGGCAGAGAAGGACGCCATCGGCAAGCGTCCCCTGTTCGCGCGTCTGGACGGCATGCGGAAGGCTCTTCGCGGCAAGCCGGTATCGCATATCGTGGACAGCGTCATTGCGGAACTTGATCTCGAGAGCATGGCCCTCAAGTGGGGTGACGGTGCTTCTCGCAAGTATAACCTGGAGACTGTCAGGAAGCAGGCTACCGACTATGAAAAACGCTGCCTGTCCGGCAGCTCGTCCGCTACCCTCGGCGGTTTCATCAACGAGTTGAATGCGTCGCCATTAAAGGTGAGTCGGGATATTCAGTTCGATGGCGTGAATGTCCTTACCTATCACTCTTCGAAGGGACTAGAGTGGGGTGTCGTCATTCTTGCATCCCTGGGAAAGAATGACGTAGAGGAAAAGACATTCCTCAAACGTGAGTACGTGGGTGTCAAGGAGTGCAGGACCAGCATACCTGATGAGCGCAGGCTATACCCGGACTACTATATCCGTTACATCCCGAAAAGCCATCCGGCGAGGAACCTTGATGAAAAAGTAATGAACGTCCTTCGCTCACAGCCGGACCGTATAGAAAGGCACGAGCATGTCCGTGACCAGATGGCCCGCTTGATGTACGTCGGTGCGACACGCGCCCGCGACTATCTCATCACGGCGGTATCCTCGGGACCCAGGGCGGCTGGGTGTAAATGGCTACCCGCCATCGGCATCGATATACATGCTAAATACAACAACAACGACGGAGACTGCCAGTTTTGGGGCCTGGACGCTCCCTCCGCGTGCCTGGAGCATATCGGTATAGATGGCGTCCTCTATGCAGAGGAGGCATCCGAATATTCGGTGCTGCATCCGGCGGAAGCTCCCTCGCAGAGCGAAGCGAAATACCGCGACCCCAGCAAATACGAAGATAAGGCCGCCATCGCCGCGGCCGAGGCGAAGATCATCCAACCTATGGACCGGCTGGATATAAAACATGACGGCCTTGATGACGACGAATACGGCGACTGCATCCATGCCATCTATGCCGTCTGCCGGGAAAAGGATCCTGAGCATTGCCAGGCCGTGGCAGAACGGATACTGCATCGCTGGGGGATCAATGAGGAAGGAGCCGCCAAGAAGGTGGCCGAATCCTATGAGGACCTTTGCCTGTTCCTTGAAAAGCATTATGATCCTGCGGACTCCGTCGAGCATGAGGTGCCGTTCAGGCACCAGGATACAGAGGGACTTGTCTTCACGGGCGTCATGGACATGCTCTGGAATACCGCACGGGGCACGGTCATCGTCGACTTCAAGACCTTCGGCGGGAACAAGGCGAAAGCGATCGAGGAGAGCGAGCAGAAACACTCATCCCAGCTGCATGAGTACAGCGAGGCGCTGAAAGCGGCTGGGAAGGAGATTCGGGCAGCCGTGCTGTTCTACCCCGTTACGGGCGCGGTAATCGAAGTCGGGAAAAAACAGAAACATTGATGACAATGACGTATGGAATATATCTTTGACTATCCGGACGAGGTGATGGCGCTGTATGCGTGCGGCCATACCTTCAGGCAGTCCGTGCGGATCGCAGATTGCATGGACGATGAATGCTGCGAACGCATCAGGCTGTGCATCAGTAACGTCTTCGGAAAATTCGAGCATGGCGAAGTCACGCTGATGCCCAACTATCACGATGAGGTGGTAACCGAGGTGGAAGCCAGGTTCAACCTTGTCAACACCATCCGCGAATCGTTCAGCGGCGCCCTGGAGCGGGCGCTGCCCCATAACAAGTACCTGAACAAAAAGGAGGGTGGAAACAAAGAGACAATCCAAACAGCCCAGTGGCTGCTGGCCATGTTTGCCTGCGGCTGTTCCATCAGACGGATTCTCAGGATGGCCGAAGGCGGGCTGGATGAAGAAAACATGGCCCTGGCCCGGTTATGCACCGATATCTTTTGGGGACCGTTTGACGACGTCGACCTTGACCTGCGGCCCTATGACAAGAAGGAGCCGATCCGTGAACAGGATATCCGGGACGCCCTGGTCAGGCTGTTCAGGGATTCAAGGCGGAAGAGGCTTGTCAAAGTCCTTTCCGGATACAACGGGAAGGAGTGGATGGCCTTTCCGCAAGAAGATGACGAGGATGCCGAAGAGATATCCATAGCCCCGGACTGCGAGGCGATCGGCGACTATGCCTATGCTTTCTGCACGAAGGTAACGACCGTAGAGATCCCCCGCTCGGTAAAGGTCATAGGGGAGGCCGCCTTCAAGGGATGCTCCGGCCTGACGCGTGTCGTGATTCCCGATTCGGTCACCTTGATCGGCGACCATGCGTTCGAGGGATGTACGGGCCTGACAAGAGTCGTAGTCCCCGAATCCGTGACCAAGATAGGCAAGATGACGTTCAACGGCTGTCCGGGCCTTGCAGGAAGCGGGCTGCTTGTGGAAGACATGGAGAAGGATCCGCCCGTGCCGCCGGTGTCCGAAAACGCCGATGACGACGACGAACTTCCGTTCTGATTTAATGGGCCATTTGCCCGAAAATGACTATATTTGTATGGGAATCCTGTCCGAGCTTGTCCTATTTATAGGAATGATACTCGACAGAATATGATTATTCAGTTTTTTTATCCTTTTTTCCGCATCTTCAGGGGCTCTGCGGCGCGCGGAGAATGAAGACGCACAGAAGTTGTTGCAACATTTGTTGCAGCATATGCTGATCCCTGACCACCCTCGGTACCGTCATGGTCCTGAGGCCATCGATTAAGACGAGAGTATTTGGACAGGATTCCCTTTTTTGTATGAACGCCTCTTTCGAAACCCTCGCCCAGTATGCGACCACGGACCGGATCCTCCGCCTCGTGGCCCGGGAGAGGGCTAAGTTTACCGCAAAATCCAAGGGAAAGTCAGAGCCGAAAGAAGAAGGCACCCTGTACGGGATGGTGAAGGGAATGACGCCGCCGCACCGCCTCTGGAGCGGCGCGGGCACCCTGAAGCTCCCGAAGAAGGAGGAGCGGGGGATAGGGAAATGGATTTATCCAAAGCGTGCCGCCTCCGCCCGCGTGCTGGCGGCGATTCATCGCCACTGGGAGGATACAGACGAACCGTGGAACCGCACCCTGCGGGAATTCATCGCCGAGGTGCAAGACAGTCTTGCCGCCGACGGCCCCCTGGTGCTCGAGACGCCGACGGTGATTCCCAAGATCAAGAAGACGGCTGAATCCGGCGAGCACATCTTCCGCCCGATATGCCTCTATAAGGATCTTAAGACCAAGGTCATCCTGGCGCTTACCTACCAGTATATCCTCGACAAGTTCGACCGGTGCTTCCACGACGACATGCTCTTCATGCGCGCGGCCCGCAGGATGGCGGACGGAAACTACGCCATGCCGAAATACCTGGACGCCATCGACAGCGTCGAGCGGTACCGCATGCGTTGCGGAAAGCAGAATATCTTCGTCGGCGAATGCGACATCCAGAAGTTCTACGACATCTTCAACCACGACGACATCCTCGCCTGCTTCGAGGACCTGTTCGAGGTGAAGAAGGGACGCGGCGTGCCCGACTGGGCGTTCACGCCGCTGCGCCGCGTCATCACCGCCTACCTGGATTCCTTCGACTATCCCGGTCAGGTGATGGGGAAGAACGGCGATCAGGCCTATTGGCAGAAAGAGAAACGCATCCGAACCAAGGAAAAGGACCCCGTGTGCAGGTTCGAATGGGTAGATCCCGCGGACTTCGTGCGGGTGGGCTGCTACGGCGAGGAAGAGCTGCAGAAGGCCATCGACGGCGGGAAGATCGGCATCCCGCAGGGCGGCGCCCTCTCAGGAATCATCGTCAACGTCGTCATGCGCGTGGTCGACAAGCCCATCGTCACGAGGGAGGACCCCCAGCGGCTGTTCATCCGCTACTGCGACGACATCCTGCTGATGAACACGGACCGGGACGCCTGCGAAAGAGACCTTACGGCCTACGCCCGCGAGCTGGTGCGGCACCGCCTGCTGCCCCATCCCTTCAAGCGCGTGGCCGACATGAAGTCCGGCCGGCGTAACAAGCCCGCCTTCTGGAATGCCAAGTCCAAGCTCACGTACCGATGGGGAGGCGGGGAAGGCGACGCCTCCGACTGGGTGGCCTTCGTCGGGTATGAGATGCGTCGCACCGGCGAGCGCCGCATCCGCAAGGACAAGATAGACCAGGAGTTCAAGCGCATCGCCCACTGCTACTATCGCGTCATCAAGGCCAAGGCCGTCAAGACAGAAGGGCTGGATGACGAGGGGCGCGAGTCTCTCATGCAGCGGTTCGACACCCTGCCCGGCCATATCCTCGACTACGAGAAGGCCACCGACAATGTGTACTCCCGGTCACAGGCCCGCCGCCTGGACAAATACCTGTACAAGAAGGCCCGTCAGGCGGCCAACAGGATCGGCATTCCGGACCAGGCGAAAGCCGCCGCCGCGCGGAAGGGCTATGTCAGGGCTATCCATCCCGGGCCGGAAAAAGGTTGATTCGGAATACCGGAGTCATCTGCGTCAGGGGCAGGCGCCAACTGGCCCTTGAGCGCTCGTTCGGTTTGGGCTTCGATCCTCTGGACCATCAGTTCCTGTTGTTGCTTTATCCGCAGCTCACGTATCTCCCGTTCTATGTCATCGGTAAGGTCCTTCATTAGGGCCATGCTCTCGTCGAATAGATGTATAAACTCGGCGAAGCCAGCCGGCTGCATCGCCATGATGGGCCCCTCGCTATATAGTCTGCCCGAATCCCCTGGCTTCGCCTTATATCCCATGCAACCATCATTTTTCGAGAGCACATAGCTCAGGTTGGGGAGCTTGATGATGAAATGCCCGTTCTCGACCCTGACATTCTCCTTCGAGACACCGCTGCGGATAAGGGCCAGGACGACGGTTTCCATCATACACTTCTGGGGACTGTAATGGGATTCGGCAAAGGCTTCTGCCGCATCTTTCCAACTGCCGTAGACAATGTCTGCTAGAATCCTGTTACGGTCGAACGGGCGTCCATAGGACAGCCTGTTCTTAACGAGCTGGGCCTTTGCCCTAATGATCTGATCGAGAGACTGCTTTTTATCGACGAGGTGTTTTCGTAGATGCATGAATGGATGGATCGTTGTTATCGGCATGTCGGATCTGGCCCGGCCTATCCGCCTTCAGATGAACACGACCTGCAGCACTGACCTTGTCGGCGAGCCATACCAGGTGGGCAAGACGGTTAGGACGAACCCCCGGCACTCGGAAATGCATATGGTACTTGATGGCAGCAGCCTCCTCGTCCGTCAGGCGAAGCCCGCAGATGTCGCGGAGGATGCCGACGGACCGCCGGCCATGCCCATGGATGCTCATGGCATCGTGGTGATGGGACGTGCATACGTCATGCAGCAACGCCCCGAGGATGACGCTGTCGCGGGACAGCCCACGGCTGTGGGAAAGCGCAAACTGGCACGCTTCCAGAGAGTGCTGTGCAAGGCCACCCGCCACGTGATGATGAGAGTGGCAACGGGCTTTGAAGAAGTCGCTCTTGCAAAGATAGTCGATGACACCCTCAATGCCCTCGCGGTTTGTGCTGCGCAATAGGCGCAGGATATTCTGCCTGGTTTGTTCGTCCGTCATGATTTCTATGATGTGTTCCTTAATATATACTCTAGGAAACTTATATTCTTTCACAGTGGAGATTAAATATCATGCTCCCCCCATGGAATAATAGAAAACATCTTTCTGTCGGCTTTTCTTCGGCGGGGCTATTAACTCCACATGAACTCGTCGAAGAACGGCTTGAAGTTGCCGTCGGGGTTGTAGTAGTTTCCTGAGTAGACATCCTCGATGATGGCGAAGACGACCTTCTTGAAGCGGCGTTGGAATTCCTCTTCCTCAAGTACTTGGCGGAACAGCCGGGCCATATGCGAGGGCGGGTTTCCGAAGGCGCCGCATCCGAAAGCCCCGAGCACAAGGGCGTCGTGACGGTGCAGGTATCCGATCCTGAGGATTGTCCGGATCTTGCATCTTGTGGTCTCGGCATCGCGGTCGGACATGTGCGTGTCATCTATGAGCTCAGGGTCGCAGACGGCAGCCACGGTAATGACGGCGAAGCTGATGGGTTCCTCTTTCAGCCTGTACCCATCCTGCTCTCCCTCGCGGAACAGAACGACATCCGGAGCGTAGACGCCACCCCAACGCTCGTCCAACGGGTAGCGCTCCGGGCGCTGAGGGACGCCATAATGTAGGCCTATCCTTTCGAACTGGTATAGCGAGCGGAACAGGTTCGTGCGTCGCAGGATTGCCTCCTCCTGCGTATTGGACTTTACAGGACCCGCGCCAGGTCGCCGGCCGTTGGCCAGGTTCAGCAGTGCCGGGCTGTATCCCTCGCGGACCAGATGCTCGGCCACAGCCATGCAGTCGTCGTTGATGACTTCGTACACAGTGTCCGCATTCTCGAAGTGAGGCTCCGGTTCCAGGAAGTCTGCCGGGGCGGAGTAGAGTACAGAGTTCTCCATCATGGAAGAGTCGTCCGGCAGCTCCACCTCTATTCCCTCTTCCGTGACATATCCTCCCGCCGCGACGACCTCCAGGGTGTTCGCGAACTGCCGATCACGCAGTTGCTGCAGCATGAAACGGCCCCAGTCCTGCCTTCTGGCGTTCAGGTAGGCCTCATGGTCCCAGGATGGAAGGGGATGGGGTTCGCTCATAAATTTTTTCGCTTCATGTATCACTCAACGTCAGATCCGCCTATCGTGTAGTAGTTGGCCGGGGCAAAGCCTGTAATCTCCGAAGTCCTGAACTTTTTCTCAGGTATTATACTGTTTATAGTTACCGTGTCTCCCTCTTTTAGCGCGGGATTGTCCTGCAGATGGACGTTGCCGCATACCCATATCTCTCTCCCGTTCACAGTCTCTTTCCGGGCCGGGCCTGTAATGGGCATGTTCCCGATTTGAACGCTCTCGCTTTTATTCTCTTTGAACCACGGTTGTGTCTTCCGGTTCTGCAAAGTCTCTTTTCCGTTATAAATCCACACGACGAAAGCCATGAGCGAGTTGAGCATGCCGGCGCCAAGCTGGGGATCGGAGTTGAACGTGTGGGATCCCGTATTACCGACCTCGACAAGGGATACAAGGGCAGATGAGAGTGTCCTTGGCATGACGGTATCATCGATATAAAAATACGTCGTAGATGTGGCCTTGCAATCGTATTTGCGGTTATATATGAGTTTAGGGATAGCCCCATGGTCAAGTCCGGGCTCATTGGGAACGACGTTCCATTGCTTGAGGATGTCGATGATGTGGTGGGCGACGATGCGAAGCTCGTTAAGGTTACGAGACGAATCTTTGCCGAAGTCCCTTGCGATGAGGAAATCGGACAGTACCTCGGCCACCTTGCCGCCCTCGTACGCCGAATCGATCCAGTCGGCGGCCTCGAACACGTCGCGGTTGGCGGACCTGATGCGGGCTCCGGGGGAGTTGTTTGTGTCGAGCTCTTTTCTCAGCGCCATAGCGAGGGCTTTGTCGGGCAGGCCACTCTTATTTATAAAGAAATGACCGTCCAGGAGAGGATTCAGACGTCTCGGGGAAATAATCCCCGCCTGTGCGATTTCATTGAGGCCATCATTTGCCGCGGCGTAGAAAACGATGCCCATGGGCTCGTATTTAAGGCGTAAGTCGATCACGGCGTCCAGTCCGTAGAACGGCTGCTCTTTTCCGCTGGCTGAGAGCTTGATATCGGTGGAGAAAACAACGGCATCCACCTTCTTTGTCAGGGCAACGCCTTCTTTTGTGGCATGAGCGAGAATTTCCTCAAGGCCTCCTTCTCCCTCTACGTAAGCCGTCGTTCTAATGACCCTGCATCTGACTCGTTCCAACAGTTGCGAATAGTCCTTGGCTTTGTTGCCGGTGCCGGCCAGGACTATATTATAAACCGTTTCTTCGTTATCGGCGGTTCCCTTGGCAGCTTCGACAACTTTCCTTTGTTCGAGCATATCCGTCAGGATGGGAATCCGCCTCTGACGCAAGTGGCTGGCACGGATATCATCAGTATAGTACTGCTGGATATTCTTATAGTAGGCAGCAAAGCTGGGATCCGACAACAGAGCCAGGGCCAGGTATTCAGGAAGAATCTTCTCTGTATAGGGTTTCAGCACTGATATGTAACAATCCGCACAGCACGGTTCGTCCCCTTTGTACATGCCGCATACAAGATTCTGCTCTACCCTGCGTGTGCCGCTGCTGAGACCGAGGAGGATGCTATTCGGTGGAACGGGCTTGTAGTTAGTGAACGGATTGCCCCATGCATTCTTCCTTTTTGTGGCACAGATGCCTTCTAAGACCGTCTTTACGCTGCGGGACAAATACTCCGGCTCAATGAACCGGCCTTTTTTCGCCATTCCGACAACGACCTCTGCCACGTCGCCAATCCGCACCAGTTCCATTCCATCCGGGCAAAAGGCGCCCTGCATGTAGACGAAAGGATTGAAAGCCCCGTTGGCATCCTTCATCCGGTCGTAGCTGACGTCGATGATCTTCCTGACCCCTTTGCTTGAGAACCGCATGTCGACCCTGTTACCACTGATGGTTCGGGTAAGCCCGCAACGGAAGTGCGTGGCGTCGATGAAGGTGGCCGAATCGCGGCCTCCCTTCATGTCCAGAATGATGATATAGGTCGGGACATTGGCCTTAGTGAAGATATCTTCGGACATTGCGATAACCGTGTCAAGCATTCCGCGATCGCAGATGGCCTTGCGTGTTTCATCATAATCCGCTTTATTGGCGAACTCGAAATGAACAAGAAGAGCTGCCACTTTTGTGGCCGTTGAATGCTTGAGGAGAGCCTTGATGAAGGCGTCCTGTTTATTGTTGAACTCTGTAAGGAAATGATCTGCGCGCGCTATGTCAAAGAAGTCGACGTCTACAGGCAGGTTTCCGATGACGGCGTCATACTTCTCTTTCGGCCAGTCCGTCAGCGGGTCGGTATTGACAAATGAATAGGATTCGATCCCGTAAGCGTCTGCCAAAACCTCTGCTATGAGGTTCAGCTGCGCGGAGGTCTCTGCTCCGCGGTATGTGATTCCTCGGCTCTCCACTACATAGGACCCCGCACCCGAATAGGCGACGTAGACGCTCTCACATCCCTTCTTCCTCAGGATTCTGAAAATCGTGGTGGCGATTATCTGATTAGGCAGGGGAGCAGTCCCCGAGACCAGGCTGGTGCGGCAGAGCGTTCCTTCCAGAAAGACGATATAATTCCTGCTGAAAAGATCTCGCCCCATATCCTTCATCGTCTGATAAATATTCTCAAGCTTATTGAAATCCGCTGGATTACCGCCGAGAACGCCGAGAGCAGCATTGTAAAGCTTCTCTTGAAGTTTGTCTTCCTCCGTGTCGGTGGGGCATATCGTATCAAGGCAGGTGGAAAGACCTTTTTTGTAGGAGTAGAACAGGTAGAACAAGGGGAAGACGCCTTCTACGTCCTGCCGTTCAAAGAGCCATTTGGAGTCCTTGGCGAAAGGGTCGCTGAACTTTTCCATCAGCTTTTCAATTTCATTTTGTGCCATCGTCGGAAACTTTGACTTATAAAGATACGGATTAT
>JAEEGF012086179.1_pt1 | contig 15852 bp, 14 predicted proteins | sample 9134171 | NCBI WGS metagenome assembly JAEEGF01 (sample SAMN16246542, study PRJNA631951) | gut metagenome | biome: gut microbiome; feature: rumen; material: AP-attached | host: Bos | place: Iran: Karaj | collected 2018-10
GCCTTGCTCCGCTCGATTCCCTTCTTGGAGAGTACTATGAGGCGATGATATACGAGGCGATGCCTACAAAGCTCCAGGAATGTGATTTCCTGATCGAGTCGTGTACAGACTCTCTGGTAAAGCAGTGGGTCGCAACCCGTATCCTGGAACACTATATGGACAACCCTCCTTTGATGGGAGAGGAAGCCGTAGCTATATATGTCTACGATAAATGGTTTGCCAGCGAAAAGATTAAGATAGCAGACGAATGGCTGGCCTTCTCAGCAAAGCTGTTCGTGGACTTTAACCGTAACAGTCTGCTCGGAATGAAAGCCCCCGCTCTTGAGCTGCTTCCTCCTACTGGAAGCGAAAAGATTCAGGTCCCGGAAAAAGGCGTTCCCTCCGTCCTTTATTTCTACGATACCTCCTGCAGTAAGTGTAAGATAGCTTCCATCTTGCTGCCTCAGGTGTTGGAGACCGTAAGTTTCCCCGTCAGTCTGTTCCTTATTTATACTGGGCAGGACGGTGATGAGTGGGCCGAGTTCAGGGCCGCCTTTACCATCTCCAATCCCAATATAAAGCTGGTCCATTGCTGGGACCCGGAAATCGATTCCGACTATCAGAAACAGTACGGAGTCCTCAGCACTCCTAAGATGTTCCTGGTAGGGACAGACGGCAGGATAGAAGGCCGACGTCTGGAGCCGGAGACTCTGGCCCAGCTGCTGGGGATCTACGAACAAGCATTGGAAAACAAATAATATATAATGAAGACAAGCGCTAAAATCGACCCCCTGTATCTGGCAAGAGAAAGAGCCGCTCTTCGCCACAAACACCGTAAGACCGTCCTGTTCAACGACAGGGAAGTCGCGGCTATAGAGGAGTACTGTAAAGTGTACCACATCTCCTCCAAGTCGGCGATGTTCCGTCAGGCGATTATGGAAAGGGTGCTTGAAGGGCTGGACGAACTCCACCCTACTCTTTTCTAGAGCTGCCAGTCGATCGGTCCTCTGCCTGTGCTCTGCAGGTAAAGGTTGGCCTTTGAGAAGGGCCGGCTCCCGAAGAATGCGCCCCTGGCGAGGGGTGAAGGGTGTGCGGCTTCCAGTACCAGATGTCTCGAGCGGTCGATGAGCGCTGCCTTGCTTCTGGCATAATTTCCCCACAACATAAAGACAATATTGTCTCGGTTCGCGCTGAGATAGCTGATGACAGCGTCTGTGAACTGCTGCCAGCCTATTGCGTTATGGGACGAGGGCTCTCCGGCGCGTACGGTAAGCATCGCGTTCAGGAGCAGCACCCCCTGGCGGGCCCAGCCTTCGAGATTGGGGCGCCCTGGCATTTTGATCCCAAGATCGTCTTCGGCTTCTTTAAAAATATTCTTCAGGCTGGGAGGAGCCGGGACTCCGTCCGGTACGGAGAACGACAGGCCCATCGCCTGGCCGGGATTGTGGTAGGGATCCTGGCCGAGTATGACTACCTTGACTTTGTCTACCGGAGTAAGCTCGAAAGCCTTGAAAATCTGAGGTCCGGGAGGGTAGATAACCTTTCCGGCCCTCTTTTCCTGGTGGAGATAACGGACAAGCTCCGCAAAGTAAGGTTTGTCGAACTCACTTTGCAGAGCTTCTTTCCAGGATTGTTCTATCTGTACTGTCAAAATACGAAGTCTATTACGTCGTTTATTGTCTGTACGTAGTGGAAGGTGAGACCCTTGACGTAGATTTCCTTGATGTCTTCTACGTCCTTGCGGTTTTCCTCGCTGATGACGATAGTTTCAACTCCGGCGCGTTTTGCGGCGAGGATCTTTTCCTTAATTCCGCCGACCGGAAGAACCTTTCCTCTGAGGGTCATTTCTCCTGTCATGGCGATGTGTTTCTTGATAGCCTTGCCGCGCAGGGCGCTGACCATCGAGGTGACCATCGTTATACCGGCAGAAGGACCGTCTTTCGGGGTGGCTCCTTCGGGGACATGGACATGGAGGTCCTTGGCTGCGAACTCGGCGCTGGTCATTCCTACCATCGCGGGATGGGCCTTGATATACTGGTAGGCGATAGTGGCCGACTCTTTCATTACATCGCCGAGGTTACCGGTCATAGTCAGAACTCCCTTGCCTTCGGAGACTGAACTTTCGATAAAGAGGATTTCTCCGCCCATCTGGGTCCACGCAAGGCCGGTGACAACTCCCGGGCCTTCGTTGCCTTTCTGGCGGTCGTGGGCTGCCGTAGGCAGGCCGAGGTATTCCTTCAGGTTCTCGGGCTCGATAGTGCTGGGATACTCCTCTTCGAGGGCGATCTTCTTCGCGGTTACTCGGGCGATCTTGGCGATCTGCTTCTCGAGGTTGCGCACTCCGCTTTCGTGGGTGTATTCTTCGATAATCTTCTTAAGAGCCTTCGAACTTATCTTGAGAGTCTTTTTCCCAAGGCCGTGCATCTCAAGCTGCTTCGGGATGAGGTATTTCTTTGCGATCTCGATCTTCTCCTCAGCAAGATATCCGCTGACATTGATAACCTCCATTCTATCAAGCAGGGCCGGCTGGATAGGGGCGATGCTGTTGGCGGTAGTAATGAAGAGTACGTTCGAAAGATCGTAGTCGATGTCAAGATAGTTGTCGTGGAACGTTCCGTTCTGTTCGGGGTCGAGGGCCTCGAGGAGTGCGGAGCTGGGGTCGCCCTTGAAGTCAGACGAGAGTTTGTCTATTTCGTCGAGGACTATCACCGGGTTCGACGTTCCGGCTTTGTTGATGCCGCCGAGGATACGTCCGGGAAGAGCGCCTACGTAAGTCTTGCGGTGGCCGCGGATCTCAGCTTCGTCGTGCATACCGCCAAGGGCGATACGCACGTACTTTCTTCCGAGGGCCCTGGCGATAGATTTGCCGAGGCTGGTCTTACCGACTCCCGGAGGGCCGTAGAGGCAGAGGATAGGGGATTTCATATTTCCCTTGAGCTTCAAGACTGCAAGGTACTCGATGATGCGGTCCTTGATGGTGTCAAGGCCGTAGTGATCTTCCTCAAGGACCTGTTTTGCGTGTTTGAGGTCGAGATTGTCCTGACTCATCTCCTGCCAGGGGAGACTGAGCATAAACTCCAGATAGTTGTACTGAACGGAGTAATCCGGGGAATTGGGATTGTATTTCTCGAGCTTATTGAGTTCCTTTTCGAAGAGCTTTGCAACTTCCTCGGGCCACTTTTTCTGGGCCGCCTTTTCGCGGAACTTCTCGAACTCTTCGTTCTCGTCCATTCCAAGCTCTTCCTGAATAGTCCTGAGCTGGTTGTTGAGGTAGTATTCCCTCTGCTGCTGGTCGATCTCGCTCTTTACCTTACGGTTGATCTCGTTCTTGATGTTCGAGAGCTGGAGCTGGCCGTCCAGGATGACGAGTAGTTTCATTGCCCTGGTACGGACATCGTCGTACTGGAGAAGCTCTGCTTTGTCTGCAAAGTTCTCAACCTCTACAGTAGTAGCGATGAAGTTTACGAGGAAAGCGAAGCTGTCTATGCTCTTCATCGCGGCTATTGCCTCTTTCGGGGCAAAGTTGCTGGACGCGATAATCTGAGCTGCTTTTTCCTTCAGCATCGAGGCCAGACCCTTGACATCCTCGGAGTTTTCCTTGGTCATTACATCTCCAAGATATCTGACCTGAGCAGTGATGTAAGGGTCGTAGTCGATTACATATTCCATCTCGATCCTTTTGTGGCCCTGAAGGATTGCGGTGATGGTTCCGTCCGGCATTTCGAGGGTCTTGAGGATCTTTGCTACTGTTCCGTAGTTATATAAGTCTACCTCTACCGGATCTTCTACAGTAGGATCCAGCTGAGGGACAGCGCCTATGAAGTAGTTGTGTTTCTCGGCGTCTTGAATCAGTTTGATGGATTTCTCGCGGCCTATCGTGATGGGATAGATAGTTCCCGGGAAGAGAACCGCTCCCCTAAGGGCCAGGATAGGCAGGGTAGGGGGAAGCTCGCTGTCGCTTATCTTCGCCACGCCCTCTCCGGATACTACCGGAATAATGTTCACTTCTGCGGCATTCTGCGAGAAGAAGTCCTTGTCTTTTATCATATAATTGTCAAAATGTCAGTTATAATAATCCTCCCATTACAGGTCAATCACTGTGCCAATGAGAAGTTAGCTGACAAATTTACACTTCTATATTTGATTTCTAAAAAAAAGAATCTATTTTTGCAGTCCATTTTTCGATAAAAGCAATTTATTAGTAATTAGATATTTAGAGAGATGACAAAAGCAGACATCGTAAACAAGATCGCCAAGAACACCGGTCTCGAGAAGACTGAGGTGCAGTCGGTCGTTGAAGGATTTATGGAGTGTGTTATCGAGTCCCTTTCAAAGGATGAGCCCGTGTTCCTTCGTGGCTTCGGCAGCTTTATTATCAAGCACCGTGCTGAGAAGACCGCCCGTGACATCACTAAGAAGACTACGATCGTAATCCCCGCACACGACATCCCGGCCTTCAAGCCCGCGGACAGCTTCATGGAGAAAGTGAGCAAATAATTTTTTAATCTTTAATAATATGCCCAACGGAAAGAAGCATAAGCGTCACAAGATGGCGACGCACAAGCGTAAAAAACGTTTGCGCAAGAACAGACACAAGAAGAAATAAACCTTCCGTGTCGCAATAGGTCCTCGGGAGATCCGAAGGGCCTTTTTGTTTTGTCTATGGATAGCAACGAAAAGTCAGAAAAAGACCTGGTGGTCTCAGTAGGCCCCTCAGAGGTGAAGCTCGCGCTTATGGAGAACCATAAGCTTATCGAGTACAACAGAGAGTCCAGTCAGGGTCACAATTTCTCGGTGGGGGATGTTTTCCTCGGAAGAGTAAAGAAACTCCTTCCCGCCCTGAATGCTGCTTTCGTCGATATCGGCGACAATAAGGAGGCGTTCATTCACTACCTGGATCTTGGACTGTATTTCAATGCGTTCGACACCTTCGTAAAGAAGTCGAACCCCAATACGGATCTTAAGGCCCTCTATTCCCACACTCAGATCGGTCCTGCCCTCGAGAAGGAAGGAAAGATCGAGAATGTGCTTTCGGTAGGACAAATGATCATCTGCCAGATTGTCAAGGAACCGATTTCTACGAAAGGATCCCGGCTGACTGCTGAAATTTCGCTGGCAGGACGAAACATTGTACTGCTCCCTTTCGCCCAGAAAGTGAGCGTTTCCCAGAGAATCTCTTCGAAAGAAGAGCGCAAGAGGCTCGAGACCCTCGTCAGGAGTATCCTCCCCGCCAACTATGGCGCTATTATCCGCACTGCCTCCGAAGGTACCAATGCGGCCGCGCTGGTAGGCGAAGCGAAATCGCTTATAGACAAATGGGAAAATTCGTGGAAGACAATCGCGAAAAACAAGTCGGTCAGTCTGCTCTTTACCGAGTATTCCAAGACTACTACCATCCTTCGCGATCTTCTGAACGATTCCTTCACCAACGTCTATGTAGACGATCCGGCGATTTATGAGGAAACCCGCAAGTACATTTCGCTTATCTCTCCCGAGCAGGAGAAGATAGTGAAACTCTACGAAGGCAAGGAGCCCATTTTCGACCATTTTGAGGTCACCCGCCAGATTAAGAGCTCTTTCGGCAAGGTAGTCCCGATGAAGCAGGGAGCATACCTTGTAATAGAGACTACTGAAGCACTGAATGTAATCGACGTCAACAGCGGCATCCGCGCCAAGACTACCGACCACGAAGAAAATACCTTCGAGGTCAACAAGATCGCAGCGGAAGAAATCGCGCGTCAGCTCAGGCTCAGGGATATGGGCGGCATCGTAATAGTGGATTTCATCGATATGGATTCGCAGGAACACCGTAACGAACTCCACAAATATATGATGGACCTTATGGAATCAGACAGGGCGAAACACAACGTGTTGCCTCTGACAAAATTCGGTCTGATGCAGATCACCCGTCAGAGAATACGTCCTGTAACAGAAATCAACACCACGGAGCAGTGTCCCCTCTGCCACGGCACTGGAAAGATAGCTTCGACGGTGGTTATCGACGAGCAGGTAGAGCGTCAGCTCGCCTACTATGTCAACGACAAGAGCATCAATAATCTTACTCTTAAGGTGAGCCCCATTCTGGGAGCATACCTTACCAGAGGCTTCCGCTCTTTCGTAGCAAAGTGGAGACGCAAGTACAAATGCAGGCTGAAGGTCGTCGAATCGACCGACAACAGTATCCTCCAGTACGAATTTCTTAACGCTAAAGGAGAGGTCCTCGAATAACGGGGACCTCTTTTTTTTAACATATCAACCATTCACCCTTCGAGGACTCCAGTCGCCTTCGGCTCCTTCCGGCCCCTTCCATCCTATCCTTCGTCATCGCTTCGCGATAACTCGTCTAGGACGGACGCCTACCCCCTGCCCCTGTCCGGGGGTGGACAGGTCCGCAGGGGGCACTACCCGCCGCTAACATTATAGCGTTTCGCCTTTGACGGACTGTGCCGGGTCTATTCTGGAAATCTGGCGCGAAGGAATCAAAAGCAGAAGCATAATCACCACCCAGGCGAGAACGTCGGTCGCCAACACCAAAGGGACATTGACGCTTACCGGGACGTAGGCTACGAAGTAGTTTGCCGGGTTGAGCTTGATAAAATGGGTCGTGCCCTGGATAAGGCAGAAGAGGAGCGCGGCCGCATTGCCCGCGGCGAGGCCGATCAGCGTTGAGCGTGAGGCGACGCGGAGGAAGGTCCGCGCGATCCCGCGGTTGTCCATTCCGAGAGCCTTGAGGGTTCCGATGGTAGGAGTGCTGCGCATAATCATAATCAGCAGCCCCGAAATCATATTGAACGCCGCGACGAGGGCCATCAGCAGCAGAATCGCGACCACATTCATGTCTATCAGCTGCATCCAGTCGAACAGATTCGAGTATTTGTAGGACGAGGCGGCGGCGAACTTGCCGGTCGAATAGCCGATTTCGCCCGCCTTCCAGGCCATGCCCTCACGGGTGCGGAACTCGTCCGTGAGCCGGATTTCGAGCGCGCTAGCCTCGTCGGGCCCGTAGCCCAGCAGCCGCTGCATGTCCGCGAGCGGGCAGTATACGATCAGCGCCTCGTCCAGCTCCACGGTCGGGGTATAGACCTCCGCAACCGTAAACTTACGGAGCTTGACCTTCTCGCCCACGAAATACGAGAGCATCGAATCGCCCACGCCAATCCGGAGCTTTCGGGCGAGCTTTTCGGGCACACGTACCTGGAGCCGTTCGCTCATCGACGGGACGCCCTTGAAGACCACGCCCTCGAGCACCTCGCCGCTGCGCACGATCCCCGCTTCGATGATGACCGGCTCGTAAGAGCTGATCCCGCTGACCGCGGCGAGCGAGGAATTCAGGGCGGGGGAGAGACGGATAGCGGCGGTATCGGTCAGCACCACGTCCGACACTATATCGCTAATCGCATCGCGCAGCGCCTTCCTATAGCCGGACGCTACACTTACCGCTACGATCATTATGAACGCGGAGATAGCGGTCGCCCAGACGGAGACCTTGCCCTTGAAATTAATCCGGGAGGATATGAATCTGTCTGCCCTCATCGGCCGGAGCCTAAGGATTTGAGCGCGCCAAGACCGCCGCCGCCCCCGCTGCGGCCTCCGCCGCCGGTGCTGGCCGGAGCGTCGAGGCGCTTGTTCTGGTTAGGAGAAATGTAGAACGGCCACCATATACCGAGCTTCAGACCGGTACCGCCACCGTTCGTTACGATGTGTTTGTGTGAGCTGAAATAGTCCGGCTGATCCATCGGCCAGCCTTCGCCTACGTTCTGCAGCTTGACGAAGAGGGTGACCTGCTTCCACTGCATATTGATGAAGGCATCGAAGTAAGGACCGTTGTTGTAGGCGAATTCTTTCTGATTGTGGAAGGTACCGGTAAGGTAGTTCCACTCCGGAGCGTACCATTTAGTGTTCCACCATCCATTGACTCCGATCTGCATATCGAGCACTCCTGGCTGTACGGGGAACTGGATATAGTACCTGAGGTTGAGGGCCAGGTTAGGCAGCGGAATGATATCCTGATTGGAAGAGAACTGCGCCAGAATCCTGTTGTCCAGATGGAGGAAGTTGGCGATCACGAATTCCTTCCTGAGGTAGGCGGAAAGGACGCTGACGACGTCTGTGGTGTACTGCTTTACAACGCCTAAGGTATCGTAGTAGACAGGATTGCCGACAAGGGCATAACCTGCCTTAGCTTCCAGCTTCCAGTAGGGGATCTGGAGCGAGCCTTCGATCTTAGTCGTAGAAGTCTTCGAGAAATTGTTGTCCCAGCGCATCAGCGGGTTGACCGTAGAGTAGAGGTGGCGCTGATAGTAGCTCGGGCCGATAAGGCTCTCGCTGAAGCGTGCGCTTAGGGCCACGGGCGAGCGGCGGGCGCGGCGGAACGGGTAGAACTCCATCGACGCGCCGGCGTTGATGTCCATATTGCCGGCGTCGGCTCCCGCGAAGACGAGGTGGGCCTTGGCTTCCCAGCGGGCGTTATCCGTGAACTGGCCGCGGGCACCGGCGTAGGTGTAGAGGGAGTTTTCGTGGACACGGCTGGTATCGGCGGCGGTGACTTTGTGGTAGCCGTGGACATAGTCGCCGATTCCGACGTCGATCTTCGAGATCAGGCCGTCTGCGCTCCAGGGCTGGAGTCGGAGGTAGATCTTGTTGTCGAAGCGGGTCTGGCCCAGGGAGTCAGCGTCCGTTCCGTTAACGAACTCGCGCTGGAACTTCGAATACTCGAGGGCGTGGCCGATGAAGGCGGTGGTGACGTCTGCGGAGCTGTCCGGGACGAAGGTGGTATCGCGCTTCGCACGCCAAGTGTTGATGAAGTCGAACGGGATTCGGAGCTGCTGGTCTGCGTAGGCCGTGAATTTCTTGGTTGTTGAGGCGGCCTGGGTCATAGCGACCTTGACCTCGCGGATTTCGATGGTAGTATCCCTGATCTCGCCTATGTCGAGGATTCCGCCGTTTTCGCCCATCTCTACCTTGTTGTGGATAATGCCGGCATTGGCGAGATAGCGCTTTCCGAGGTAGTTGATTCCGGCAGCGGCGGTCTTGTTCTTGACCTTTTCGTTGATGAGCATACCGTTGCCGCCCCATTTGTCGTAGAGGACGTGGAAATTGAGCTCGGGGGTGATGTTCTGGGTCGAGAAGATGTGGATGTTGTCGGACTCTTTTTCATCGCCGGCGAGAAGGGTTCCGTAGTAGGCGAGCTCGGTATGGGGGGTCTTCGTATTGTACTGTAAGAAGTTCTCGGGGTTGAAGGTCCAGGCCTCGTAGGGGTCGTAGAAACTGACTCCGGTATTCTTCCTATTGAGGAAGTTATAGTTCTGGACCGGCGATCCGGCGACTCCCAGCCAGGAGGCGTTGACGTCTTCGCGCAGGAACTTGTAGTCGTTGAAATGATAGTTGCAGCCGGTATCCGGGACGAAGGTATTTAGCTGACCGAAATCGCGGTCTTCTGTCCAGGCTATTATGCGCTTGAAGTGCATAGAGTCCGGAATTGCGTAGGTATCCAGAACACGAGGAGTGTTTTCGCGGATAGAGTCTCTTTCAGCCTGTTTCTGGGCTTTGATACGGTCCAGGCTGTCTCGGACTGCCTTTTTACGAAGTTCTTTCTGTTCGAAGTCGTATTTCTTGCGCTCTTCCTTCGAGAGGGAGTTGTACCAGGCCTCGAAGGCAGCCTTAGCGCGGGCGACGCTGTCTGCGTAGTAGGTAGAGTCCAGTTTATGGCGCTCTTCGAAGTTGAAGGCGGCGCCGGTAGAGTCTTCGCGGGCGCGGAAGATGCCGGCCTTGTACTCGCGAAAGGTCGTATCTGCAATCTGGTTGAGGTCCTCAATCTCGTTCATGGCCGCGAGTTCGTCGGGATCGAGAGTATGGTCGAAATCGGCATAAACTCCGGAAAGCGAGTCTTTCTGACGGCGGAAAACGCCCATCAGCGAGTCCCCGACGTGTTGGAGGGAGTCCGCGACTTCGTGGTGTGTCAGAGAATCGACGAGGGCTACGTAGTACTTATAGCGCCATGGGTCCAGCTCCCGCAGGGAATCCGGGGCCTTGATAGTGTCGCGGGCCGTAAGGTGAGGCAGAGTGTCGATGAACTCTTCTTCGAATACGAGGGTATCGGGGCCGCCGAGAAGCGAGTCCGCAATCTCGACCTTTTCGAAGTTGCCTTTTCTGCGTGCTTTGTAGTTGCTGATAGGGTAGATGACGGTATCAGGAGCGGGCTCGTAGGAAGGCTCGGGATCCGAGGGCAGGAATGGACTGTAGGCCATCTCCGAAGCTATCGCGAGGACGAAGCTTCCGAAAAGGGCCAGGGGAAATATGTAGCGCTTAAGATTTGCTTTCATTCGATTATTCCTTCTGCCACAATCGTGCCGCTATTTGTCTGGAATCAGGTAAATGTCGTCTCCGTGCTGGGCGAAGTTCCAATTCTCGCGGGCAAACTTCTCCAGCGAGTCTCTGTTTGAGGTAAGGGCCTCGATCTTCGAGTCCAGGGCTTTGATCCGGGCATCGTTTGCCTTGATCTCCTTGTTTTGACGGGCTATGGTAAAGCCGCCCTGGACCCAGCGGATGATATTGTCTTTCTTCACGAAGAGAAAAACCAGCGCCAGGGCCGTTGCAACTATAGCGACACGTGCAAAAGAACGCTGTTCCTTACGGTTCCCGTCCTTCGACTTGTCCCAAATATCTTTCATATAGCCCATATTGTCGCAAATTTAGTTAAATTTGCAGAACTATAAAAGTTGAAATATGAAACCTACACTTCTTGTTCTTGCTGCCGGTATGGGCAGCCGTTATGGCGGTCTTAAACAGATGGACGGTCTTGGCCCCTCCGGAGAGACTATCATCGATTATTCTATCTACGATGCAGTAAAAGCCGGTTTCGGCCGTGTGGTCTACATCGTGCGCGAGTATTTCCTTAAGGATATGGAGGCCCACGTCCGCGAGAAATACGCTGGCGTAAAATGCCCCGACGGAACTCCCCTCGAGTTCGCATTCGTCACCCAGGAGCTCGACAAGATTCCTGCAGGCTTTACTCTGAATCCTGAGAGGCAGAAGCCTTGGGGAACAGCCCACGCAGTTCTGATGGCAGCAGACGTAATCAATACTCCTTTTGTAGTTATCAACGGAGACGACTTCTACGGAAAAGAGTCCTTCAGGATCGCGGGAGAGTGGTGCCAGGCCCACGCCAACACTAAGGGCGAGTTCGGAATCATCGGTTTCGAGGTAGACAACACCCTTTCCGAGAGCGGCGGCGTATCGCGCGGTATCTGCAGCTACGATGCAAATAGGAAACTTACCAATGTTGTTGAACATCACAACGTCCTCTTCGAGGAAGACGGAAAGCTCCGCGGAGACAACTCCGTGACAGGAGAGCGCGTAGAGCTCCAGCCTAAGGATCTCTGCTCGATGAATATGTGGTGTTTCACCCCCGATTATTTCGAGGCCAGCAAGGGTATCTTCGTAGACTTCCTGAAAGCCAACATCACCGAGCTTAAGAAGGAGTTCTACATCCCGTTCGTGGTCGATAATCTTATCAAGAAGGGTGAGGCAACCTGCGAGGTTCTCAGTACTCCGGACCGCTGGTTCGGCGTTACCTTCAAGGAGGACCGCCCTGCAGTAGTTGCCAAATTCGAGCAGCTCGTCGCAGACGGAGTTTATCCTACTCCTTTGTATAAATAACTGTCTTGCCCGGCCTTAACCGGGCAACTCGGTTTTAAAGTCATGCCCGGCTCCGACCGGGCATCTTAGCAAATAATAGTTATGGGAAAACGCAGAGGCAATTTCAATTTCTATCAGACGTTTGAGTATTTCAGCCCCAAGTGGAGGGGAATACTCGGACTCGTTTTCTGGTTCATTATAGGCGCGCTGCTCGGCAACGGAATAGTCCTTGTCATGACTAAGTTCCTGGGTCAGCAGGCCGCGATGGAATACGGTACAGTTATTTCTTATCCGATTATGTTCATCCCTCCGATGGTGTTCGCCGCGGTGCGCAGCCGCCGGAAAGAGATGGAAATCGGGGCGGTCGGCTCGCCGCTGGATCAGGACGGTTTCGCGCCCCTCGGCGGCTGGCTGTGCGCGGCGCTGGTGATGGTCGTGACCCTGGCCTCCGGAGTTATTTCAGATGGTATTACTTCCGCTCTTCCTCCTATGCCGGAGTGGCTGGAGGAGGCTCTGAAGAGTATGACTTCAGGAAACTTCTGGCTCAACTTCCTCTGCGTTTCGATCTTCGCTCCTATCTTCGAGGAGTGGCTCTGCAGGGGTATGGTTCTTCGCGGCCTGCTTGATAGGGGAGTGAAGCCTTTCTGGGCGATCCTCTTCTCGGCAGTATTCTTCGGAATCATACATCTCAATATCTGGCAGATGATTCCGGCTATCCTGATCGGAATGGTCTTGGGCTATGTCTACTGGAAGACCCGCTCGCTGAAGCTTACGATGCTGATGCACTTCACCAACAACACCTTCGCCCTGATTCTCAGCCATATCGACTCTCTCAAAGACGCCGAGGGCTGGATGCAGGTGCTCGGTGAATGGTACTGGCCCGCTTTCGCCGCCTGCCTGCTTCTGGTCGCCCTGTTCTTCGTGACCTTCCGCCGCATCCCCGCCCCCGCCGCAGAGTAGTTCTCCCTTTTTTTTTCTTCTTGTCGGGAAGCGGCTTTGAGCATTAATTCGCCCTCGGACCTCCTCCGGGGGCGTTTTTTGTTCTCTTATCCCGAATCTCTACCTCTGATTTCGTTCCCTTAACCCCTATTCCAAAAACTTTAAGCATCTCTGCGGAAATCCCCGCAGAGATGCTTGAAGTCTTTTGATGGCAGGGCGAAAAGTTGGGGTTACTCTGCGGAAATTCCCGCAGAGAAGCTTAAAGTTTTTTTCGCGCCAAAGGAGCGCGAAAAAAGAGCGGAAAGTAATAGGCGCCGAGCGTGAGAGACCGTTCGGAGGGCGTGCGGCCGCTCCTGACGACTAGCAAGTTGCGACTGGGAGTGTCCGCCAGGTACGATTTGTTCGAAGTTCGTTCCTGAGGCCGCTCGCAAAGTGCTCGCGACCTCTTCCAACCCTTCGAAAAAATCGTCCCCGATTGTTTCTGACGCCGCGAGTGAAGCGGCAGTGCGCAGAGTGGGGCCTACCCTTCGCGGGGAGCGGGCTTGCAGGGGGAATATATATTCCGGCGGTAGTGTGAGCCGGTAGAAGCCAATCGGACGGGACACCGCGTACTCGACAGCCCTACCAGATAAGCCGAAGGGGCGGAGTACTGCGCCTTGGCGCGGGGGCTTCCGACCCTTTGGCCCGACAGACACAGGCCGCGAGGTGGCGAGCGGCCGGTACCGCAAGTCCCCCGGCTTCGGGGTCGCCGGGGGACTAATCCCCAATGTCGTAGCGCGAATCACGAAGGCAAAGTACCCATCGCGCAAGCTGAGCCGCTCCCTCGAGCTCGGCGCAGCGCGATCTATCAGTATACAGAGGGTGGTTCGCAAAATTACTTGATACATCTCTGCGGAAATCCCCGCAGAGTAGCTAGAAGTTCTTGTTTTCATTCAGATTTTTTTCATATCTTAGCTGAAGCGAAGAACATCGTTTTAAACTAAAAACTTCAACTGCTTAACCTGTCTTCACTATGAATCACACTTTACGCAAATTCTACTCTAAAGGCGTTCAGCACATTTACCAGCGAGCTAAGGATAAAGGTGTTATCTTTTATGACGACATTGACCGCATCGTCTTTTTTTCAATCGACTCCGTAATAGCTAAAAGATACGAAGTTATCGTTCTAGGCATCTCTGAGATGTATACCCACCTCCATAAAACAACTATCGTGCGCAACCGTAAGCAGATGTCTAAATACATTCAAGATGTCTCTTCTATCTTCGCCAGGATGTACAACTATCGCCATAAACGAAAAGGCGAACTGTTTGAAGAGAGGTTTGGAAGTTCATCTAAGACCGAATCAAAGAAAATTCGACAAATCATTGAATATCAATATAATAACCATACAGAGAAGGAGCTTTGCAAAAGCCCGATGGAAGAGAGATGGAGCTTCCTACCTTATGCCAAATCAGACCATCCATTCTCGCAACCGATTGATTTCAATTGTCTTTCAAAGAGTCTCAAGAGTGCCCTTCGTCTTATTGATCGTCGTGTGGAAAAGGGAGAGTATTTAAAGTATTCGCTTTTGGAAAAAATCATTGCTAGACTAACAAAGGAGGAGACAGAGCAGTTTATCGATTACACCATTTCAAAATATATGCATATCGATTTTGCGGCCACTGCTTCTTACTTTAAAAGTTTTGAAGCAATGGTCGCAGCGTTTGAGGTAACTACCGGCGCGGAGTACGGTATCAAGGAGGACTACGACTCATTTCCTGACACTGAATATGTCGCCATCGAGGAAATTTTTCGTCAACAAGGCTGGCCGCATAGTAAAATCTTCACCTCCTCGATTACAAAAAGGCGCACTCTTGCCGAAGCGCTTCACTTACGGCATGGGATAAACTTCACCGCAGCCTCAAAGTACCTCCATATATAATAGTTTATACTACTCTGCGGGAATTTCCGCGGAGTAGTACCAACTTTCTGCCTCCTCTTCAAAAAACTTCATACTACTCTGCGGGAATTCCCGCAGAGTAGCCCCAAGTTTTTCCCGGCGAAGCAACGAAACACCCTGGCCGGGCATCTATGTGGTATGACAAAACTGTTTTACGCTATAGCACTTGCCGCAGGGCTTCTAGGAGCAGTGTCCTGCGTCGCCCCCGGATTAATGGTAGACTGGGCCCCAGTCGATATCACCATCGAAGCATACGACGCGGAAGGTAATTCCATAGTTTCGGAAGATATGCCCGGAATGTCGCTGACCTTCAAAGGAGAAGTGTATACGGTCGGGCCTTGGGAATTCTGGAACCAACCCGAGCCTGAAGCTCAGACAAAGGCCTATGTGGCTTATATGGCAGGACTCAGGGCGATGCCGGTCAAGAACGAGCAAGGCGAAATCACGCATTACGTTCTTAATTTCGGAGAAATAGACGGCGCTGAAGACATGGATGAAGACATACTTCTTCATTGGCCGGATGGTAGCGAGGACACAATCCACTACCACTGCTCCAATCACCGCGAATGGCCGACTATAGACTGCACCAGGAAGTGGAAACTCAACGGCAAAAAACACGACGGATCCGTCTTCATTTTCCGCGGCAAGAGTCTGAAGTAAAATCAGTGAATCCTTAGGATATGGGCACCATTTTCGGCGCCCATTTTTTCGTATTTGGCGGTATCGCCGTGGGTGAAGCGCTTGTCGGCGACCCCGATCAGAATCGGGCGGCCGAAGACCTTGAGCTCGCCCAGGCGCTCGATGATCTCGATATTCTGCCTCTCGGTTTTCGCGAATCCGAGGCCGGGGTCGAGGATCCAGTCGCTGATGCCATGGGCGCGAGCCTGCTCTTCGAAGTCCCGGAAGTATTCGAGCAGCTGGGCGATAATGTCGGTATCCGGGTCCGCGAGCGAATCCATCGTCCGCGGGTTGCCGCGCTTGTGCATGGCGATATACGTCAGGCCGAGCCGGCCCACAGTCGGCAGCATCTGCGGGTCGTCGTGGCCGGCGCTGATGTCGTTGACGATGAACGGGCCGACTACCTCGTACGCCCGTCGGACTATCTCCGAGCGGGTCGTATCGATCGAAAGGCGTTGCCTGCGCGGCTCCATGGCCCACATCCGCAGGAACGGCTCCAGCCGGCGCCACTCCTGCTCGAGGTCCACGTCCGGCGCGCCCGGACGGGTCGATACCGCGCCCACGTCGATTATCTGGACGTCTTCGCGCTCCAGCATCGCGTAGTTGTAGCGGCTCGGCTCGTAGAATGAGTCGGGAGTGAGATTTATGACGCCCATTTTGATCATCAGGGCAAATATAAT
>JAEEGF011407339.1_pt1 | contig 15851 bp, 12 predicted proteins | sample 9134171 | NCBI WGS metagenome assembly JAEEGF01 (sample SAMN16246542, study PRJNA631951) | gut metagenome | biome: gut microbiome; feature: rumen; material: AP-attached | host: Bos | place: Iran: Karaj | collected 2018-10
ACCGCGGCGGTCTTCACCACCCACCTTGTTGAAGTTGCCCTTGCTGCGCTCACTGGCACGGAACCCCTCGTTGCGGATGTGCTCACCACGCTCGCGCAGCTCATCGTAGCGTCCGTCAAAAATGACATATTGCAGCAACTCGCAATCCAGACCTCCGTTGTTGAGCTTATAGCGCACCGAGGGCTTAAGACCCACCTTGTGGTGCAACTCCTCGTTATTGCAGATGAGCCAGATGTTATAGCCCTTGAAGGTGTGCTTGAACTTGAAGCCCATTTCACGGTACAGCTCCTCGATGTCCTCGACATTCAGGCGTTCGCCGTAGGGCGGGTTACTGATGAGCGTGCCACCCTCGGGCACCAGTTCGATGTCGTTAAAATCGCGACGCTCCAGTTCGATATACTTGTTCAGACCGGCATTCTTGACGTTGGCACGGGCAATGGCGATGGCCTTGCCCTCGATGTCGCTGCCGTAAATCTTGTGGGTAAACTCGCGCTCGGCACTGTCATCATTATACACCTTCTCAAACAGGTCGGCGTCATAGTCGGGCCACTGCTGGAAGGCATAATGGTCGCGGTACACGCCAGGAGCGATATTGGCTCCGATGAGCGCAGCCTCGATGAGGAACGTACCCGAACCGCACATGGGGTCAATCAGGTCGGTTTTCCCGTCCCAGCCGCTCAGCAGGATAATGCCGGCTGCCAGCACCTCGTTGATGGGCGCATCGGTCTGAGCCACACGCCAGCCGCGCTTGAACAGGGGGTCACCACTGCTGTCGAGCGACAGGGTAACCTCACGTCCGGCGATATGGACATCAAGACGGATGTCGGGATTGGTAAGGCGGATGCTGGGGCGCTTGCCGTACTTATCGTTGAAGTAGTCGGCAATGGCGTCCTTCACACGATAAGTGACAAAGCGTGAGTTATTGAAATCCTCACTATAGACTGTGGCGTCGATAGCAAAGGTGGTCTTCACGGTCATCAGCTGTTCCCAGTCAAAGCCCTTGAGCTGCTCGTACAGGTCATCGGCACTGCTGGAATGCAGCTTGAGGAACGGCTTCAACACACGCACTGCCGTGCGGCAGGCAAAGTTTGCCCGATAGAGCATTTCCTTGTCTCCCTTGAAGGCAACAACGCGGTTACCCTCAACCACGTCCTCGGCGCCCAGGGCGCGCAATTCGTCGGCAAGAACGCCTTCCAGTCCGAGGAAGGTCTTCGCCACCATGTCAAATTTGTCTGTCATCATGTTCAGGTTATATCTTTGAATTTGCAAAGTTACTCCAAAAAACTCGAATAATAGCGAAATTTGCCGTATCTTTGCCGAAAAATAACTTTCAACTAATTTTATATTACATTCAATGGAGAAAATTCAAGCAGGAAAATATGTAGAGCTGGTATATGAAATCTTTGTTGTCAATGGCGAGGAGCAGACCAGTGTGTACAAGTTCAACAAGGAACATCCCGACGCTTTTGTGTTCGGCGTGGACCTGTCGCTCATCGAGGGTTTCCAGAACCATATCATGGGACTGGAACAAGGCGACAAATTTGACTTCACCTTGAAGCCCCACGAGGCTTTCGGCGTGAAAAATCCCGAATTGATCTATGAACTGGAGAAAGAGATTTTCCACATCGACGGCAAGTTTGACAGCGAGAACATCCGTCCCGGTGCCCGAGTGCCCATGATGACGCAGGAAGGCATGCGCATCGAGGGACAGGTCATCAAGGTGACCGACGACAAGGTGTTCATGGACTTCAACCACCAGCTGGCTGGCGAAACCGTGCGCTACAGCGGCTTTGTACAGCTCGTGCGTGACGCTACGCCCGAGGAGCTCCAGCCCCATCACCACGGCTGTGGATGCGGATGCGAGGAGTGCGGTGGCGGTGACTGTGGACATGACCACGGCGAGGGCTGCGACTGCGGTTGCGGAGGTTGCTAAACTGCTAAAAAAACATAACGAGGCGCCAATTAAAGAAATTTTTCTTTAATTCTCGTTGCAGTATATAAATTAATGTGTACCTTTGCGGCGCGTTTCAAATAGATAGATTTCTAACTCATTAATATTTAAAGATTTATTATGGCAAGATTTGATAAGGCTATCTTAGCTGAGAAGTACGGTATCACTGGTGTTACCGAGGTGCTTTACAATCCCACTTATGAGGTATTGTTCAATGAGGAGATGAGACCCGAACTCACAGGCTATGACAAGGGCCAGGAGACCGAACTCGGTGCCATCAACGTGATGACCGGCATTTACACTGGCCGTTCACCCAAAGACAAATTCATTGTTGACGATGCCAACAGCCATGACAAGGTATGGTGGACTACTCCCGGCTATCCCAATGACAACAAGCCCGTGACCGAGGCCACTTGGGCTGCCCTTAAGGACCTCGCTGTTAAGCAGCTGAGCGACAAGCGCCTCTTCGTCGTTGACGGTTTCTGCGGTGCCAACAAGGACACCCGCATGAAGGTGCGCTTCATCATGGAGGTAGCATGGCAGGCCCACTTCGTGACCAACATGTTCATCCGTCCCCAGAACGAGGAGGAGTTTGACCAGGAGCCCGATTTCACCGTTTACTGCGCCAGCAAGGCCAAGGTGGACAACTACAAGGAGCTGGGTCTGAACAGCGACACCGCCGTTGTCTTCAACGTGACCAGCAACGAGCAGGTCATCCTCAACACCTGGTACGGTGGTGAGATGAAGAAGGGTATGTTCTCGATGATGAACTACTTCCTGCCGTTGAAGGGCATTGCTGCCATGCACTGCTCGGCCAACTGCGACATGAACGGTGAGAACACCGCCATCTTCTTCGGTCTGTCGGGAACCGGCAAGACTACGTTGAGCACCGACCCCAAGCGCAAACTCATCGGCGACGACGAGCACGGCTGGGACGACAACGGTATCTTCAACTTCGAGGGCGGTTGCTATGCCAAGGTCATCAACCTCGACAAGGAGGCTGAGCCCGACATCTACAACGCCATCCATCGCGACGCACTGCTCGAGAACGTCACCGTTGACGAGAACGGCAAGATTGACTTCGCCGACAAGAGCGTGACCGAGAACACCCGCGTGAGCTACCCCATCTATCACATCAAGAACATCGTGCGCCCCATCAGCCACGCACCCGCTGCCAAGCAGGTTATCTTCTTGAGTGCTGACGCATTCGGTGTACTGCCTCCCGTATCGATTCTCGACTCTGAGCAGACCAAGTACTACTTCCTGAGTGGTTTCACCGCTAAGCTCGCAGGTACCGAGCGTGGCATTACCGAGCCCACCCCCACCTTCAGCGCTTGCTTCGGCCAGGCATTCCTGGAGCTGCATCCCACGAAGTATGCCGAGGAACTCGTGAAGCGCATGGAGATGAGCGGTGCCAAGGCTTACTTGGTGAACACCGGTTGGAACGGCACTGGCAAGCGTATCTCGATTCGTGACACCCGCGGCATCATCGACGCTATCCTGAACCACAGCATCGATAATGCTCCCACCAAGGTGATTCCTTACTTCAACTTCACTGTTCCCACCCAGCTCGAGGGCGTTGACGCCGGCATCCTCGACCCGCGCGACACCTATGCCGATGCCGCACAGTGGGAAGAGAAGGCCAAGGATCTGGCAAGCCGCTTCATCAAGAACTTCGTCAAGTACGAGGACAACGAGGCAGGCAAGGCTCTGGTAGCCGCCGGCCCCCAGCTCTAAACAAGGGCAATAATAAAACAAATTCAATAGTTTTGAGGGCGATGTCTAAACAGGCATCGCCCTCTTTTTGCTTGAATATCAACTAAAAACAGATTATTTCATAAAAAAGTTACATTGATGTAACTTACATACATGTAACTTTTTGTAATTTTGACATTGGAATGCGAGTACTGATTGTCAATACGGCCGAACGGACGGGTGGGGCAGCGATTGCCGCCAACCGTCTGCTGCATGCCTTAAACCATAATGGTGTGGAGGCACGGATGCTTGTGCGTGATCGCAAGACCAATGCCCCTGAGGTGGTAAACATACCACAGTCATGGCTGTTGAAGGCCAAATTCCTTTGGGAACGAGGCGTCATCTGGCTGAACAACGGCTTGAGCAAGCAGAACCTGTTCCAGGTCGATATTGCCAATGCAGGCACCGACATCACCAGGCTGCCCGAGTTCCAGCAGGCCGACGTTATTCATCTGCACTGGGTCAATCAGGGTTTTCTCTCACTCAAGAATCTGGAGCGTATTCTCGCCAGTGGCAAGCCGGTGGTGGTGACGCTACATGACCAGTGGTATTTCACAGGTATCTGCCATTACTCGGGTGGCTGTGACAAGTACCAGTCGCAGTGTGAAAAATGCCCGATGCTGAAAGGACCGGGTTTAGACCTGGCACGGCGGGTGTTTGACCGCAAGCGGGAGATGTACAAGGACAGCAACCTGACCTTTGTGGGCTGTAGCCGCTGGATGGCCGACCTTGCCAGCAAGAGCGCGCTGACCTGTGGCCACACGATAACCAACGTGCCCAATGCCATCGATACCAGCGTGTTCACCCCGATGGACAAAACGGTAGCCCGACAGAAATTCAACCTTCCCCAAGACATGCGGCTCCTGCTCTTTGGTGCTCAGCGTATTACCGATGAGCGCAAGGGCTTCAGTTATCTGGTCGAGGCTTGTGAACACATCAGCATGCACCATCCCACGCTACCCGGCAAACTGGGCGTTGTCGTATTGGGCGGTGATGCCGAGAGCGTCAAGGAGGCGCTGCCGCTACCCGTCTATACGGTCAATTACCTGAGCAATGAGGCCGAAATCGCTGAACTCTATAATGCCGTGGATTTGTTTGTCACGCCCTCGTTGCAAGACAACCTGCCCAACACTATTGTCGAGGCAATGGCATGCGGCGTACCCTGTGTGGGCTTTAACGTGGGTGGCATCCCCGAGATGATTAGCCATAAACAGGATGGTTATGTCGCCGACTATTGCGACAGTCTGGATTTCGCTCAAGGCATCTCATGGTGTCTCAATGACGAGCGCCTGCCCGCCCTGAGTGCAGCAGCCCGAGCATCCGCCCTCGCCACCTACAGCGAGACCGCAGTAGCCCACCGCCACCAAGCCATCTACGAAGCCGCCCTCAAGAAGAATCAGCATTAAAACAAACCTTAGTAGGGCCTCGCCTTGGCGTGGCCGCAAAAATCAGCAAGAAAACAATAAATACAATAAGTACAATGGGTTGAATTCCAATAGTTTGTACTTATTGTATTTATTGTCTTCAGTTTCCCTCGTTATAGAAGAAATGCTAACGAGCTAATGGCTTAAAAACGGTTTAGTCACTTCTTGACTGACCAGTCGATGGCGGTGGCGAGTTTGCGGTCGTAGTACTGGCGAAGGTCGGTCCAGCGGTAGTAGGGGCCTTGAACCGGCTTTACAGGCAGCAATGCCTCGTGCTCGTTGAGGAGAACCTTGACCAAGATGTCGCTGGCAGGGTTACCTGTCGTTCCCGTGGGGCGGTAGAATACCATCTGAATATTGCAGGCCTTGGGGATGGTGTTATAGTCCTGCCAGTGCTCATGCAGCGTTTCCAGGTCATTACAGCTGTAGTTGACGCTATCCAGTTCCATGAGGCAAGCCAGGGGCAGCACGCAGGTCTCGTGTCCGAAGCGCAGCGAGGCACCGTGTTCACCGGTGGCAATGGCGTCGTCGGCCTTTTGAATCATGTCACGCAGCAGGGCGCGCTCGATGAAGGGCATGCGGTTGCCGTTCTGGGGTGCGTTGGCCCAATGGATGTACCAGTAGATGTTCTTCAATCGCCACAGTTCAAAAATCTCGTTGCTGTTGAAGTAGTGGTACAAGTTAATCATGTCGAAGAACTGATGTCCTTGCAGCGAACCGGCGATATCAAACACATCGCGCATCAGTTGGTTGCAGTCCAGGTTGGCAGCAGCCCATTCAGGGTCGTTCACCAGTTGGGCGATGAAGCGCTCGGAATGCAGGTGCTTGTTGTACATCTCATCGGAGATGTGATCCACGCTCTTGCGCAGGTCATTGGCCAGGGTGTCCTCGCCATATCCCCATCCCATGTAGTACATGTCATGATAACTGGCATCGGTAGTAATGCGCAGGTTGGGATTGAGTGAGCGCAGGCGCATCGTCTCGTTTTGCATCGAGAGGATGCAACGGATGATGACGGTCGAACGGGCATCAATGCGGGCATCGCCCTGGAACACCTGGGGGAAGTTATCAAACATGCGCTGGGCGATTTCCTGATGCTGCTTTGCACCCTCGTCGCTCAGGTCACCGGCACGCTGCTTTGAGGTCTCATTGACAATCATGAGCTGGCGCAGCAACAGGTCACCTTGCAAATTGAGCATTCCAGCCTCCTTGGCCTTGAGTAACTGCTTATAAGGACGCTCATAGTAACGCCCGTTGGTCAGCCAACGGCTGCCGTGACGTCCGTAGTGGTCGATGTAGAACGGCTCGTAGCCCGCAGGCGCAGCGGTGAGCGAGGGCACCTTCATGTCGGTGCCGTAGGGGTAGGCGTAGTGGTTGCTTGCCGAGCGGTCAAAGTTGTTGATGACCTGTTTGCGAGGGTTGGTGGCACTCAGTGTCAGACACGCCGTAATGGCTATAATGATAAAAGTGATGCGTTTCATTTGTTCAGGTCGATGACAGGTTGACGGGAAAGTTTATCGATAAAGTAGTCGCGCACGTCGCTCCAGTGATAGTAGGGGGCAACGTCGGTGGGGACGGGCAGGGTAGCCTCGTGCTCATTCAGCAACGGCAGCATCAGGATATCGTCGCTGCCAGCCTTGCGGAAGTAGACGAACTGGATGTTGGCAGCCATCGGGAACACCTTGTAGGTCTGCCAGTATTTGTCCAGGTTCTCGAGGTCGGTCGTGCGGTAGTCGGTACCGTTCAGACCCATCAGGCAGCAGAGCGGCAGCACCACACTCTCGTGGCCGAAGCGCAGCGAGGCGCCCGGTGTGGGGTCGTCGGTCGTGGTGGCGCGGTCGGCATCCTCGATGAAATTGCGCAGCAGGTTGGCCTCCATATAGTCCACACGGCACTGCGTCAATGGCGTCTCAGCCGAGTGGATATACCAGTAAGCATTGTTGTAACGCCACACGCTGTAGATGTCCTCGTCGGTGAACAGGTCATACATGTTCACATTCTCGAAGCGATAGTGGCTCTGCATGTTACCATTCACCTCAAACAGGTACAGCATCATCTTGCGGGCATCGTCTTCGCTGATGTTGTTCTTTACCCACTTCTGGTCATTGAAAAGCTTTTTGAGGAACTTTTTGGGGTTTACCCACTTCTTCAGGCACTGCTTTTCTGTTTCGGCCAGCTTGTTGCGCAGCGGCTTGACGACGCTGTCGCTGTAGTTCATGTAGTACATTGTCGCCTGGCTGGCGTCGGTGGTGATGTTAAGTCGCGGATTGAGTGATGCAAGCACATCAACCTCGTTCTGCATCGATAGGATGCAGCGGATGACAACCGTCGAGCGTGCCACGACATCTGCTCCGTCGCGGAACACCTGCGGGAAGTTCTGGTACATGCGTCGGGCGATGCCCTGGTGCTGGTCAGCGCCCAGGTCGCTCAATTCGCCCAGTCGTCCTTTGCTGGCCTCATGTACCTCGCGCAGGATGTCAAGTACCTCTTTGCCGCGTGGCGTGAGTTTGCCGTCGTTTTGGCCTTTCTCCAGCATCTGCAGGGGGAAGGAGTATTTCTTGTCATTGATTAGCCAACGGCTACCGTGGCGGCCGTAGTGGTTGATGAAAAACGGCTCATAGCCTGCAGGTGCCGGGGTGATGGCTGGCAGGTTCTTGTCAGGATAGGCCTGGTAGTTGTTGGCGCTCAGTTTGGGGTTCGCCTTGAAATCCTCGCGCACCCCAGCGGTGAGTGTCATGATGCCAACTAGGGCAATGGTAAAAAATGAGATAAATCGCTTCATAGCTTTTCGGTTGTATCGATTAATGTTGCAAATTTACTCAATAAATGTCAATGATGGTCAGTTTACCCCTATTTTATTGTAAGCCATCGCCATTGTATGGTTAAAAAAAGCAAAATACCATATTTCTGTCTTGATACTAAGCCAGTAAGGTGTATTTTTGCACCGGTGCATTTGGGCACACTTTTTGCAAGGAGCAAAAAGAAGGCTTTTGCCTAAGGCTTTTTTAGCAATAAACATTGGCTTTTTATCATTAAAGACTGATTATGGAATTTCATCTGATTAGAAATGGAAAACAGGAAGGTCCGTTTTCCATCGAGGAATTGGGTCAGCAAGGGTTGACCCCCGAGAGCGAAGTGTGGGCTCCCGGCATGAGCGACTGGCAACAGGCTGGTGATGTGCCCGAGTTGACCGCTGTGCTCCAGCGTGCTGAGTTTGAGGCATCGCAGCAGGCTGCCCGCATGGCCGAGAATCAGGTGGCAACAGGACAGCCCTATGAGCCCCCTGTGTCTCCTGCCCAGGCACCGCCCCAAGTGCCGCCCCGTTATCCCACGCAGCCCGAAACCAAGAAGAGCGGCTGCACCCCGTGGCTCATTGCTGCCCTGGTGCTTGCCATCTTGTTTGGCACGATGGTAATGACTTGTCCTGACCGTGCCGACCACGAGGCTGCCATCCAAGAGGTGACCAAGGCTTGGGTGGGCGACAAGGTTGATGAGAACCTGAGCGGTATCACCGGCGTGGGTGGCGTGTTTGGCGACTTAATCAACAAGGCTCTCAAGGAACTCACGGGCTTTGGCACCGACAAGGTCATTTCCAGTTACCTTGATGTCAAGAACTATGTCGTCTGCTCGGTGGGCCGCATGAGCATCGGTGACAACGAGGAGAAAATGGTTTCGCTGGGTATGTTCGGCCACGTGTTTACTTTCGGCAAGGAAGACATTGAGAAGGCATGGAGCAAAGCGATGGATGACTATGAAGCCAACCATCATATCACTCCTGCTCCCGAGCCTGACCAGCAGGACGAGTACAGCGACGAACAGGACCAGGACGAGGAAATGGTGCCTGACCCCCGAGTGCTGCCCGACAGTGTCATGGGTATCGAGATACCCGAGGGCATGGACAGCATGGTCAACCAGATGGCCAACGAAGCTATCCGCATGGCCAAGGAATGGGCGAAGCAGCAGATTGACAATCTGGGCAAGTAAAAAAGTCCTATAAACCTAAAAAACGAATCACGGGCCGACAAGCCCGTGATTCGTCTTCATTTTGTCCTTAAGAATCTCATCAAAGTCCGCAGGCTTTCATGAGGAATATGAACATCATGCCGAACAGCAACCAGGTGAAGCAGCCAAAACGGCGGGGTAAAGGTTTGCCTTGATGAGGTGTGCCGCTCTGCATGGTGCTTTGGGGCGGGATTCTGTCATAGAGTCCGGTGTGGGGAATGAGGATTCTACGGGGCCCGCCATTGTTATAGGGGCCGATGATACCGCCTGCCTCGAGCTGGCGGATGAGTTCGGCTGCACGCTCATTGCTGATGTTGAAGCGGTCGCGCAGCATCATGGGTGTGATGGATGAGCATCCGGTCAGAAACTGCACCGCATCGTTATACAGCGGGTCGCTATTCGGGATAGGCGGCGGCAGTACGGTCACATCCTCGGGACCCAAGTCGATGGCTGTCGTGCTTTTTGCCGGCTCGTCAAAACTGGCGCCACAGTTGGGACAGAAGTGTGCATTGCTGTTAGCCTCGTGTCCGCACTTGGGGCAATTGATTGTGCGGGATGGCTCGACAGTAGTGTCCAGGTCGAGCGAACCATCAGGGATATAGGCATAGTCGCCCACAATCTGCAGTTGGCTCAGGCATTGGGGGCAGATGACCAGGTAATTGCTATTGATGAGCACCTCGGTGCTCAGGTCCATCTTCTTGCCGCATTTGGGACAGGTGTATATCATAATTATCAATCGTTGAGGTTGTAAATATCGCTCTAAATGATGATTCCTGCAAAAACCGTGCCGCTTTAAAAGTCAGGGGTAGGGTGGTGAAAAGGCAGCCCTGGAATTGGTTCCAAGGCTGCTGTTATTGTTTTCTCTCTACTTGTGATGATGCGGTGTCAATACTCATCAGGGTCAAAGAAGAAGTCGTCGTCATTGGTCGGATAGTCGGGCCAGATGTCCTCAATGGATTCATAGGTGTCGCCTTCGTCCTCTATCTCCTGCAGATTTTCGATCACTTCGAGAGGTGCGCCACTGCGCACGGCATAGTCGATGAGCTCGGCCTTGGTAGCGGGCCAGGGAGCATCCTCGAGTTTTGTTGCCAATTCAAGTGTCCAATACATAGTCTTTTTTTGTTGTGCTAATCTTTTATGAAAATATCCTGTGTTCTAAAAATTGCGCAAAAGTAATATAATTTTTTAGATACGGTTCACAATTCCCGATAATTTTTTATGTCAGGCGTCTTTATCCCAATAAATTTCCTCCACCTGGTTGCGGATATTGTTATATCTCGCAAAAACGAAGAAGAAATCGCTCAAGCGGTTGAGGTATTCAAGCACGAGAGGCTCGACGTGTGCCACCTTGGTCAACGACACCACACGGCGCTCGGCGCGGCGGGTGACGGTGCGGCAGCGGTCGGCGGTTGCCGAGAGGCGTGAGCCACCGGGCAGGATGAAGCCGCGCATGGGTGGCAGTTCCTCGCTCATCTTGTCCATCATCTGCTCCAGCTCGGTGATATCCTCTTGTTTCAGACCGTAGAGGGTGGCGTCGGCAGCGTCGTTGGCGAGGTAGGCGCCGATGTTAAACAGCTTGTTTTGGGCCTTGCGCAGCAGGGCGATGACATCGTGTTCATCGAGCTTGGTGCTGTGCAGCAGCACGCCGATGTTGGAATTCAGCTCATCGACAGTGCCATAAGCCTCGACGCGTACGTCGTCTTTACTCACGCGGTTGCCGCTCACGAGTGACGTGGTGCCGGCATCGCCGGTGCGGGTATAAACTTTTCCTTTCATAGTGTTGTATTCTTGTTATCTTGTTAATGTCGTCATATTGATAACGGACAAAGCCCGTTTATGTTATATCTCGCAGCAAGAAACGTGCCATTACATCCATAACTGACGTAATGGCACATAATCTTTGTGTAGAATGAGGCCTTAGAACTTGAAGAAGTCGCAGAAGATGATGGCTACCGCCCATTCATAGGGGCGGACATCGCAATAACCGAGGGTCTTCGAGTCCTTCATCCTGTCGATGCGTCCTCCGCCACGCACCTCGGCGACAGTGGCGGTAGAGCCTGGAACGGCAATCGAGCCGCCGCTGCTGACCGTAGCCACCTTGGCGCCGCTGCTGTTATAGATGTCACCGCTGCTGATGCGACCGATGGTGCTGCCAAAGCCGTCCTTGATGTCACCATTGCCTTTGGGCAATTGGCCGATTTTTTTGTGCGCCCAATTATAGACCACGCCATTGGCATCGACATAGCCACGGTTGCCGTTCTTCTCGATGGTCCATTCCTGTACTTTCGGTGTAGATGTGTCCTTTTTATTGGATGACTTGTTGGCGTTGGTTTGATTGCTCTTCGTCTGGTTGGCACTTGCCGTGGCTGCTGCCTTCTTCCTGGCTTCCTCGGCTTTAATTCTCTCCTGTTCGGCACGCAGCAGCTCTTCTTTGACCTTGGCCCTCACGGTGGCAATGCCCTGCTTGTCAAACAGGATGCCGAAGTAGATTAAGGCGGCCACCTGCTTGTCGATGCCTGGAGCCTTGCCTATCGCTGCGCCTTCCATGGTTACATTGCCCTGGTTGTCAATGTGTCCAATGGCCTCGCCATCCATCATCACGTCGCCATTGTCAGCCAGGATGAGATAGGGGGCAGTTCTGTGACAGTTGACCACACCTCCGTCGAGTACCTCGCCCACCTTGCGGCCGTCATCAAACGTCACATCGCCGTTTTTCTCGATGGTATAGATGACATTCTTGCCGGTGCGGTCTCCCTCCTTGTGCAGGTCATCAAAGATAATCTGGCGTTTCTTGCTGCGGTAAAAGCCCCTGTGGTCGTTCATATAGTAGAAATCAACGTCACCGTTAGACTTCTTGATTTCTTCATCAACTTTCTCCTTGACTTCCTTAGCCTTGTTGACGACATTCTTTCCCTTGTTGATAAGATTGCCTAGTTGTGCCTGTGCCGGCAGACAGCACATCAACGAGACAATCAGTGCGATAAATCCAGTTTTTTTCATAATCATGATGTTTTAGAGGTTGGTAATTGTTGTTTGCAGCAAATTTAATATAAAATTCTGGTATAATATGCTTTTTCGACGTTTTTTCTTGAGCCGTCATGCAAATTATTCCAGTTGTGACACCCCTGCTCAGAGTAACAGGGCAGCCGCAAGGGCAATGAGTGCGATGGCAGTGATGCCCATGATAAGCGTCATGAGTGTCATGGTGCGGTAACCGTCACCTGCCTTGATGCCGCCAAATCCGGTCACTACCCAGAAGTAGCTGTCGTTGGCATGAGAAACGGTCATCGCTCCGGCGCCGATGGCCATCACGACAAGTGTGGCGGCAAGGGGGGTAGTGAAACCCAGCGCGTTCATCATCGAACCTGAATCGCTGAACATACCCATCATGCTTGCCGTTGTGGTAATGGCAACAGTCGAGGAGCCTTGTGCTGACTTCAGGATAGCGGCGATGAGGAAGGGGAACACCACGCCCAGAACTTTGAGCGAATCGCCCGACTCCTTGATGATATCGACAAAACCGCTAGCCACGACCACTGCACCCAGGACGCCACCGGCAGCGGTGATAAAGATGATGGGACCTGCGGTCTTGAGCGATGACTGCGTGATATCGTAGAATTGGCCTGTCATCTTCTGTTGCATGAGCAATGGCAGGCAGGACAATAATGCGATAATCAGGGCAATGGAGGGTTTGCCGAGGAAGGTGAAGATGGCTGCGACATCCGTTGGCATGTTCACCAGTGCCGCTACGCTGCCCAGCGCTATGAGCACGATGGGCAGGACAATGGGCAGGAACGCCAGCGTGGCGCTGCAACGGTGCTCATCTTCGATGATAATAGCATCACTGCTAGCATCGTAGGGCCTCGCCTTGGCGTGGCCGCCAATATAGCCTGCAAAGAAATAGGCTGGAATCAGCGACAAGAGCGAAATCACGATGCCCATGCCGATGACCAGCAACAGGTTGTTTTCAAGTCCCACCATGCCTGCCGCCGCCACGGGACCGGGTGTGGGCGGGATGAACACATGAGAGGCAAACAGGCCCGCAGCCAGCGCCAGCATCAACGGCACGGGCGACGTGTTAGACCTGTGTGCCAGTGACTTGCCGATGGGGCTCACCAGCACAAAACCGCTGTCGCAGAAGACCGGTATCGATACAATCCATCCGATAAGCATCATCGCCAGGCGTGGATGACGTTTTCCCACCACGCGCTCCACGGCGCGTGCCAGCGCCACTGCGCCGTCGGTGTGCTCCAGGACGCTACCAATCAGCGTGCCCAAGATAATCACCAGGGCTATGCCACTGAACACGCCTCCAAAACCCTTGCCGATGACATCGGGAATGTCGGCATAGGGAACGCCCAGCAACACCGCTAGCAGTATCGCCGTGCCCATTATCGCCAGGAAGGGATGCACCTTCCACCGCGCGATAGCCACCACCATCAGCACGATAGCCGCAGCAAATATCAGTAATGTGCCTATCGTTGTCATACCCGCAAAGGTACGACATAATATCCAGAGCATCAAGCAATCTGCACCCTTTTTATAACACGAATGACCATAAATGTCCATGAATCATCATAAAATATTTATGACCATTCGTGACTATTTATGGGCATTCGTGTTTATTATCTTGTTTTTTGCGTATGCCTGGGCAGATGCTTTAGTAGCCTGTAGTAATCAGGTGGATGATGGCATTTATATCGGCAATGGTAATCTCACCGTCACCATTCACGTCGCCAACGATTTCGCCTTCGTAAGCAGGTGCACGGGTGTGGCCTCCGTTGCCACCCATGACGACGATGTCAATCACGCTGTTAGCATCAGCAACAGAAGTCTCGCCATCCCCGTTCACGTCACTAGGAAGATAGTTTGAGTCGATAGGTCTAATATTGTTGAATTTATCCCAAGCGGGGGCATTTCTATATATGTTTACCACTTCAGCAGGGACGAATAATGTGGCAGTTTCATAGCACTCATTGTCAAAACAGTTCTCGTTTTCCATCACGGGCGGCGTTGTTGCCAAGCAAGTTATCTCTGTCAATGCTGTACATCCCGAGAAGGCAAATTCCTCAATTGCCTTGACGCCATTGCCGATGGTGACACTGGCCAGTGAAATGCAAGCTGGATCCTCGGTCTGACCGTAAACATCTTCGGCGGCAAATGCCCGATACTTGATGACCTCAACAGAATTGGGGATGATTATCTCCTTCAGATTAGGGCACCCCGAGAACATGTGCCGTCCTATCAACTTAACGCCCTCGTTGATGGTGACGTGAGTCAAATTGGGAACCCATCCAAGGGCACAATTGCCCATGTCCTCAACGCCGCTGCCAATGGTTATCGTCTGCAGATTGGTGCAATCGTCGAGGAAGGCATAATCGCCGATATAACGGACCGAGTTAGGGATGGTTACACTAAGGAGTCCCTCGTAGTTATCTTCAAGAGAAAAACGTTCACTACCGTAAAAGAGTCCGTCTCCCAGACTGATTGTGCCATCTGGTATGATGAAATCAGTGCTGTCGGGGATTCTTCCCTTGTAATGATAGGCTACTGGGCCGGCATAGACAAGGCCGTTGGGCTGTTTATCATACCAATCAGTACCGCCGAAAGCACTAATACCGACGGATTGGAGTGTGTTGGGGAAATCAAAATCCTGAATACTGGAGCAACCGGCAAAAGCTTGATAACCGATAGCCGTGACCGCGTCAGACATCTCAATGGACTCTAACCCTGTGCAGAAGTAGAAGGCACGGGTTCCGATGGCAGTGATGGAGTTGGGCATGATGACCTGTACCACCCTTGGCTGTTCACTGAAGGCATAGTCAGCAATATACTTTGTGCCCGGCTTGATGTCAATGACGGTGTTCATGGGCATTTCACCCTTGTAGGTATAGGCGAACGGTCCAGCATAGATGATGCCGTCGGGCTGATTATTAAACCATGCTGTCCAGCGGAACACGTCCTGTCCAATGGTTGTTAATGACTGAGGAATATAGATGTCAGTCAAATTGACACAACTGCTGAAGGCTTCATTACCTATCGACTGGAGCATTTCAGGAAATGACAGTTCAGTTAATCCTGTGCAGCCATCAAAACAGTTTTCTCCCACCGTGGTAACCGATCTGGGTATTGATAGACTTGAAAGCCCCTTGCACAAGAAGAATGCATGCGACCCGAGTGTGACAATCGAATTGGGGAGGCTGACGCTACTGAGGTCAGAGCAGCCACTGAAGGCATAATTGCCGATGGCTGTGACGGCATAGGTCTTGCCCGACTCATCGGTGACCGCCTCGGGGATGACAATGTCGCCACTGTATTGCGGGGTGCCATAGATGAAGACATTGCTATTGGAGTAATTGACCACAGTGGCGGTGGCGTCCTTCTTGTTCAAGACATAATAGATGCCGTCAGCCTCAAGGTCAAACGCCATAGCTTCTCCCCCGGCATCGCCGTTGATATGGACGAATTTTTTCCAAACAGGTGCATTGCGATAGCTATCCACAGCACTGGCGGGAACATGCAGGGTGGCAGTTTCGTAGTGGGGGCTGTCAAAGCATTCCTCATAGTACATTGTACATTGCTGGTGGCGTCGTTGAGGGACAAGTGATGGTTGTCAATGCCGAGCACATCGAGAAGGCGTATTTTTCAATGACAACCGTAGAGGTACGAAGGTTGACGCAGGCCAGGCGTGAACACAGGTAGAAAGCACATTCCTTGAT
>JAEEGF010178658.1_pt1 | contig 15850 bp, 13 predicted proteins | sample 9134171 | NCBI WGS metagenome assembly JAEEGF01 (sample SAMN16246542, study PRJNA631951) | gut metagenome | biome: gut microbiome; feature: rumen; material: AP-attached | host: Bos | place: Iran: Karaj | collected 2018-10
CGGTGTTCCTTCATTCAGTGCCGGTGTGGCAGTATTCTCATTTGCGGCCTGAGGAACCGTTTCGTCATTCTCATAAACAATGAAAGCTTCTTCGCTGTACCAACCATCAATCAGATTCTTTGAAGAAGGAAGCAGAATATTTCCCGAGGCAAGGGAAAACCCGCTTCCGGGAAAGACCGGGATCAACAAGCGAAGAATGACCGGCACCCACAGGAAAAACGTCAGTCGCTTTGAAGCTTTCGACAGCATCAGCCGCAGGAGCAAAACAGCAACTGCTACCAGAACGGCCGAAATGCTCATGCGAACGACCAGGATAAAAACCCGGTTGAGCAAAACGGCAGCAGCGTCAACCATCTTTAGTCTCCCCATAAGTATTCAGCAAGCGCTGCAACTCTTCAATTTCATCCCGACTCAGCTTTTTGCGAGAAGCGAACGCGACAACGAATGCCGGCAGCGAGCCCTGATAAGTTTCTTCCACGAAACGTTCGCTCTGCACCGCATAATAATCTGCCCGACTGATCAGCGAGGTGACTGTGCTGTTTTCATTTTTGAATATCTCTCGATGACACAGCTTCCTGAGTACCGTATAGGTAGTTCCTTTAGACCAGTTCAGCTTTTCCCGGCACAAGGCCACCAGCTTACCGGAAGCGATTGGCTCGTTCTCCCAAATAATATCTGCGAACCGCGCCTCTATTTCTCCCATATGGTAGTCTGCCATACTATTCACCTCCGATTGTGATGATAATTCTTCTCATGATGGTACCTCCTTTGGTTTTGGTGTACTTGGAATACACCAGCTAAGCGAAGTGTATCACAAGTACACCAGGGAGTCAAGCGTTTTTTCTAATTCTTATCTGTTATTTTTCAGTGAAAATCCTGGCGATAATCTGTGGGCAAGATATGAAAGCAACGATCAGATGTTAAAACACTTTAGGGGCGCTCTTCTTAATGAAGCGCGCCCCTGATATCGGTCTTTGTTGTTTTGTTTTTACTCCAGGTCCTCCGGCACCGTGATCTTCCGGTTGCCGTAGTCGCCCATGACGAGCTTGACGTTCCGGCCCGCCTGCTCCATCAGCGTGCAGTCGTCGGTCACGGGCCGCTTCGCAAAGCGCCGGTGCGCTTCTTCCAGCAGCGCTCTGTCAAAGCCCTGCGGCGTCTGCACCAGCCAGGTGTTCGGACGGTCCGTCGTCTCCAGCACCTCGCCCCGCTCGTTCGTCAGCTTTACCGTGTCCCGGCTGGGAACGGCCAGCGAGACGGCCGGATAGTCCCTTAGCGCCTCCAGGCAGTCGTCCACCGCGCGCGGCTTCACGAAGGGCCTGGCCGCGTCGTGGATCAGGACCAGCTTTTCACGGATATGGGCCAGCGCGTTCCGGACGGAATCCCGCCGCTCGGCGCCGCCCTCCGTCAGGAGGATCTTCGGCGCCTTGCCGGAAATCGGAGCTTCGGCCTTCAGGGCGGAAACGACGTCTTCGATCTGCGTCTTATCTTCCGGCCGGCAGGGGATCACGATCTTTTTGACCGCCGGATGCCGGTAAAAGACCTTAAGCGTATGCGCCAGCACCGGCTCGCCCTTTAAGGGCGCGAAGATCTTGTTGACAGCGCCGCCGAATCGGCTGCCGCTGCCCCCCGCCGCGATGATCACGCCGCAGGAAAGCGGTTTTTCTTTCGTGTTTTCGCAGGAAAAGAGCTTCCAGCCCGCCGGCAGTTTCCGGCGGATCCCGGAGGCGGCCGCGCTTCGGGTCTCCGCGTCCGCAAAAAGGCCGAGCACCGCGGAGCCGGAGCCGCAAAGCAGCGCATTTAAGGCGCCGGCTTCCTCCAGCAGTTCTTTCGCCTTCCGGAAGGCTTCGGCCGCTTCTCCGGAAAGCACGGCTTCAAAGTCATTGTGCAGCAAAGAGGCGATCTGTCTGACGTCTCCCTTAATCAGCGCCTCCTCCAGCTCCGCCTGCCGCCTTTCGATCTCAGCGGCGGAAAACGCCTGGGAGCCCAGCGCATCCCAGGCCTGATACATCTCTTTCGTCGGACAGGATACCGGCGGCTTTACGATCAGGAAAGACAGGGCGGCGCGGCTGGCCAGAGGCGTCAGCTGCGTCCCGGTCCCGCGCCCGCGGGACGGCCCTTTCCTGAGAAGTGCCGGAACGTCCGCTCCCAGTGCCGCCGCTGCTTTCTCCAGTTCCGGCCGGGAAAAACAGCCGCCGTAAAAGTCGCTTAAGGCGTTCATCAGTGCCGCCGCGTCCGAGCTGCCGCCGCCCAGGCCCGCCTCCGAGGGGATCTTCTTGTCCAGATTCACGGCAAATTCGTCGGGAAGATGGAAGGACCGCTTCATTAAGGCGTACGCCTTCACGGCCAGATTTTCCGCATTTTCCAGCTCCGGCCGCGAGCAGGCAAAAGAAAAAGCATCAGCCGGCTCCAGCTCCAGCGTATCGTGCAGGCCGATCGGCTGATAGACTGTATCGACCGTATGATAGCCGTCCGGACGCCGTCCGGTGATATACAGGTTCAAGTTTACCTTGGCGCGGGAACGAACGATCATGCTTCGCCTTCCCCTTTCTTATCTCCCGCCGCATCCTTCAGCTCGGCCGTGATCAGGCAGAGCACCTGCATGCCCTCGCCTCTTCCGAAGCCGGTCAGGCCCTCACCGCTGGTCGCCGTTAAACCCACGTGCGCCGGCGCAAGGCCCAGCAGCGCGGCTACGCTTTCCTTAATGGCCGGGATGTGCGGAAACAGTCTCGGCCTTTTCGCCTCCACGCTGAAGGAAACGTGAAGGATCCGCCCACCCAGGCGCTCCAGATCGTTAAGCGCCTCGCGCAGGTACGTCCGGCTGTCCGTTTCTCCGGCCCGGCAGAGCGCATCAGCGACCGGTCCCAGGATATTCCGCCCGGTGACGCCGGAGACGGCATTCGTTAAGGCGTGCAGCAGAACGTCGCCGTCGCTGTTGGCTTTCAGGCCTCTTTCTCCCTCTATAAGAACGCCGCCCAGTACGAGCGGCTTATCCTTTTCTTCTTCAAAACGGTGGGAATCCTGTCCCTGCGCGCAGCAGATCATCTTTCCGTCCTTTCTGCCCTTTACGTCGCCTGATTCTTCCGGTATTCTTCCTTCCAGCGGTACAGAAGCTCCAGGAACGCGTCGGTGCGCTCCGGCTCCTGCTTATCCATGAGGGCGGCCGCTTCCAGGCCCTTGCCCTGATACTGCGCCAGATTTCTCCGGCTTTCCAGATTGCTGCGGTACTGCTCCAGCTTTTCCTCGTCGATGACCGTTTCCAGTCCGAGCGGCACCTCGTCCTGTCCCATCAGGACGTTCAGCAGGTACATCTTCTCCGGCAGGGAGGAATCGCGGTTGATGGCGTAGGCGCGGCGCAGGCAGTCCATCGCGTCGGCGTAGTCCTCCACGCGGGCGTAGCAGGCCGCCTTGTTGGTCCAAATACGGGCCGTGAAGTCCCGGCCGCCCGTCTCCCGGCCGTCCTGCGTCAGCAGCTGATTGTAGATGCGCAGCGCACTGTAATACTTGCCTCGCGTAAAGAGGGCGTCGCCTTTGGCCTTTAAGCGGCTGGCCGTCCCGCTTAAGGACAGCTGCTCCAGCTGCTTGCGGAAGGTGAAAAGCTCGGCGCTTGAGTAATAGCGCAGATCCTGCAGGATCACGTAAAGGATCTCGTACAGGCCGGCGCCGTTTTCGCGCAGGCGGCGCACCCGCTCCTCCAGCTTGTCCTGCTCCAGCTGGCGCAGGAAATCGAAGAGGCGTTCATCCGGGAAGCTCTCGTCGATCAGAAGCAGGTTGTTGTAGATATAGTAGCTTAGTTCCTCGCCGGAATACAGATGGATGCCCAGCTCGGGCACGTAATACGGCCGGCTCACCGGCCCCATGCGGCACAGGATCAGATTGCCCACAGCAGCGCCTCCTTCCTTAAGAGATCAGGAAATCCTTGCGGATCACCATGTCCGTGGCGGGGAAGAGTTCCCCGAAGCCCTTGTCCACCACCCGCACCGTCACGTGGTTTTCCGACGCGAAGGATACGATCAGCTGGACTCTCGTCGTTTTATTGGGCCTGGCCGGCAGCTCGGCCAGCGAGATCCCGATGTTTTCCACCCGCTGGGTGGAGAAGGGCGTGATCAGAAGGTCAAGGCTGTGAACGTCGTCCAGGATGAACTCCGCGGAGACGCGCGCCTCGTACCAGTTGCTGCCCGCGCTGGCCAGGACCAGCTGCTCGTTCTTGCCGTCCCGCACCGCGTAAACGCTGATAGAGGAAGCCAGACGCCCCTCGCAGATGCAGATGTACGGATAAGCCGACTCTTCCAGCGTGCTGTCGTAGGCCACCAGGCAGGCGCCGTCCGAAAACAGATGCTGCCCGCCGAAGACTTTCCGCTTATTGCATATCTTCCGGATGAACTCCGGCGCCCAGTTCACGCTGCCGAAGCCCTCTCCCGTTAAGAAAACGGAGGAGATCAGCTTCTTGCTCAGCATGCGGTCCGCGCAGTTGGACAGGATGGTGTCCGCCATGCGCTCGCCGACCGGCGTCTCCAGGATATCCAGGTCGAAGGCTTCCTCCAGCGGTTCCCGCCTTGCCTCCAGGATCTGGGGCCGGCGGCCGCGGATGGCCCGCAGCTCGAAGAAATCCAGGCCGGCGTCCGTCAAATCGAAGCCGACCACCATGTTCGGCCAGAGCTCCTTGGGCTGGGCCGCCACGTAATAGGAGAAGCACTCGGTATGGCTTAAGAAACGGATCTTGTCCCTTGAAAGGCCCGCCAGATCGCAGGCCGCCGTCAGCCGGTCCAGAAGATCCGGATTCAGTTCCTTTAAGCCGAAGGCCACGCAGCGCACCGGTTCGACGCCGTACTTGCCGCGGGGGAGGGAAAGCAGCTGCTCGATGAAGTGCCCCATGAGATCCACGGCGCCGTACTGCACGCCCTCGATGGTGGCGCTGCCGTTCTTGTACAGGAGCTTGACCAGCTTGTCCACCATGGTGCCCTCTCCCATCAGGGCCCGGCGGTAGGCTTCGGAGCCGATCAGCCAGGTGTCGCTGCCCCGCATCTTGCAGAGCACCGTCGGGATCAGGCAGCTTTCCTCTTCGCTGCCCATCAGGAAGGGCTCCGGCGCGTTTTTCGCAGGAGAGAAGGTACTGATCTGGCTGTAGGTATCGCACAGATCGATGCCCAGGATCAGTTCGTTCATGTTTCTCTCCTTTCCGCCGCAGCCGGCTTGATCAAACAGGGATATTATTATATCAGATCTTTCCCGCGAGGGGAAGGTTTTTTACACCGAATGGAAGTATTCTTTCAGCAGCACGTCTTCCTTGCCGAATTCCACGATCTCCTGCTGCCAGCCTTCCTTTTCGTCCACCGCGTCCCGGATGACCCGGTTTAAGCGTGCGAAGCGTCCGCCGCCCGGTCCGGCCGCGCCCGGCAGCCTGCCCTCGCTGATCAGCTGCCCGCTTCTTTCGATCCGGTATTCCAGGATCTCGTCCGCGAACAGCAGCACCGGCTTGACGTAGATGCCCCGGTACACGTGCGGCATCTCCGTGCGGACGAAGTCCTGCTCCTCTTCCTGCGGCAGGATGCGCGTCGCGATCGTGACCGTCTCGTTTTCGCTGCCCCGGTACTCGATCAGGGTCTTGTCCGAAAGCTCCGCGGGCAGCGGGAAGAAGCGGCCCAGCTTCTGCTGGTACAGGAAAAACTTGCCCTGGTTGTACAGGTTCTGCAGAAGGAGGCTCGCCAGCTTCGTCACGTCCGGCGAGAGGCTTTCCTTGCCGGAATAGAACTTCGTCAGCGCCAGCTGGCAGATGAGCGGCAGCTGCTCCGGCCGTTTTTCGGAGGCGGCCCAGGAGGCCAGATAGGCGAAGACGTTCTCCGGAATGTTCTCCTCCCGGCAGAAATAGCGCTCGCTCTGCAGCACCGCATAGGCGTGCAGCAGCTGGCGGTTGGGCGATTTCGTACCCTTTAAGTACAGATCCACCACCCACTCGATGCGCTCGCTCTCCTCGGTGAAGATCATCTGCCCCAGGAGGCGCTCCGGCAGGTCGTAGTATAAAGCTTCCCCGCCGGCGGCCAGCTTTAAGAGCTGGCGCATGCTCTCGGTCCCGCCGTTGTAATAACGGCTAAGATAAGTCAGCGTGACGGGGCTCCAGTCGCCGCCCCGGTAGAGGGCCAGCGACACGCCGAAGACGTGCTTTTCGTACTCGTAGCTGCGGCTGCGGATCTGCCGGTCCATCAGCTTCAGGAGCATCTGCGGATCGAAGCTGCGGTAGCCGAAGCGGTAGACCATTTCCACGGCCGCCTCTTCCTCGCCCTTCATCAGGAAGTGCTCCGCCAGAAGCTTGCCGGCCTTCTGCTCCAGATAGGGGCTGCGGCGCAGCGAGGCCATCAGCGACGCGTACTCCGTGTCGTTCATGTCGTGCTGCCGGATCAGGCTGACGATCAGCTTTTCCCGGAACACGTCCGAAAGGTCCTCCCAGTCGCTGTAGCGGCGGATCAGTTCGCGGACCTCCATATCGTTGGCGCTGCCGCGGATCGCGCTCTGGCAGAGCGCCAGGCGGAAGGGCAGGCTGTCCGGGCACAGGCGCCGCAGCGACTGCATGAGCCGCTCGTCCGCCGTCATCAGCTGCCGGCGGGTAAAGACGTTCTGGGCGTAGCGGTTGCCGTCCCGGTCCACGAACAAAAGCCGGCAGTACGGCGTATAGACCGGAATGTAGGCTTCGCCGTCCCGGACCGGATAGATGTAGGATTCCTTCAGTTCTCCGTACAGGACGAGGATCCGCTCGATCGCCTTGTTGGCCAGGCTCAGATGGACGGTATAGACGATCTCCGAAAGCAGGCCGGCCGTTCTTTCGTCCAGCACTTCAGGGATCAGCATTTTTTCGTAGAAAAACGCGTCGGATTCGCTCACGCTCCCCTTTAAAAGCCGCTCCAGGGCAAAGCTCTGGATCTGCTTTTCGTACAGGCGGTACATCTGGGTCTCGGGCCCGTACTGCCTGGCGACGTAGCGGTAGAGCGACGTGCGGGCTTCCACCCGCTCCGGGCTGTTGTAGGTGTAGTAAAGCTGAACCATCTGCGGGATGTCCCCGTTGAAGTCCTCGGGCAGGACGGACAGATACGCCTCGTACAGTTCCGGCAGGCGGACGTCCTCCCGGATGCCCGCCTCGTAAAGCGGACGGTACTCCGGCTTGAAGACGCCGCGCCGCAGGATCACCGTGAGCAGCGCCGTCAGCAGCTCCTTCTCCGGATAGGCCGCGTACAGCAGCTTCATCAGACGCAGGGCGCCGGGATGCGGATCCTTCTGCAGCACGATCAGGCGGGCGATGCGGTCCGCCGTATCGGCCGACCAGCAGCCGAAGCGCGCACCGAAGTACAGGATATAGCGGGTGAAGGGATCAAAGCGCTTGATCAGATCGGGATGCGCGTTGATGAGCAGGACGGCTTCGATCTTCAAAAGCAGCGGCAGATTGCGGTTCAGATAGTGTTCGCGGATCTTCTGGAAGCATTTTTCCGGCTGCTCGGCCCACTCGCTGTCGGAGCGCATGAGCAGCGGCATCAGCTCCGGCTTGTCCGCCTCCTCTTCCTTCAGGCGGTATAAAAGACGCAGGAAGCTCTCGGAGAGGCGGTTGCCCTTCTCCATCTCTTCTTCCAGATATAAAAACCACAGGTACTGGCTGATGTTTTCGGTGCGGCTGCGCTGGATGGGCGCCCGGTTCTGCTCCAGGATCTCTTTCTCCTCGCGCCTTAAGTTCAGCTGGCGGTAGATCTCCGCCCTTAAGAGTGCCTGTTCGGTCCCCGCCTCCTTCAGCTCGTCGCAGGTATTCAGGTATTTCACCACCTGCGCTTCCACGCCGTGAGGCTTCTTTTCGGCCGCGTACAGCACCACCATGCTCTTGGCCAGCTGCAGGGCGGCGCGGCGGTACTGGCTGCGTTTTAAGCCGGCCACGTCGGGCTTCCGCTCCGGAATGACCGTCACGGAGATATGCACTTCCTCCCGGCCGGTATTGACCAGGATCTCGCCCAGGTTTTTGCCGCCGTGAAGCTTTTCCGCCGAAAACTGCAGCGGGATGCGGAGCGTATCGCCGTCAAAATCCAGCGCAGTCCAGCGTTCCTTGCGGAAACGCAGGAAGGGCGCCAGGCTCTTTACCGATATCAGGCAGTAGCCGGAGCCGCTGCGGGTGATCACGAGCTCGCCCTTTAATTCATCCTCGCGGCACACGTAGGTCTGCGGTTCCCGGTCCACCCGGAGCTTCACCGGCTTCTTGGCGCCGCAGGCGACCAGAAATTCTTCCAGCGCCATCCGGCGGTCCGGCGAGCGGCGCAGCGCCTGGTACAGGGCGCGCAGGGAATCATCCTTCAGGAAAGGCAGCTCGGCGAATTTCTCGGATTCAAACAGGGCCAGCATCGTATCCGGCCGCTTTTCCGCCAGCTCGCCCATTTCCGCAAAAGTGGCCGGCGCGTCCGGCAGGCCGGGCAGCGTCTGCGTGAAGGAAACGCGGTACGGCAGACTCAGGTCGCCGCCGTTCGTCACCAGCGAGAAGCTGCCTTCCAGCACCGAACTCTCCGTTTCATTCTCTCCGTGAAGGACGAAGGGCACGACGGCATTGACCCCGGCAAAGGCGTTCTGCGGGATCTCGATCCGGTCGTCATCCGCGTAGGCCAGCCCCCGGAAAGGAACGCCGTTTCGGCTTTCCATCGTGATGACGCCTTCCGCCTGTCCTCCGCAGGGGACAAACAGCTCGAGCGACGGCTCCGCAAAGCTGATCAGCGGTCTTCTGTCTTCCGTGATCCCCTTTGCCAGCTGATTGATCTTTTTCCTCACGACGTCCTCCTTTCCCCAAAAAGGCCTCAAAATGGCACCGATGTGGGGGACAAAGCCCGATTTCTGTTCTATTTTACACCAATTGTGTCAAAAACTCCAGATATTTTTTTATTTCCCGCTCATAGCCGTTATCGCCGGGCTCCAGGAAATGCTTCCCGACCAGTTCGTCCGGCAGATACTGCTGCTTCACGTAGTGACCGGGGTAGTCGTGCGCGTATTTGTAGCCGATCCCGCGGCCCAGCTCGCTGTGCCCCTGATAGTTCGCGTCCTGCAGATGCGGCGGCACGGTCTTGATATCCGTCTTCTCCACTTCGGCCAGCGCCGCCTCTATCCCCATATAGGCTGCGTTGCTCTTCGGCGCCGTCGCCACGTAGGTGGCCGCCAGCGCCAGGGGGATGCGCCCCTCCGGCATGCCGACGCGCTCGACGGTCTCGGCCGCCGCGACCGCGACCTGAAGGGCCCGCGGATCCGCCAGCCCCACGTCCTCCGCCGCGCAGATCATGATCCGCCGGGCGATGAACTTCGGGTCCTCGCCGGCCGTGATCATCCGGGCCAGGTAATAAAGCACCGCGTCCGGATCCGAGCCGCGCATGCTTTTGATAAAGGCGCTGATCACGTCGTAGTGGTTGTCGCCGTCCTTGTCGTAGCGGACGGCCCGGCGCTGGATGCACTCCTCCGCCACCGCCAGCGTGATATGGATGAGTCCGTCCGGCGCGCGGTCCGTAGTCAGGACCGCCAGCTCCACCGCGCTGATGGCGCGTCTGGCGTCGCCGCCGGCCACGTCCGCCAGAAATTCGGCCGCGTCGTTATCGATCACGGCACGGTACATGCCCATGCCTTTTTTATCGTCTTCCACGGCCCGGCGGATCAGGGTCAGGATATCTTCCTTATCCAGGGGCTTTAGTTCAAAGATATTCGAGCGGGACAGAAGCGCCCGGTTGACTTCAAAGAAAGGATTTTCCGTGGTGGCGCCGATCAGGATCACGGTGCCGTCCTCCACGTAAGGCAGCAGATAGTCCTGCTGCGCCTTGTTGAAGCGGTGGATCTCGTCGATGAAAAGGATGGTCTTCTTGCCGTAGGCCGCGCGGTTCTGCTTCGCCTCGGCCACGACCTCCTCCATGTCCTTCTTGCCGGAGGTCGTCGCATTGATCTGCCGGAACTCGGCTTTGGTCGCCTTAGCGATCACCTGCGCCAGCGTGGTCTTTCCCGTGCCGGGCGGGCCGTAAAAGATGAGCGACGAGAGCTGATCCGCCCGGATGGCGCGCGAAAGCAGCTTGCCCGGCCCCAGGATATGCTTCTGGCCCACGACCTCGTCCAGCGTTTCGGGACGGAGCCGGAGCGCCAGCGGGCTCTCCTTCTCGCGGGCCTGTTCGTTCATATAGTCAAAAAGGGTTCTGGCCATAAAGCGCCTCTGTTATCTTTCTCCGTGGCGGGACGTCATCTGAAAGCGCCGGTATTCCCCGCCGTCCAGCGTTTTCCAGATGAACAGGCCGTTTTCCAGCGTCATGTAGCTCTTGCTGCTTCCGCCCATGGGCAGCGTGACCGAGCCGGGATTCATATAGACGAAGTTCAGATGGTCCTCCAGCGTGGGGCGGTGCGTGTGACCGCAGAGGATCACGTCCAGATCCGGGACCGGCGGCAGCGCGTGTTCGTTGTACAGATGGCCGTGCGTGAGCGCGATCGTCAGGCCGCCGTCCCGCAGGACCAGGAAAGGATTCATCACGGGGAAGTGCAGCACCATCTGATCCACCTCCGCGTCGCAGTTGCCCTTGACGCAGAGGATGCGGTCCGCATAGGCGTTCAGCTGCTCATAGGCCGACTTCGTCGCATAGTCTGACGGCAGCTCGTTGCGCGGGCCGTGATAGAGAAGGTCTCCCAGAAGGACCAGAAGATCCGCTTTTTCCTCTTCAAAACGCTTCAGCAGCTGCCGGCAGCATTCGGCGCCGCCGTGAATATCCGATGCAATCAGGTATTTCATAACGATACCCTCCCAACCTTATATGTTAGCACAAAAAGGCCGGGAGGGCAAGAAAAACGTAAAGAGGGAGGCCGGACAAAGGAAGGAGGCGGCTTCCCGATGAAGCGCCTCCCTCTCCCGCGTCTGCGGATCCGGTTTTAATCGATCACATAGCCGGCCGATTTCAGATATTCTACTATTCCTTTAGCATCAGCTTCTCCCATTAGCTTGGTGTCCAGATTCGCCCAATCCGATGCATTATCCATGAAGCAATGTTCTACTAACACCGCTGGAATATCATACCATGCACAATAACGCAAGATTCCATAATAATTTGTGCCGTCACCGGTATCGTTTTCTTTAAGAAGTACACCTCTGTCAGTAAATCCTAGCGCCACGATGTATTTCAGTATCTTCTGTCCCAAAGAATAACTGGCTGCTTTAACTTTTGAGGCAACAGAGGCAAATACCATTGAGCCTCCCGCTCCATTCGCGTTATAGTGCATACAGACCAATATATCTGCATTCTTACTCGCTGCCCAAGCAGCGCGAGCTTGCAAATCCAGATCAATATTTGAGTTATAGCCGTATACACCCACATCGCTTTCACGCGTTAAGTATACAACAATATTCGGATACTTTTTTAAATATTCCCTACACGCTTTAGCTGTTGCTAAATTCAGATCCTTTTCTTCACAATAGTTGTTCGTTGCGCCACTCCAGGGGCCGTGGCCCGGATCAAGCACGATCACCACCTTGGGCGGCGGCAGAGACGCGCTGACCGTGCAGGTGGCGCTGACCCCGTCCGCGGTCGCCGTTATGGTGCAGCTGCCGCTGCCCGAGACCCGGACGGTGCCGTCGCTCGTGACCGAAGCGACCGAATTGTCGCTGCTGCTCCACCGGACCGTAGGATAGGTCGCATCGCCCGGCGAAACGGAGGCCGTGAGCTTCACGGTCTGCCCCCAGTCGTTAAAGCTGATCCAGGTCTGGGAAAGGCTGACGGAGCTGACGCGGATGATCGGTTTCACCCGGACGGTTGCGGAGGCCGTAAACCTCCCGACCGTCGCGGTGATGGTGCAGCTGCCGGCCGAAACGGCCCTCACGCTCCCGCCGCTCACCGAAGCGACGCCGCTGTCGGAGCTGGACCAGGAGACCGAGCGGTCGTCCGTGGTATCCCAGGGGTAGTATTCCACGCTTAAGGAGGCCGAATCGCCTTCCAGCAGCGTAATATCCGTCTTGTTTAAGCCGATGCCGGTCATCGGCGCGGTCACCGTGACCCGGCAGGAAGCTAAAAGGCTGCCGTGGGACGCCCGCACCGTGCAGCTGCCGGGCGCGACGGCCGTCACGTAGCCGTTTCCGTCCACCCGCACCACGGAGCTGTCGCTGCTGGACCAGGAAACGTCCCGGCCCTCCGTGGTATCCTCCGGCAGGACCTCCGCCGAAAGCTGCGCGCCTTCACCCTTGGTGAGATCCAGGCTGTCCCGGCTGATAGTCACCTGCTCGGCCGGAATGACGACCGTGATCCGGACCTTGTCACTGAACTCGCCGCAGGAAGCGGTGATCAGGGTCTCGCCGGGGCCGACGGCCGTCACCAGACCGTCCTCATCCACGGTGGCCACCTCCGGATCGTCGCTGACCCATTCCAGCGTCCGGTCGTCGTTCGTATCGGCCGGCGAAAAACTGACCGTCAGCTGCGCCGTGTTGCCGCGCTTTACCGTGCGGTTGACGCCGTCGATCAGGATGCCCGTCATGGGAACGCGGACCGTGACCGCGCAGACCGCCTGATGCTCTCCGACCTGGGCCGTTATCATCGTCAGACCGCCTTCCTGCGCCGTCACCAGGCCGTTTTCATCCACCGTCGCCACGCCGGGATCCGCAGAAGAAAACGTCACCGTCGTATCGTCCGTCGTGTTTTCCGGATCGTAGAGAACGCTCAGCTGCGCGCTCTCCTGCTTCATCAGATGCAGCTCTTCCGCATCCAGCGAGATGCCCTTTAAGGGCGCATACACGGTGATCTCCGTTTCCTCGCGGAAGGGCCCTACCGTCACGGAGATAACGGCCGTGCCCGGCGCCAGGGCCGTCACGGCGCCTTCCGGGCTGACCGAAACCACAGCCGGATCCGAGCTTTCCCAGACGGCCGTCCGATCGTCCGTGGTATCCTCCGGGATATAGAGAAGAGAAAGCGGAACGCTCTCTCCGACGTTCATTTCGGCAGGCGCTTCGCCGATCCGGATCCCCGTCATGGCGGAAAGGACCGTGACCGGGCAGGACGCCTTAAAGCCGTCCCCGCGCGCGGTGATCACCGCTTCCCCGACGGAAAGCGCCCTGACCCGTCCCTGCGCATCCACCTCGGCCACCCTGCTGTCCGAAGAGACGAATTCGACGCCCTCCGGCAGGTCCGCCTGCGCCGGCAGGGGAGAGACGGAAAGGACGGCCGACTCCGCCTTCTGAAGGATCAGCTTTTCGGCCGAAAGGGCCAGCCCTTTTAAGGGATAATACACGGTGACCGGACAGCTCACGGACAGATTTCCGAAGCGGCCGGAAAGCGTGGCCTCGCCTTCTTCCACGGCCGTGACCAGGCCGTTGGCATCCACCGCCGCCACCAAAGGATCCGAGCTCGTCCACTCCAGCGGCGTTTGGGCGAAGGATCTCTTCGCACGGGCCTTCAGCAGGGAGCTTTTCGGCGTCAGCTGATAGGCCAGCTGTCCGCTTCCGGCTATGCCGTCTTCGATCGTCAGGACCAGATCCTGCGTCTGGAGGCTTAAGTCGTAGGCCTCGTCCGCCGGCACCGGCCACCAGAAAAGCCCAAGAAGGATCCCGGCGGCTGCCAAAGCGGCTGCGACCGGGATCCAGACCGGGAATTTCTTCTTCTCTGTGATGATTTTCTTGCGGGAACCAGGCATGGCGACTCCGGAAAAAGGCTCTGTTATTTCCTGCTAACTATACCTGTTTTGCCCGAGTATTGTCAAGGGGAAAGGCGTATCTTTTGCGCTCCGGGCAACAAAAAACCACGGTCGCCCGTGGTCCTTTGTCCTCAAGCGGATAACGGGAATCGAACCCGCCTATCCAGCTTGGGAAGCTGGTGTTCTACCAATGAACTATATCCGCTTAACTGCGGAAGAAGGGACTTGAACCCTCACGATCGTCGATCACATGATCCTTAGTCATGCCTGTCTGCCAGTTCCAGCACTTCCGCTCGAGAGCAAAGGGGATTATAGCACGCTCCGTGCCAGGTTTCAAGCACTTTTTTATCTTTTTTCGAAAAGCCGCCGCTCCGCCCGTTCCTTATTTCTCAAACGGGATGTTCAGCTTGGTCAGCAGCGCGCTCACGTCGCCGTACACCGCCTCGATGGCCTTTTCGTCCACAAGCTTTACGCTCTTACCTTCCTTGAATTCGGACAGAAGGGCCGTCTCCAGCTCGGCCAGCGTCACCGTCTTCCCCTGATAGAGGATCTCGCTCTCCTTTACGGTGATGGTCAGCACGTTCGCTTCGGTCGGAGCCTCGGTCACTTCGGCCGTCGTCGGCGGCGCGGTCTCCTCCTGCGTCGGGGCCTGAGACTCATAGCCTGCCGTGGTCCCGTTGATCGGCAGCATGCCGCCGTCCGGGTTGCCGATCCCCAGGCCGAAATATCCGCCGCTGCCCAGAAGCGCCAGGATCACCGCCGCAATGCCGACGTTTCTGCCGGTATGACCGTTTTTCTTCTTTTCTTCTTCTCTCGCCATTGTTGTTTCCTTTCCCCGGCGCCGCCGGCCCTATTCTCTGACGTCCATTTCTATGAAGCTCAGCAGTATCTCTTTCTGCGAGGCTTCCAGTTTCGTTCCCTGCACCACATGCAGGATCGTTTCGTATTCCGCATGATAGATCGCGGTCCGGTCGTACTGGAAGACCAGGAAGACCGTCCGCTCTTCAGCCAGCCCCAGCTGCTCGTAGAGGAGACTGCGCAGGCGGTTGACTGCTTAGGTGCTGTCGTTCCAGTCGTAGGGGATGCGGATGCTCTCCCCTTCCCTGACCTCCAGCAGGATCGACGTGTCCGCCGCCACGCTGATGGTCAGCACCAGCGAATTGTCCATCACCAGGTCTTCGGTGAGCAGCTGCCGGCCCAGCTCTTCCACCTGCGTTTCCAGATCGGCCGCCTTGCTCTCCAGCGCGCCGATCTCCGCCTTAAGGCTCTCCTCGCGGCTCGCGGCCGCCGCCTGCTCGTCTTTGAGCTCCCGGCGGATCTCCTTTAGGGCAGCCCGATCCGCGGCCGCGTCCTCGATCGCCTCCGTGGTCTGCGCCCTTGCCTGGGTCAGCAGCACGAAGATCATGATCAGGATCACGTCCAGCAGTGATGTGAGCTCGATAAAGATCGTCCGCTTTTTCACGCCTTTTCCTCTTCCTTCAGCAGATCCCGGCGCTCCAGGAGCAGGGTGACGTTCTTGTCGTTATCCTCCAGACGGGCGCTTAAAAAGCCGTCCAGCAGCTTGAAGAGGATGGCGAACACCAGTCCCCAGAAGGTGGAGGTGAGTGCGCCGTAGAAATTGCCTGTAACGTTTGTATTATCTGCCACAAGACCCAGCAGGGATACAACGGTGCCGAGTATACCCAGCAGGGGGAATATGCCTGTGAGGTTCACGAACAGTGAATACAGCTTGCCCGTGTGGTTTCTCATGGCGACGATATCCTGCTCTCTCAGACCTGATATCTCCTTATCAGCCTCATGCCTTGATGAACCATCGGGAACGAATACCGTAAGGTGCATTTTTTTGTACAGTTTATCCGCTGACATTTTAAGATAGCGGTATACTATCGCGGTGAATACAGCCGTAAGAAATATAAGGATATCATATCCCCAGAGGTTCATAAATATAACAGATATGAGTTTCATGGTGGTGTCCTCTTTATTATATGATTTGCGGAATATTTCCACATACTATATAATAGCATATTTATCCACAAATTGCAAGGATTTTCGCAATATTTTCACGTTGAATATATACAAATAGAGCAGCGTAGGAAATACGCTGCTCATAAAATACATTATTTAGATGAATGACTTTCCTCATACTTTCTGTGATCGTTGTCCCTGATCTCAACACGGCGGATCTTGCCGCTTTCGGTCTTGGGAA
>JAEEGF010883786.1_pt1 | contig 15850 bp, 10 predicted proteins | sample 9134171 | NCBI WGS metagenome assembly JAEEGF01 (sample SAMN16246542, study PRJNA631951) | gut metagenome | biome: gut microbiome; feature: rumen; material: AP-attached | host: Bos | place: Iran: Karaj | collected 2018-10
GTTGACTATGTGCTTCCAGACAGAGTTAAGGACGGATACGGCCTTAGCGTCAAACTGGTAGATGATGCATATGAAGCAGGAAAAAGCGTTATCCTTACCTGCGACAATGGCATTGCAGCTGCTGATCAGATTGCCCACGCCAAAGATAAGGGCATGACAGTTGTAGTTACTGACCACCATGAGGTTCCTGTAGATGGAGAAAAAGAAGTGCTCCCAGCAGGGGATGCAGTTATAGATCCAAAGAGAAGGGACGATGGCAGCTCTTTTAAGGAGATCTGCGGAGCAGTAGTAGCTTACAAGTTCCTTCAGGTGGTGGCTACAGAGCTTGGGCGCGTGGGCGAAATGAAAGTTCAGGACTTTTTTGATGAGATGCTTGTCTTTGCAGGACTTGCTACTGTCTGCGACGTCATGGAGCTTAGGGACGAAAACAGGGTAATTGTAAAAGAGTCTCTTAAAAGGATTGCAGATACTAAGAATCTTGGACTCAGGGCCCTTATCAACGTCAATAAGCTCGACGCAGGCGCTATGTCAGCATTCCACTATGGATTTGTAATAGGCCCATGTCTTAACGCATCTGGAAGGCTGGATCTTGCATCCCGTGCAATGTCACTGTTTTTGGAGGAGGACTACAACAGGGCAGTTTCCATAGCCACTGACCTGAAAGACTTAAATGACTCCAGAAAGGACATGACTGTCAAGGGAGTAGAAAGGGCAAGTGATCTTATTGATATTGAGATAAGTGGAGATGGACTTCCAAAGGTTCTTGTGGTGTTCCTTCCGGAGGTTCACGAATCCATAGCAGGGATCATTGCTGGAAGGATCAGAGAAAAATACAACAGGCCAACCATCATCCTTACAGAGGCTGCCAGTGAAGATGAGGCCGCTGAGGATGGTAAGAGCGTTAAAATGGCCAAGGGATCTGGAAGGTCCATTGAGCAGTACGACATGTTCGCTGAGCTCTCCAGGGTAAAAGAACTCTTTACCAAATTTGGAGGCCACAAGATGGCAGCAGGTTTATCTCTTCCTGTGGACAACATTGAAGAGCTTAGAAAGCGCCTCAATGAGAACTGCAGCCTTTCTGAGGAGGACTTTGTTCCAGTACTTCACCTTGATATGGCCCTTCCCTTCAGCGCAGTTGATGAGGATCTTATAGGTGAGTTCTCTCTTCTTGAGCCCTTTGGCAATGGAAATACCAAGCCTGTATTTGCATGGAAGGGTGTAAAGCTTTTATCTGGAAGGATACTTGGGAAAAATAAGAATTGTGGAAAATACAGAGTCTCAGATGAGAGCGGAAAAGTATATGAGATGATGTACTTTGGGGACATGGATGGTTTTCATGATTTCCTGACAGAGAGTTTTGGAAACGGAGCAGTAGATGACCTTTATAACGGATTTACAGATGGCAGCATGATGATCAAGATTGCCTATTACCCTAATATCAACAGCTACATGGGGAAAAATACCATTCAGATGGTGATGAGTGATTACTGCCTGTAATGGCCTGAAAATGGGGTTTTTATAAATGAGAATAAAAAAAGAACCCCTAAAACCACAAAAACACACGCGTAACGCGTGTGCCTGCGGTTTCTTATGAGGGGGAGATGTGATTGCTCACATCTTGATTATTATAATAATATATAAATGTGTCAGAATTGTGTCGAAAAAATAAAAAATGGAGGGCATGGACATGAAATTGAAAAAATTGCTTGAGGGGCTTGAATATACGGTAACTGCGGGCAACTCATCACAGGTGGTTGACCCTGAGAATGTTGAAATAAAGAATGTGGTTAACGATAACAGAAAGATTGAGGAAGGATCTCTTTTCATTTGTATCAAGGGAGCTAACTTCGACGGCCACAGTGCTTCTGGACAGGCTGCAGAAAAGAAAGCAGGAGCCATTGTTGTAGAGAGCGATGTAGAACTTCCGGAAGGCTGTGATATGCCGGTTGTCAGAGTCAAGGATACAAGATATGCAATGGCATTTATCTCTGCAGCATATTTTGATCACCCTGCCAGCAAGCTTAAAACAATTGGAATCACAGGAACAAAGGGTAAGACCACAACTACATATCTCATAAGGTCAATGCTTGAAAATGCAGGCCACAAGGTTGGTCTTATTGGGACAATAGAAGTTATCATTGGTGATGAGCATATCCATGCTGAGAACACAACACCTGAGTCCTACAACCTTCAGGAATATATGGCCAGAATGGTTGAAGCAGGGTGCGATGCCGTAGTAATGGAGGTTTCATCCCAGGGACTTATGCTTCACAGAAGCCAGGGATTTATCTTTGATATAGGAATCTTTACCAATATTGAGGCAGACCACATTGGACCTAATGAGCACAAGGATTTTGACGACTACATGCACTGCAAGGGACTTTTGTTTAAACAGTGCAGGATCGGTATCTGTAATGGTGATGACATCCACACAGATGATATATTAGAGGGACATACCTGCCAGGTTGAGACCTACGGCTTTAACAAGGATGTGGATATTAGAGCCGTTAATCTTGCATACATTAGAAAACCAGGTAACCTTGGAGTTTTCTTTGACACAGAGGGTCTTATAAATGTACATGCTGAAGTAGTAACTCCTGGTAAGTTCAGCGTTTACAACGCATTATGCGCTATCGCAGTTGCAAGGCACTTTGACTGTACTCCACAGGAGATCGCAGATGCCCTTAAGGACGCCAAGGTAAAGGGCAGGATCGAGATGGTGAAGGTATCTGATGAGTTTACCCTTATGATTGACTACGCCCACAATGCGATGGCCCTTAAGAGCCTTCTTACAACACTTCGTGACTACCGTCCAAATAGGCTTATCTGTCTCTTTGGTTGCGGAGGAAACAGAAGTAAACTGCGCCGCTTTGAGATGGGTGAAGTCTCTGGAAAATACGCTGACTTTACCATTATCACTTCTGATAACCCAAGATTTGAAGAGCCAGAGGATATCATAAACGATATCGAGACAGGCATTAAAAAGACAGATGGCAAGTATATCAAGATAACAGACAGAAAAGAGGCCATCGCCTACGCAATAGATCACGGCGAGCAGGGCGACATCATCGTTCTTGCTGGTAAGGGACATGAGGATTATCAGGAGATCAAGGGCGTAAAGCATCACATGGACGAGAGAGAACTTATCGCAGACATTTTAAAAGAGCGGGGCATAAATTAACTTTAGGAGGGCGATGTGTCTTTTCCCAAATATGCAAACATAATCATAGACATATCCCATGAGAAGGTTGACCGCCTCTTTCAGTATCGGATCCCGGACAGGCTCCTTGGCCAGGTGGAGATCGGATGCAGCGTTGACGTGCCCTTTGGCAGAGGAAACACCAAAAGGAAGGGCTATGTGATCGAGCTTTCCGATGAAACAAACTGGGATGAAGACAAGATAAAAGAGATCATTTCTCTTTCAGAGGGCATCGACACAGCAGAGGACATCTCCATAAAGCTTGCTGCCTGGATGAAGAGATATTATGGCTCCACCATGATAGCAGCCCTTAAGACTGTGGTCCCCACCTATAAAAAGCAAAAGAGGCAGGTCCACAAGTTCGTTTCCTTAAGGCTCCCGGAAAGAGAGGCCATAGACGCCTACAATGAAAGTGTCCGCAAAAAGCAAAAGGCCAGAGAGAGGATACTTAAAGAGCTTTTGGAGAACCCTTCTGAGAGGATTCCCTACGGGCTTATAACCAGTAAGCTTGGTGTCAGTGCTGTAACCTTAAAGAGCATGGCAGACACCGGAATGATAAGGATCGAAGAGGAAGAGTACTACAGAAACCCTGTGGCTGCCACCTCCGACAGATACAAGGACAAGGTATTAAGTCCTGAGCAGCAGAATATCGTAGATACTGTCAAAAGAGACTACGATGAGGGCAAAAGAGATACCTACCTTATCCACGGAATTACAGGAAGTGGAAAGACAGAAGTTTACATTGCTCTCATTGACGACGTGATAAAAAGGGGCAAGCAGGCAATAGTCCTTATACCTGAGATTGCCCTTACATACCAGACTCTTATGCGCTTTTACAGACACTTTGGAGACAGAGTATCTGTAATGAATTCTTCTCTTTCTCCGGGAGAAAAGTATGACCAGATGGAGAGAGCAAGAAGCGGCGATATCGACATCATAATAGGGCCTAGATCAGCTCTTTTCACCCCGTTTCCAAACACGGGCATCATCATAATAGATGAGGAGCACGAATCCACCTATAAGAGCGAAAACAGTCCAAAATATCACGCCAGGGAGACAGCTATTTATCTTTCAAAGCTCCTTCCGGATGGGGCGGCTGTTGTACTTGGCTCTGCAACTCCCTCACTGGAGTCCTATTACAGGGCATTAAGTGGGGAGTATCATCTGTTTGAACTAAACAGAAGGTTAACTGGTGGAACTCTTCCCAAGGTTGAAATGGCAGACCTTAGGGATGAGCTTAGATGCGGCAACAGATCCATCTTTTCAAGAAGGCTGCAGGAGCTTATGAACGAAAAGCTCTCAAAGGGCGAGCAGGCCATGCTGTTTATCAACAGAAGAGGACTTGCTGGTTTTATTTCCTGCAGGAGCTGCGGCCATGTGTTTAAGTGCCCTCACTGCGACGTGTCTTTGTCAGAGCACAGAGGAGGAAGACTTGTGTGCCACTACTGCGGCCATGAGGAGATAAGGCCTAAGGTGTGCCCAAAGTGCGGCTCAAAATATGTGTCCTCCTTCAGGGCAGGAACGGAGCAGATAGAGGACGAGGTGAAAAAGTTCTGGCCATCTGCCAGGGTCCTTAGGATGGATGCAGACACCACCAGGACCAAGGGAAGCTATGACAGCATACTGTCAGCTTTTTCCAATAAAGAAGCAGATGTGCTGGTGGGAACCCAGATGATAGTAAAGGGGCATGATTTTCCGGACGTTACACTGGTAGGTATTCTTGCGGCAGATATGTCTCTTTACGCCAGCGACTTTAGGGCCAGTGAGAGAACATTTCAGCTTCTTACCCAGGCTGCAGGAAGAGCAGGCAGAGGCAGTAAGGAAGGTAATGTGGTGATCCAGAGCTATGACCCTGAGCACTACAGCATACAGACTGCAGCCAGGCAGGATTTTAAGGCCTTTTATGAGGAAGAGATAGCCTACAGGGACCTTTTAAGATACCCACCAATCTCCCATATGATGTGCGTCCAGATCCAGTCAAAGGACGAGGATGCAGGTATGAAATACGCTTCAAGGTTCAGGGCTATGATGGAGGGAAAAAGGGTAGAAGGGGCTATATTTATAGGACCAGCCCTTGCACCAATAGCCAGGATCAACGATGTCTACAGGATGGCTATCTATGTAAAGCACGATGACTACGACAAACTGGTGATGCTCAAAGATGCCCTTGAGGGGTATGTAAAAGAGCTTGAACAGATGGGAGAGCTAAGAGGAGTGGTCACCCAATTTGACTTTGATCCAATGCATGGGTAAACTTCTTGTATAGGTATTTTAGCAGGTTAACAGTAACATTTAGTATAGAAAGGTAGATAAATAATGGCACTTAGAACTATCAGAGAATATGGAGATGACGTCCTTGTAAAAGAGTGCAGGGAAGTAAAAGAGATAACTCCAAGAGTTAAGGAACTGGTTGAGGATATGCTTGACACCATGTATGAAGCAAATGGCGTAGGTCTTGCTGCTCCTCAGGTTGGTGTCCTTAAGAGGATCGTTGTGATAGATGTTTCACCTGAAGCTGATCAGCCCATTGTTATGATCAACCCCACAATCCTTGAAACCAGTGGAGAGCAGACCGGCTACGAAGGATGTCTTTCAATTCCTGGAAAGAGCGGCGTTGTAACAAGACCTAACTATGTTAAGGCCAAGGCCACAGACCTTGATGGCAATGAGTACATAATTGAAGGCGAAGAGCTTCTTGCAAGAGCTATCTGTCATGAGCTTGATCACCTTGACGGGCATATGTATGTTGAGAAGGTTGAGGGAGACCTCATCGACAACGAGGAACTTATAGCTAGACAACAGGAAGAGTACGAATCTGAGGAGTAATACTATAAATCCTTAAAAGAGAGGTCCACCCATGAAAAATAACTCTGACAAACTTCTTTCGAGGCTGTTTTTTGGTATGCTTCCGGTTCAGATAATGATATTTGCCATGGGAGCCATCAACACCATCGTGGATGGAGCCATGGCTGGGCGCTATATAGATGCATCTGCTGTGGGAGTCATTGGACTATACTATTCCATGGTTGAGATCATGACCGCTGTGGGTTCGGTTCTCCTCGGAGGAACCGCAGTCCTGTGCGGAAGATATATGGGCAGGGGAGAGAGCAAAAGTACAGAAGGTATCTTTTCCCTGAATCTTACTGTCACTTTGATAGTAGGCGTTGCTTTGACCGCTGTAAGTCTCATTATTCCGGGACCTTTAGCGGTAGTTCTTGGTGCCAATGAAGAGCTTAAGGGTGCTCTTGTGACCTATATTGTGGGCTATGGCATTGGCATTATTCCAATGCTCTTTGCTCAGCAGCTGGCGGCGTTTCTGCAGATGGAGCGTCAGTCACTAAGGGGCTACGTTGGAATTGCAGGTATGATAATTTCAAACGTGATCCTTGATGTTGTCTTCGTGGCAGTCCTTGATATGGGTATCTGGGGACTGGCTCTTGCCACATCTTTTAGTAATTTTGTGTATTTTCTTGTTCTTGTGCCTTATTACTTTACTTCCAGGGCACAGCTTCGCTACAGTTTTGCAAATATTTTATGGAAAGACTTATGGCCCCTTATCAAGATAGGATTTCCGGGAGCCATGCTTGTCTTTTGCATAGCACTAAGATATATGGTCATCAACAGGCTTCTTTTGCAGTATGCGGGAAGTGATGGCCTTTCAGCCATGTCCTCATTTAACATGGTCTGCGGTATATTTATTGCATACTGCCTTGGCAACGGCTCTATAGTAAGGATGCTGATAAGCGTGTTTGTTGGAGAAGAGGACAAGATATCCATGAGAAAGACGCTGCGCCTTGTATTTACCAAGGGCATGGCACTTTCTGTATTGGTGGCAGCAGTGATCTTTGCTATATCACCTTTCCTTACAGGAATATTCTTCCCTGACAGAAATTCAAACGTATATCACCTGGCATATCAGCTGTTTGTTATTTATTCCTTCTGCATCCCGCTGATACTTATCTGCCAGATATTTACCAATTACATGCAGGCTATGGGACATAACCTGTTTGTAAATATCCAGTCAATATTCGATGGCTTTTTTGCCATGGTCATCCCATCCCTTATTCTGGCACCTGTCATGGGAGCTATGGGTGTGTGGCTTGCCAATCCAATTGGCATTGTGATGACTATCCTCTTACTTCCAATTTACGGCGTCATCTATTGGAAACATGTTCCAAGGAATTTAGACGAGGTCATGTTTATTAAAAAAGGCTTTGGCGTTGCCCCTGAAGACGTACTTGATATATCTATAAGTACTCTTGATGGCGCTGCAAATGCTGCAGCAAGGATACAGGAATTTTGCACAGAGCATTCCATGGATAAAAAGAGTTCCTACATGGCAGGCCTATGCGTTGAGGAAATTGCAGCAAACATAGTGGAGAGGGGATTTAATGCAGATAAGAAAAAACACTTTTTAACAGCCATGGCAATCTTTTTGGAGGACCATCTGGTGCTTCGCCTCAAGGACGACTGTCCTGCCTTTGACCCCAAGGAAATGGCAGAGCTGTCTTCAGAAGACGGCGGCACTGACAACCTTGGCATACGAATGGTCTATGACATAGCTGATGATATAAATTATCAGAACATGTTAGGACTTAATGTACTCACCATGACAATTAAACAGGAGAACCTCATCGAGAAAGAAGATGCGGATTTCCTTCTGGAAAAGAGACTGCGCACTCTGGACAAGGATCTTCACCAGAAGTTCAAGGATTCAGTATTTGCCTGTGGCAAGGTACTTACCAGATACAGACGCCTGTTCCCAGAGTACACTGATCACTCTGAGCTGCACAGTATCACAGTTATTGATTCCTGTAACAGGCTCATAGGAAAAGAACAGATTGAAAAGCTAAATAAGGATGAAGTGTACTGTCTTCTCATGGCATGCTACCTTCATGATGCAGGAATGGGCATCAGCGAAAAGGACTTTGAGGAATGCAAGGAAAAGTTTGGATATTCTGAGTTCTTTAAGGACCATCCAAATGCAACCCAGGCAGACTTTGTCAGAACTCACCACAATGACTTTAGCGGTTACTTTATTGAGAAGTACAAGGACGTTTTCGAAATTCCATCAGATGAGCATGTCTTTGCCATCAGGCAGATTGCCAGAGGCCACAGAAAGACTGATCTTCTTGATGAAAAAGAGTATCCTTCAGACCTTAAGGTGCCAAATGGAAATACCATCAATCTTCCCTATCTTGCAAGTCTCATAAGGCTGGCTGATGAGGTTGATGTGGTGGCCACCAGAAACCCCATCGTTCTTTACGACATAGAATCACTTACTGATGAAATTGAGATTGTTGAAAATAAGAAGCTTAATGCCATAAAGTCCATGACCATGACAGGGGGAGCCTTCGTTCTTTCCTATGAGAGCGATGAGCAGGATATCATCGATGGCCTTGTGGAAATGACAGGTAAGATGCAGAAAACTCTTGACTATTGCAGGGAAGTAGCTAAAAAGAGATCGACCTTTACAATAAGTCAAAAAAAGGTTATTCTAAAGCGTCTTTAAGGAGAATGAACATATGAAAATAGTTTTTATGGGGACACCAGATTTTGCAAGGTCAGCCCTTGAGAAGATAATCGAGGCAGGCCATGAGGTTTTACTTGTGGTGACTCAGCCAGATAAGCCCAAGGGCAGAAGCGGAGAGCTTCAGATTTCAGACGTAAAGGCCTGCGCCCTTGAGCACAATATACCGGTGTTTCAGCCGGTAAGGATCAAGCTTCCTGAAAATGTGGCAGAGCTTAAAAAGTACGACGCTGACATATATGTGGTTGCAGCCTTTGGACAGATCCTGTCCCAGGAGATCCTTGATATTCCAAAGTTTGGATGCGTCAATATCCACGCTTCTATCCTTCCTGAATACAGGGGAGCTGCTCCCATACAGCAGGCTATAATCGATGGCAAAAAAACTACCGGCGTCACTATAATGCAGATGGCTGCAGGAATGGATACCGGAGATATACTTCTTCAGAGAGAGATCCCTATTTCAGAGGACGAGACTGGAGGAGGACTGTTCGATAAGCTGGCGGCTCTTGGCGGAGAACTGATAGTAGAAGCTCTTCCTAAAATAGAAAAAGGCGAGCTTACTCCTGTACCTCAGGATGAGGAAAGAGCAACGAAGTGCGGGAAACTTTCCAAGGACATGGGCAGGATTGATTTTGAATGGGACGCAGAGGAAATACGAAATCTCGTAAGAGGCCTTAATCCATGGCCTTCCGCCTTTACATATCTTGGGGGTAAGATGCTCAAGATCTGGCAGGCCAAGACTTTGTCGGAGATAGACTTTAAGAGACTGTGTAAGGACTATGAATCTTTAAGCGGAGGTAAGGAAGGCGCATGGGCAGGAGAACCAGATCCTGGAATGATAGTTCTTTTGACCAGAGATTCATTTGTAGTAAGTTGCGGAAGTGACTACCTTCAGATCCTGGAGGTTCAGCTTGAGGGCAAAAAGAGGATGGATGTTAAGTCATTCCTTCTTGGAAACAAGCTGGAGGTAGGAACAATCCTTAGATAAAGAAAGGCAAAGGCATGTATTATTCAAGAGGATTGGATGTAGATTTTCTTATGTATATTTTGATGATAGTAATGGCTGTCATCTGCATGATATCAAGCTTTAGAGTTAAGTCTGTTTACAGGAAGTACTCAAAGGTCCTTGCCGGATGCGGCCTTACAGGTGCTCAGGCTGCCCTTGAGATACTTAGAAGAAACGGAATAGATGATGTGATAGTCCAGTATATTGGAGGAGACCTTACTGACAACTTCGATCCAAGAAGCAGGGCAGTTAACCTTTCAGAAGCTACCTACAATTCTACAAGTGTTGCAGCAATAAGTGTGGCTGCTCACGAGTGCGGACATGTGATGCAACACCAGGAAGGGTATCTACCTTTGAGGATAAGAAGCTCCATTCTTCCCATGGCAAGCTTTGGGTCAAAGGCAGGGGTTCCACTTATTGTATTGGGACTGTTTCTTAGCTTTTCTCCCCTTGTGACTGTTGGGATATGGGTGTTCTCACTGGCAGTTCTTTTTCAGCTCGTAACCCTCCCGGTGGAGTTTGATGCTTCCAGAAGAGCTCTTTTAACCCTGGAAAATTCAGGACTCTTATCCTATGAAGAAATAGACGGCGGCAGAAAAGTGCTCAAGGCAGCAGCCATGACTTATGTTGCCAGTGCGGCAGCAGCTGCTGTTCAGCTTATGAGATTTGTTCTTATGAATGGAAGACGAAGGGACTAATGGTTTATGGCTAACGTCAGAGAGCTGGTTTTGAATATACTTATAGAATACGAGAGAGATGGCGTAAGAAAGCCATCTCTTTTAAAGGACAGCTTAAATAAATATGACTATCTTGAGACCAGGGACAAGGCCTTTATGAAAAGGGTCGTGGATGGCTGCATCGAGAGACAGATACAGATCGATTACATCCTTGATACTTTTTCCAAGACGCCTACAGCTAAGATGCAGCCCTTTATCAGGAATCTCCTTCGTATGAGTGTGTATCAGATACTGTTTATGGATCAGGTTCCGGATTCTGCGGCCTGCAATGAGGCGGTCAAGCTGACTGGCAAGCATAAGTTTCAGGGACTTAAGGGATTTGTAAACGGAGTTCTTAGAAATATCGCAAGAAACAGGGACAAGATAGCTTACCCTGATAAAGCTATTGATGGGGGATCAGAGTACCTTTCAACTCTCTACTCCATGCCAAAGTGGATCTGCGATATGTGGATAGACGTCTATGGTTTTGAAAAAACTGAAGGCATGCTGGGGTTCTTTTTAGAGCCAAGACCAACTACAGTAAGGCTAAGCGCCAACGCTCTTAAGAAACTCTATGGCAAAGACGCAGATAGTGATGACAAGCTTTTTGATGATTATATTGAAAAGCTAATGAATGCAGGTGTTGTGGTTAAAAGAAGTAACATCCTGCCCTATGCCCTTGAGCTTGAAAAGACTGATAATATAAGATTCCTTCCAGGATTTGATGAGGGAGCATTCTTTGTACAGGACGTAAGCTCAATGCTTGTGACTGAGATCGCAGGTGTGGAGCCTTCCGACGTTGTTGTTGATGTCTGTGCAGCACCTGGTGGAAAGAGCCTTCATGCAGCCGAGAGAGCAAGTACGGTACTATCCCGTGATGTGTCCGAGAGAAAGTGCGAGCTCATCAGGGAAAATGCTGAGCGCATGGGACTTGGAAACGTTAAAGTTGAGCTTCACGATGCCAAGATCCACGACCGAAATATGGAAAACAAGGCGGATATTATTTATCTTGACCTTCCTTGCTCAGGACTTGGTATAATTGGCAGAAAGAATGACATTAAATATAACGCCTCAAAAAAGGGACTTACGGAACTGTCCTCTCTTCAGTGGGAGATCATAAAGACTGTCTGGGACTATGTAAAACCAGGCGGAACTCTAATGTATTCCACCTGTACAGTTAACAGACAGGAGAATGAGGAGATGGTAGGGCGCATCTGTTCAGAGCTTCCTTTTGAGATGGTGGACTTTTCAGAAAAGCTTCCAAAGGCGCTTACTGAGGGCACTTTTGGGCAGGAACTTGTAAGGTCAGCAAAAAATGGTTATATTCAACTTATCCCTGGAGCCTTTGGTACAGATGGATTTTTCATAGCAAAGCTAAAGAGGGTATGATCAGGAGTTTATTACATGGGTACATTTGGAGAGTATATTAAAAGCGCACTGGCCAGCATCGGTAGCAACAAGGGAAGATCATTTCTTACCATGCTTGGTATCATAATCGGTATTTCTTCTGTGCTTACAGTGCTTATAATCGGTGATGGTATGAAAGCTACCATCAACAGTGAGATAGATTCCATCGGAGCTACATCTGTTTCTGTCAGCCTTGATGTCACCAAGACAGATAAGGCATTTACTTACGAGAACCTGCTTGCTATACAGGGAGCTCTTAGCGACATCTATGGTGTCAGTCCCAGTCTTAGTGCTTATGGCACTGCTATGGCAGGAAGAAACAGCTTTACAGTAATGTTAACTGGCGGAATGGAAGCCACAAAGGAGTCCTCAGGTATCAAGATGTTACACGGCAGATACTACAACCAGGCCGATGTGGATGACGCCAAAAATGTAGTTGTCCTTAGCCAGTCAGCGGCCAATAATCTCTTTGGCTATGAGGATGTTATAGGAAACACTGTATCCATTACTGCCTTTGACCTTACAGCAGATTTTGCAGTCATTGGTATAAGGGAAGACACTTCCATGGATATTGCCTACTCAAGCTGGGGAGAGGATGCAATGGTAGCGATGAATGCTCCATATACTGCAGTTGCCAATTCCTTTGATATGAATATCGATAATTCCGTCACCTCTTTTAATATCTACCTGGATAGCGACTACAAGAACCAGGTTCTTTCACAGGCAAGACCGGTTGTGGAAAATATTATGGAGCTTCGTGGAGAAAATGCGGTAAAGATATCCTCCGGATCTGGATTTGACCAGACAACCAATTCTATATTAAACATTGTAACTTCAGTAGTAGCCATCATCGCAGCAATATCACTTCTTGTTGGCGGTATCGGCGTTATGAATATCATGACTGTATCCGTTACAGAAAGGACCAGGGAGATCGGCATCAGAAAATCCCTTGGAGCCACAACATCTTCAATCCTTGTGCAGTTCCTTGCTGAGGCAGCTATCCTTACCTTCACAGGAGGAATAATTGGTATTGCTTTTGGCCTGTCGATAGCAGCCCTTATCTGCAAAGTAGTGGGATTTTCTTTCATGGTAAATCCGCTTCTGGTAGCAATTGTAGTTATGATATCAACAGCAATAGGTCTTTTCTTTGGAATTTATCCAGCCAAGAGAGCAGCAGATCTTGATCCTATCGAAGCTCTTAGAACCGAGTGATGATCAGTATTAACTTATGGAAAAAGAATATATTTTAGCAACAGACAATAAAATAGACTTAAAGTCCCTTGATATTGATGAACTTAAGGAATGCATAAAGGACATGAATGAACCGGCTTTTAGGGCAAAACAGCTCTATGAGTGGCTCCATGTCAAGCAGGCAGGTGGATATGATGAAATGACCAATATCCCCAAGTCCCTTAAGGAGAAGCTGGCCAGGGACTTTTCTTTTACAAACCTTGAAGTAGTTGAGGTTCAGGAGTCTCATATTGATGAGACCAAAAAATTTCTTTTTGCGCTTTCTGACGGTAACGTTATTGAGAGCGTCTTCATGAAGTACAGGTTTGGAGTCAGCGTCTGCATTTCATCCCAGGTGGGATGCCGCATGGGCTGTAAGTTCTGCGCATCTACCCTTGACGGCGTTGTGAGAAACCTTCTGCCTTCAGAGATGCTGGACCAGATATATTCAATTGCGAGATACACCGGGGAAAAGATAGGAAGAGTTGTTGTTATGGGAAGCGGAGAGCCTCTTGATAACTACGATAACCTTCTTAGGTTTATTAAGCTTTTAACTGATGAAAACGGAATGAACCTGGGTCAGAGAAACCTTACAGTTTCAACCTGCGGAATAGTCCCAAATATTCTGAGGCTGGCTGATGAAAGGCTTTCCATCAATCTTGCTCTTTCACTACACGCATCCAATGACCAAAAGCGAAAAGAGCTAATGCCAATAGCTAACAAATACAGCATAAGTGAGGTTTTGGACGCCTGCAAAGTGTATTTTGAAAAGACAGGGCGCCAGCTGACCTTTGAGTATTCGCTTGTGGCAGGAGTTAATGATACCGAGGAAGATGCCAGGGAACTGTCAGCTCTTTTGTCAGGGCTTAACGCAGTTGTTAACCTGATCCCGGTGAACCCCATCAAAGAGAGAGACTTTAAGCCCACAGACCGCTCTGGTGCTGTGGCGTTCAAAAATAAACTTGAAAAAAGCCGAATAAATGTTACTATTAGAAGAGAAATGGGCAGGGATATTGATGGAGCCTGCGGGCAGTTGCGAAGGCGCCATTTACAAGGAAATTAAGACCACCTGCTTTTTTTCCGTGATGAAATTTAGAGGTACCACCAGGAGGCAATTTTGCTTAAGACTTTTTCCATTACCGACATCGGAAAAAAGAGAAAACTGAATCAGGATTATGTCTTTTCCTCTGACAGGAAGATTGGCAATCTCTCCAACGTGTTCATTGTTGCTGACGGCATGGGAGGCCACAACGCCGGTGACTATGCTTCAAGATTTACAGTAGACACAATGGTTGAAGAGATTGAAAAGAGCTTTGAGCAGAGCCCGGTCAAGATTTTGGAAAATGCCATCAAGATTGCCAACAGAAAGCTTCGAGAGAAGGCAGCAGAGAACGAGGAACTCTTTGGCATGGGCACCACTGTAGTGGCATGCACAGTTCTTGGAAGATATCTGCAGGTTGCAAACGTTGGAGATTCAAGACTCTACGTTATCAATGACAAGATCACTCAGATCACAAGGGATCACTCCCTGGTTGAAGAGATGGTCAGAATGGGTGGTATTGACAGAGAGACCGCAAGGACTCATCTGGATAAAAATATAATCACTAGGGCAATCGGTGCCACTGAAACAGTAGACATCGACTTTTTTAATGTGGAGTTAAATCGTGGGGACATGGTCCTTCTGTGTTCTGACGGTCTTACCAACATGCTTGAGGATGAAGAGATCCGCATGATAGTAAGTGGCCAGAGGGATATAGTCGAGAAGGCTCAAAAGCTGGTTGTGGCTGCCAATAACAACGGCGGCAAGGACAACATTGCAGTTATTCTGATCGAGCCCTTTGCAGAAGAGACCCCGCGCGATGGAGGAATAGATGGTTAAGATAGGGATGGTGATCGGCGATCGCTATGAGGTGCTTGAAAAGATCGGCACCGGCGGAATGTCCGATGTATATAAAGCAAAAGATCATAAATTAAACAGACTTGTGGCAGTGAAGGTGTTAAAGCAGGAGTTTTCAGAGAATGAGAACTTCGTGTCCAAGTTCCGTGTAGAGGCTCAGTCCACTGCAGGGCTCCTTCATCCTAACACTGTTAATGTCTATGATGTTGGCGATGAGGATGGCATCAACTACATAGTAATGGAGCTGGTTGATGGCATCACACTTAAGAAATATATTGAAAAGAAATCCCGCCTCTCCGTAAAAGAGGCTGTCAGCATTGCAATCCAGGTTGCAATGGGACTTGAGGCTGCCCACAACAATGGCATTATCCACAGGGATATCAAGCCTCAGAACATCATGATCAGCAAGGAAGGTAAGGTTAAGGTCACAGACTTTGGTATTGCCAAGGCAGCTACCAGCAACACCATAACTTCCAACGTCATGGGTTCAGTTCACTACACTTCTCCAGAGCAGGCAAGAGGTGGTTACAGCGATGCCAAGAGTGATATCTATTCACTTGGTATCACACTGTTTGAGATGCTCACAGGAAGAGTTCCTTTTAATGGTGATACAACTGTTGCCATTGCCATCAAGCACATTCAGGAGGACCTTCCAAGCCCTGTTGAGTACAACGACGAGATTCCAATAAGTGTTGAAAAGATTGTCCTTAAGTGCTGCCAGAAGAGTCCTGACAGACGTTATCAGAGTGCAGCAGAGCTAATTGCGGACCTTAAGAGATCACTTATAACTCCTGACAAGGATTTTGTTAACCTTGTAGATCCTGATGAAGAGGGCGCTACAAGAGTTGCGTCTGAGGAAGAAGTG
>JAEEGF010800930.1_pt1 | contig 15848 bp, 10 predicted proteins | sample 9134171 | NCBI WGS metagenome assembly JAEEGF01 (sample SAMN16246542, study PRJNA631951) | gut metagenome | biome: gut microbiome; feature: rumen; material: AP-attached | host: Bos | place: Iran: Karaj | collected 2018-10
CCGTGGTAATGCCGTAGATGGGGCGGTCCAGGTCTTCCATTTTGCGGTCCAGGTAAGCGCGGCATTTGACAATGGCGTCTACGGCTTCCTGGGACAGGGTGAGTTTTTCGTGGTTGTCAATGATTTCTTTCACTCTCTCCAGGGAGAGATGGGAGTGGGATATGGAATGCATTAGTCTAGGCTTTTTAGGATTAATTCTTCGTCAGCTTCGGTCGGTAACGTTACCTTGAGGTTGGGGGTGCGGGCCATTTCGCGTTCGATGGCAAAGCGGGCGGCGCTGTTGCGGGCCCAGGAGCGGCGGGCTATGCCGTTGTTCACGTCCCAGAACAGCATCTCGCGGATGTGGCGGGCGCTGTCCTCGGAACCGTCTATGACCATTCCGAAGCCGCCGTTGATGACCTCGCCCCAGCCCACGCCGCCACCGTTGTGAATGCTCACCCACGTGGCGCCGCGGAAACCGTCTCCAATCACGTTCTGGACGGCCATATCGGCCGTAAAGCGGCTGCCGTCGTAGATGTTGGAGGTTTCGCGGAAGGGAGAGTCGGTTCCGGAGACGTCGTGATGGTCTCGGCCCAGTACTACCGGGCCTTCCAGTTCACCTTTGCGGATGGCCTCGTTGAAGGCCAGGGCAATCTTGGTGCGGCCCTCGCAGTCTGCGTACAGGATACGGGCCTGGGAACCTACCACCAGGTTGTTGCGGCCGGCTTCGCGGATCCAGTGGATGTTGTCCCGCATCTGGCCGGCAATCTCCTCGGGGGAGTTGGCGGCCATCTCCGAAAGCACCTTGATGGCCAGTTCGTCGGTCTTCTGCAGATCAGAGGGTTTTTCGCTCATACACACCCAACGGAACGGGCCGAATCCATAGTCAAAGTACAGGGGACCCATAATGTCCTGCACGTAGGAAGGATAGCGGAAGGTGCCGTCGGCCTTCAGTACATCGGCCCCGGCGCGGGAACTTTCCAGGAGGAAGGCGTTGCCGTAGTCGAAGAAATACATCCCCTCGGCGGAGAGCTTGTTGATGGCGGCCACCTGCCGGCGGAGGGAAGCCTGCACGGCGGCGCGGAAGGCCTCGGGGTCTCCGGCCATCATTTCCTTGGACTGCTCCAGGGTATAGCCCACGGGGTAGTAACCGCCCGCCCAAGGGTTGTGGAGGGAGGTCTGGTCACTGCCCAGGTCCACGTGGATGTGGTCAGCAGCCAGGCGTTCCCACAGGTCCACCACATTGCCCACATAGGCCAGCGACACCACTTCCTTGGAGGCCACGGCCTTCTGGATGCGGGGAATCAGTTCGTCCAGACTGGTGTGGAGTTCGTCCACCCAGCCCTGCTCATACCGCTTCTGCGCGGCCTTGGGATTGATCTCGGCCGTGACGCTCACCACACCGGCAATGTTACCGGCCTTGGGCTGCGCCCCGCTCATTCCGCCCAGGCCTGCTGTCACGAAGAGCTTCCCGGCAGGGCTGCCGCCCTGCTTGCGGGCCGCATTCATCACCGTAATGGTGGTTCCGTGCACAATGCCCTGCGGGCCAATGTACATATAGGAACCGGCCGTCATCTGGCCGTATTGCGAGACGCCCAGGGCGTTGAAACGCTCCCAGTCGTCGGGCTTTGAGTAGTTGGGAATGACCATACCGTTGGTCACAATCACGCGCGGGGCGTCCTTGTGGCTGGGGAAGAGGCCCAGCGGATGGCCGGAGTACATCACCAGGGTCTGCTCGTCGGTCATCGTGGCCAGGTACTGCATCACCAGCCGGTACTGGGCCCAGTTCTGGAAGATGGCCCCGTTGCCGCCGTAGATGATTAGCTCGTGCGGATGCTGGGCCACGCGGGGATCCAGGTTGTTCTGGATCATAGCCATAATGCCTGCCGCCTGCTTCGAGCGGGCGGGGTATTCGTCTACCGGGCGGGCGTACATTTCGTAGCTCGGGCGGAAGCGGTACATATAGATACGCCCGTAGTCCTTCAGCTCCTGAGCGAACTCCTTTGCCAGAAGTTTATGGTGTTTTTCGGGGAAGTAGCGAAGAGCATTTCTGATCGCGAGGACCTTTTCCTCTTTTGTCAGGATGTCTTTGCGGCGAGGGGCGTGGTTGACCCCGGGCTCATAAGGCTGCGGCTGGGGAAGTTCCGCCGGAATGCCTTGCAGGATCTCTTCTTTAAAGGTCATGTAATTATCCTATATGAGAGTTGACTTCGGCGAGTACCTCGTCATGAATTTTTTGGGCTTCGCGCTCGATTTGTTCTGCGCGGGAGAGGAGAGGATCAGCGGAAGCGCAGTCCTTCAGGCCGGCGGCGTTGATCCTGACGTTGAGGGCGGCGCCGCGTACTGCCGCGAGGGCGGACAGGGCTGCTACTCCGGCGTCTGAGGCCGAGGCGCTCAGACCCTTCCGGGCGACTTCGAGGGCGAGCGGCAGGACCTTCAGCGCCGCCTCCATCGTACGCAGAGGTACACTGGCGGCATTGAGGGTAGCGGCTTCGATAGCTGCAGCGCGCGCGGCTTTTTCTTCTGCTGATTCCTTCGGCAGTCCGAATGCGTTCATAATGGCATCGAAAGCTGCGGTGTCTTCGTCTACAAGCGCTGTAAGTTCTGTGACGAGCGCCTGTCCTTTCTCCGCTATGTCGGAGAACTCCTTCCAGCGCTCGTCCCAGCCGCGTTTGTGGGACGAGAGGTTAGCGACCATCGTCGCGAGGCCGGCGCCGAGCGCGCCCATATAGGCGGCAACCGAGCCGCCGCCGGGGGCGGGCGCCTCCGAGGCCGCCAGCGCCGCGAAATCTTTGAGGGTCATCCTGACGAGCTTCTCCTTGCGGGCCATCTCCTCGGGATCCTCCATCAGATATTCTATAACCTTCTCGCGGGGATTAAACGGGCAGAGGTCGTCCAGAGACATCGACTTGACGGCGATTTTCAGGATTTCGCTCTCGTCAATGCCGAGCGAACGCTGCTGCTTCGCCAGATAGAAACGGCCGGCTTCGAGCAGCACGCGCTTGGGAACCAGGCCGACGATCTCGGCGCCGGTCACGCGCAGGCCCCGTGCCGCAGCCGCGCGCGACACCTCTTCGTAGGCCACATGCAACGGCGTAGCATCGATATCCGTAATGTTCATGGACACCTGGGCGATGCCGTATTCGTCGATGTACCAGCCGATGGCCTTGCATCCTTTCAGCGTGCCGGGAATCCAGATCTGCTCGCCTTTCTCATCCTTGAGCAGCTTGCCGGTCAGCGAGCCGCCCTCACGGGCCTTGCGGCCCTTCTCGCGCACGTCGAAGGCGATGGCCATGGCGCGGCGGGTGGAGGTGGTGTTGAGGTTGTAGTTTACAGCCACCAGGAAATTGCGGGCACCCACGTTCGAGGCACCCGAGCGGGCGACGATGTCATTGTACGCATCGGGGCCGAAGTCGGGACGGCGGGCCGGATCGGCGATCTTCTCGGGCAGAGCCTCGTATTCGCCGGCACGGCAAACTGCAAGGTTCTTGCGCTCGGGCTTGAAGGCTGCGGCCTCGTAGCAGTAGCAGGGGATGCCCAGCTCTTCATACATGCGCTTCGCGAGATCCCGGGCCAGCACGGCGCATTCTTCGAGCGTAATGCCTGATACAGGGATGAGCGGCAGCACGTCCGTCGCGCCGGAGCGGGGATGGGCACCGTGGTGCCGGCGCATGTCGATGAGTTCCTGCGCTTTGGCGGAGCCGCGGAAAGCGGCTTCGCAGACGGCGGCGGGCTCTCCGACGAAAGTGACGACGGTGCGGTTGGTGGCTTCGCCCGGATCGACGTCGAGCACTTTTACGCCCTCGACGGTGGCGATAGCGGCCACGATGGCATCAATGACTGATCTATCACGTCCCTCGCTGTAGTTGGGGACGCACTCGACAATTTGTTTCATATACGTTGTATTTGGATACGATTTATTTGGCTTATGATGGGTTTTTGCTATCAAACTATCAAAGATACGAAGAATTATGCAATTTTCATTATCTTTGTATGTTCACCAAACAAAACGAGAAAATGATCAAGAGAAATACCCCCACGCCCCATATCGGGGCCGAATACGGCCAGATTTGTCCCACCGTCCTGATGGCAGGCGACCCGCTTCGCGCCAAGTTCATTGCGGATAACTTTCTGGATGATGCGGTCCAGTTCAACAACGTCCGTGGCATGCTGGGCTTTACGGGTACTTACAAAGGCCGCCCGGTGAGTGTGATGGGACATGGCATGGGTATCCCTTCCATCGGCATCTACACCTGGGAGCTCTTTAAGTTCTATGATGTGGAAACGATCATCCGTGTCGGTTCCGCCGGGTCCTACGATCCCGAGCTGAAACTGGGCGACCTGGTACTGGCGCAGGCCGCCTGCACCGATTCCAACTATGGCGCGCAGTTCGAACTGCCCGGCACGTTCGCGCCGATCGCCGATTTCGACCTGCTGCGTCGCGCCGCGGATTCATGCGACCGTTTCGGCTACCGCTACAAAGTGGGCAACGTGCTGTCGTCCGACGCTTTCTACAATCAGCACTCGAAAGGGATGAACTGGATGAACATGGGTGTCATCGCCGTCGAAATGGAAGCCTCGGCCCTTTACATGAACGCCGCCTTCCACAAGAAGAAAGCACTGGTCATCCTGACCATCTCCGACCACCTGATCACCGGTGAAGTAACCTCTGCCTCCGACCGCCAGACCACCTTCACCCACATGATGGACGTGGCCCTGTCGCTGGTGTAATCGTCACTTATGTTGGTGTAATCGTCATTCCGGACTCGATCCGGAATCTCCTCAATACCACGCTGGACGCCTGTCAGCGTTGGCGACATTGAGGCCGACGCCGAACATCAGGCGGACGTGGGCCAGCGTGCCGCTGAAGTCCCAGTCCTCGCGGTATTCATCGGAAGGCTTGTGGTACCAGTCCGAACGCGGATATTTGTTGGGGCGGGACGGATCGACAAGGTCCTTCCCGTATTCGATGACCACGGCAGGAACACCTTTCTTCACGAAATTGAAATGGTCGGAACGGAAGTACCAGCCGTCCGAGTTGTCATCATTCCAGACCACATAACGCCCCTGCGCTCCGGCCGCCGCCACAAGGTAGCGGTCGAGTTCGTTCTTGCCGCCGCCCAGCACCATCACGTCATAGGTGAGCGGCTCGGGAGCGATGCAGTCGAAATTGATGCAGGCCGCGGTCTTGTCCATGGGGAAGGCCGGGTGTGCGCAGTAATACTCCGAACCGAAGAGCCCGCTCTCCTCGAGCGTCGGTATGAAGAAGACCATGGAACGACGCGGCCGCTGTGGCAGCTCCGCATATTTCTTGGCCAGCCACAGCACGGCCGCCATGCCCGAACCGTTGTCCGAGGCACCGTTGTAGATGTTGTCACCCGTCTGGTCGGGCTCGCCGAAACCGAAATGATCCCAGTGCGCGCTGAAGACCACCGCTTCGTCTTTCAGGTCCGTACCCGGCAGGACACCGGCCACGTTGGACGTCTCTTCTATCTTGTAGTCCACATTCATCACGAGCGGAGCCTTGGCCTTGAGCACGAAAGCGCGGAAGCCCGGACGCTTGGCCGCGGCCAGGGTCGCTTCGAAATCGACGCCGGCCGCTTCGAAGAGCTTGCGGCAGCCGTTCTCGTGGAACCAGCCCTTGAAAGCCAGGGCGTCGGCGTTGCGGGTGGCCTCGTCATAGAGCGCCAGGTTGCTGCCGGTGTGGTTGGCCGCCACGTTCCAGCCGTAGCTGGCCGCCGCCGTATTGTGCAGGACCAGGCAGCCGGCCGCACCCCTGCGCTGCGCCTCCTCGAACTTGTAGGACCAGCGCCCGTAATAGGTCATGTTCTTGCCCTGGAAGAGCGCGGCATCGTAGAAGCCCGGATCGTTGACCATCGCGATGATGATCTTTCCCTTGACGTCGACGCCTTCGAAATCGTTCCAGCCGAACTCGGGCGCATCGATGCCGAAGCCGCAGAAAACGAACTCCGTGGCAGGCAGTTCCACCTTGTCGGTCGCCCTGGATGTCCAGATGACCAGGTCATCCGGGAAGAGCAGGTCCACGCGCTTGCGCGCCCCCTTCACCCGCAATTTTCCACCGACAGGACGGCAGATGGTAGAAACGGTCTTGACCTTCTGGAAATAGCTGTCGCCGAAAGCCGGTTCCAAGCCGATCGCCCGCATTTCTGCAGCAAGATAATCGATGGTCTTGGTCTCATATTCCGTCATCGGCATGCGGCCGCCGAAGTCGTCGGAGCCGAGTACCTGGATCCAGTGGCGGAGGAGCGCTTCATCCTGTGTGGGATGGGTAATCGTCTGGGCGGCGGAAGGAACGGCCAGACAAGCCGTCAGCGCCAGAAGTGTGATGCAGAGTTTTTTCATGGGTTGCAAATAGCTTTCTTAGTACCGTATGTTAATCGTCCGTTTCACGTTGGCATCATGCTCGGGCAGTTCGATCACAGCCTCCATCGTATCGGGATAATACTGGCTGGCAAGGAGAACGCCGTTCATCATGACCTGACGGGGATTGTGGTCGAGCCCGCCCAGCACGATCGTCCATTTGCGTGATTCGGGCATGCCGCGATAGGAGCCCTCGCGGGCGCCGATGGTGAGTGTCAGTCCGCCGGAGGTGGACTGGCGGGTGATTTTCGTCTTTGCGTACTGGGTGGGGTAGGCCTGGCTGGCCTGGTCGTCTTCATAATGGGTGTAGCTGCCCGATCCTTTGCCCGGAGCAAGATAGAGACGCAGGACGTTGCTCTGTTCCTGGAGATGCTGGATGCCGGGCTCCGCCATCGGGATGATCGCGCAAGCCTTGACAAACCAGGCGTTTTCCGCGATGGTATAGTACAACTTCTGCACGGTTCCTCCGCGGAGCATCTGCTGGTGCGCCATGTCGTACCAGTCGTTGCCGGCAGGCAGCCAGACGTCGCGGCGGGCCAGGCCGGTGGTGGAGTCGACAGGCTGGCAGACCGTCGCCGCCAGGATCTCGTCGCCGAAGAAATACTCTTGTTTCCAGGTGTAGGCCCGATCGTCTTCCGGATATTCATAGTAAAGCGGCCGGCACAGGGAAATGCCCGTGTCGTAGGCCTTGCGCGCCATGTCGTAGATGTAGGGCGTCAGGGCATAGCGCAGTTCCAGGGCTTCCTTCATGTAGGCATAGTGATCCGGGAACATCCAGATGCGGCGCTCCAGCACGGCCGAAGACGTGCTGTGCGTCTTGAAGATGGGCGAGAAGACGCCGTACTGCAGCCAGCGGGTAAACAGTTCGGGTTCCGTAGGGACATCGCTGTCCTGCATGTGGCCGCCGAGGTCGTGGCCCCAGTAACCATAAAGGACGTTGGATGCCGTGGCGGTGAATTCCGGCAGGTAACCCAGCACTTCCCATTTGATCTTGGTGTCGCCTGAGAAGCCCAGCTGGTAGCGGTGGCTGCCCAGTCCGCCCCAGCGATGATAGATCATCGGGCGCGGAGCATCCTCCGGGGCCAGGTCGCGGCTGCGCCGCACCTTGTCATTGAAGAAGGTGTGGTTGAGCCAGAAAGTGTTGCTCAGCCCCGGGACATATTTGCTTTCCTTCCATTGCTGCCAGTCGAGCCACCAGAAATCCACGCCCTGCTTTTCGAGGGGATGGATGACGGAATTGAAATAGGCGTCGGCCCAGGCCCGCTGGTCCATCCGGAAGGGGACCGGGGCATGGTATCCGTCCGCCTTGACATAACCTTCCGGCCCGTCGTAGTCGTTGGTCCGGGACAGGTAGTCGGCGACGAAAGCCGGATAGACTTTTTCACGGACGACGATGCCCGAGGCCGGATGCAGGTTGAGCGAGGTCTTGAGCTTCATGCCGTGCATCTCGTTCAGCATGCCTTCCGGATCGCCGATCAGGTCACGGTTCCAGGTATAGCCGGTCCATCCGATGCCCTGGCCGAACTCGTCGCGGCCCAGCCGCTTGGCAGCGCCCCGCCAGGTCTCGTGCCAGTCCATGTCGATGACCATCACGTCGATGGGCAGCTCCCGCTTGCGGAATTCCCTGGCCAGGCCGATGAATTCCTCTTCCGTATAAGCCCAATACCGGCTCCACCAGTAGCCGAACACGAATTTCGGAGGAAGCGGCATCTTTCCCGCCACCTTTGCAAAATCGGCCAGGGCCGTCTTGTAGTCGTGTCCGTAGGCAAAAAGATACCAGTCCTGCACGTCTTCTTCCGGACGGGGTGCGACCCATTCGCCCCAGTCGCTGTCGTCGCTGACGAAGATATGCCGCTTGCTCTCGTCCACGACAGCCCATCCGTCACGCGAAAGGATACCGGGCTCCATCGGATCGCTGTAATTGATGTGGTCAGGACCCGAACAGCCGTCCAGCGTGCGGGCCGTTCCCATGAGGTTGCCGGATGCATCCATTCCCGGGTGCCAGACAACCGTCTTGCCGTTCATCCGGAACGATACTTTCAGGTTGTCTGCCGTGAACGGTCCGGTGATGTCGCGGTAGTTCAGCGTCAGGGCGGACGTCCTGATGGTCAGCCCGTCCTTGTTTTTCTGGACGGAATATTTCGGCACCGGCAGGTTCCGGTTGACGATGGCCAGGGTGGCATGGTCTTCAAAGCGCCCGGAAGGCGACCACTCCATGCGAACCAGCCTGTCTGTCAGGACGGTGAAGCGGGCGTTTCCCAGAATGACCTGTGCGTCGGACGATGCGGCGGGGTCGTAGGCTTGGGCGATGACGGGGCTGGCCGTCAGCAGGACGGCGGACAGGATGAGGAGCAGTCGTTTCATGGCTTCCGGTATAGGGATAAGATTCAGTTAAAGTGAGTCTCCGAAATCGGCGCGGAATTTCTTGACGAGTTCTTCCTGCCAGTAGCCGATCTCTTCGAGCCGGCCGAAGAAGAAACGCAGCACTTTGGGCTCCGATACCCATTGGAGGCCGCCGATGAGCTGGCGGTTGTCCCACAACCACTTGACGCGGTCGGCGCAATATTTCACCTGGGAGAGGGTGAACACGCGGCGCGGCATGGCGAGGCGCTGGAGTTCAAGTTCTGCAAAGCGCTCGGTGCCGTCGGGCTCACGCTGCTCGCTGAGGGTACCACGCTCCATGCCGCGGATACCGCCGGCAATGTAGAGGGCCGCTCCTACGGCTGCGGCAGGATACTGATTGTGCGGGATGTCCGGAACGATTTCCGAGCAGTTCAGGTGGGCGCCCAGGCCGCCGGCAGGCTTGATGACAGGCACGCCGTAGTCGTCGAGTTCTTTCACCAGATATGCGATGAATTCAGGCCCCTGGCTGATGTATTCCATGTCGAGCGACTCGTACAGGCCCACGGCCATGGCTTCCATGGAACGGATCTCCATGCCGCCGTAGGTGAGGAATCCCTCATAGAGCGGCACGAACTCCATCATTTCGTCCGTGAAGCGCTTGTCGTGCGCCGTGATGATGCCGCCGCGGGAGAATCCAAGTTTGCGTGCGCTGAAATAGATGATGTCGAAACGGTCGGCAAGGACATGGTAGATTTCCTTGGTGGTCATGAACTTGCAGCGGGGCTCGCGAATCTTCATGAAGTAGACGTTATCCTGCAGCAGGGAAGCATCCAACACGCTCTTGACGCCGAATTCATGGCAGATATCGGTAACCGCAAGCATGTTCTCGAGGGAAACGGGCTGCCCGCCGATGAGGTTCGTCCCGGCTTCGACGCGGACGAAGGCGACTTTTTCCGGGCCTAATTCCTTGATCGTCTTGCGGAGGAGCTTGAGGTCGAAATCTCCCTTGAAGGGATCGTCGCTCTTGGGTACCAGTCCTTTTTTGTCGACCAGTTCGATCACGGTGCCGCCCAGGCGGGTGATATGGGCCTTGGTGGTCGTGAAGTGGAAATTCATCAGGGTGTACATACCCGGCTTGACATAGGCTTCTGCCAGGATGTTCTCGGCAGCGCGGCCCTGGTGTGCGGGCAGCACGTTCTCGGTTCCGAAAACTTCCTTGACAGCCGCCTTGACACGGTTGAAAGTCTCAGAGCCTGCGTACGCGTCGTCGGCAATGCTCATGGAAGCGACCTGCTCGTCGGACATTCCGTTCACGCCGGAGTCTGTGAGCATGTCCATGTAAATGTCTTTGTTCTGGAGCAGGAAGGTGTTGTTGCCGGCTTCCTGGATGCGCTTCAGGCGCTCCTCTACGGGAAGAAGGGAAAGTTTTTGGACGACACGCACCTTGTGCATTTCAAGAGGTACCTGATTTTCAGGCTGATAGAATTTGACTGGCATAATATTACAGTGTTTTGTCGTTCGAAAATACGGCTAAAGTTAATAAAAAATCGTAACTTAGGGACGATGAACGCATTTTCGGCTGACGTATGAAAAAGATCCTTATTTTCCTCATGGGCTGCCTGGTCCTGACGGGCGGCAGCGCCGTTGCTCAAAGTTATGTCCCGTCGCCTGAAAACCTGCAGGCACGGAAGGAATTCCAGCAGCATCGCCTGGGTATTTTCCTGCACTGGGGCCTCTATGCCACCTATGCGCAGGGGGAATGGTATCTCCAGACCGCCGGTCTCAACAAGGATGAATATGCCGTGGCCGCCCAATATTTCAATCCTGTGAAATATGATGCGCGGGCCTGGACACGTGCCTTCAAGGATGCCGGTGCCGGCTACGTGACGCTGACTTCGCGTCATCATGACGGTTTCTCGATGTTCAATACGGCGGCTACCGATTACGATATCATCGATGCCACGCCTTTTGGCCGCGACATCGTGGGTGAGCTGGCGAAGGCTTGTGCGGAAGAAGGACTTGACTATCATCTTTATTACTCACTTGTTGACTGGGTACGGGAAGACTACCCGCTTGGGGAAACCGGTCACAAGACCGGCCGCCGGGGAGACAGCCAGGATTACGGGCATTATTTCCAGTTCATGAAGGACCAGGTACGGGAACTCATCACCCAGTATCCCAATGTCGCCGCGCTGTGGTTCGACGGCATCTGGGACCATGATCCAGATCCGGGCTTCGACTGGCGCATGCCGGAGTTCTATGCTTACATCCATGGCCTGAAGCCGGAACTGCTGATCGGCAACAACCACCACAAGGCGCCCATCGAAGGGGAGGATTTCCAGATGTTTGAGCGGGACCTGCCGGGCGAGAACAAGGCGGGCATGTCGGGGGAATCTACCATCAGCTCCCTTCCGCTGGAGATGTGTGAGACGATGAACAACGCCTGGGGCTACCGTATCGCGGATCCATGGTACAAAAGCGTGAAGGAGCTGGTACACCTGCTGGTGCGGGCCGCCGCCAAGAATTCAAATCTGCTGATCAACATCGGCCCGATGGCCAATGGGGAGCTCCCGTCCCAGGCCCTCGACCGCCTCGCCGGCATCGGCGTCTGGATGCGCGGTCACAGCGTCGCAGTCGACGGCACCACCTCCACGGCCATTCCCGAGCAACCCTGGGGCGTGACGACACAGAATGCAACATCTCTCTTCCTGCATATCCTTACCCCCGACGCCCTGCCTGTCCGAGACGGTGTCAGCAAAGTGATCGTGCCGCTGCCTTCCGACAAGACGCCCGCCCGCAAAGGCGCCGTCTCCCTGCTCTCCGGGGAACCTTTGTCCTACGATTTCTCCAAAGACGGTTTCCTGACCGTCACCCTTCCGCAAACGCAACTTGAAGATATAGATACTGTGATTAAAATCCGCTTACAATGAAATACTTCGTTATCATCCTGTCCGTAGCCGTGCTGCTGGCAGGCTGCAAGAAAGACAATGGCGGCCAGCCGGTTTCCACGCCGGCCGAGGAACCGTCCACTGAAGTCGTCCAGACCGTCGAGGCCACTGCCCAAGCCACCCCGGTACAGCCTGAGGTGCGGCGGGAAGACTTCCCGTTCGATGAACTGTTCAGCATTTTCTCCCTGTTCGGCGACAATATCATGACGCGCAAGTTCGCCCCGCAAAGCGTGAAAGACCAGCTCCGCCCCGACATGCAGGAAAGTTACAACGGCTATCGCGAATTCAACGGGAATGCCTGCAACGTGCTCTACTATACCTATTTCAATGATGGCTGCACCGACGGCATGCACATGGGCTGCTGGAAGTATGATGCCGACGGTCATGTGCTGGTATTGATTGCGGAGGAAGGCGGTTGCGACGTCTGTTCCACCAAGTATATCCGTGCCTACGAGTACGATCCGGCCACGAAGAATGCCCATGAAGTGGACATTCCGCTCGAGCCCGCACCGCAATACCGGGATTTCAACGACATCATCCGGCTGGCGGGCTGCAATGACGTCGCCTATACCCGTAAAGCGATGCGCGAACGTCGCTGCAACTATGTCTTCTCGCCTGAAGGCGTGACGGTACAACTCAATACGACGGACGAATATGAGGTGGCCGGCCAATGCGGTTTCGACCTGTTCTACCGCTGGAACGGCAGCGCCTTCGTCCGGGATGAGACGGTTCCTTTCCAGTGCATCCACGGCGACGGCTTCGCGCTGATCAAGCTGGGCGGGCCGATGCCCGACATGAACATCGGAGACGATCCGATGAACTACGACATCCGGTATTCGGAGGGTGGGGACCTCTGGCTCGTCGACCGGGGCGACCAGCGCGTGCTGGAAGTCCAGATGGAGAACGGCAAAGTCTATTCGATCGAGGTCTTCGATCCCAGTTACAGCCTGCAGGACTCGTTCTATTGGGATGGCCGCGGCCGCCTGGCGGTTGGCAGCCGTATCTGCGATTATTTCGATTTCACGAAAGACGGCGCCCCGGAAGTCCGTCTGTTCAGCGACGGAACCGTCTCCATAGAAACGCAGCAATACGATACGAAGATATCCTTCCGCACCACGAAGGACGATCTCGCCGGAAACGTTCCCTCTGTCAGCCCGAATGATGTGGTGATGACCCTGTCCGACCCGCAGTTCAAGCCCGCAGCCACCATCAAGTCGATCATCCTCTCGAAGGAGAACAATCAGTAAGCCATCTGTTCGCTGAGGCGGTGGGAGGTGCCGAGGCGGGCCTCGACGACGTTGATGATGTAGTCGCCGGCCTTTTCGGCCTCGTTGATCAGGTCCATGTAGATGCTGCCGCTGTCGTAGCTGTAGACATGGTCGTCGATGTCACGCATGTTCTGCTCCTTGAGGGAGTCGCGGCATTCGTTGATCTGTGCCTCGATTTCTTCTGAAGGACGGAAATCGAAATCTTCGCGGCGGCCGTTGAGCATTTCGAGCATGCGCTCGCCGGCCTTCTGGGCCAGGGCCAGCATTCTCTTGATGCCGTCTTCCTGCTTCTCGTTGAATTCGATCTTCGCCTCGTGCTTGCGCCGGATGACGCGAGCCATGTTGTAGCCGGCGTCGCCGATACTTTCGAGCTCGCCGATCTGGCGCAGCATGGCGCGGATCTTCTCTTTCGTATCGTCGCTCAAGTGGGCCTCGCCGACCTGGCCAAGATACTTGCCGATCTCGTTCTCCATGTTGTCGGAGATCTGCTCGTATTTCTGGATGCGTTCGAAGATCTTCTTGAATTCCGTTTCGTCTTCCGTCCGGTACAGGTCGCGCACCATTTCCGACATCTTCATCATCCGCTCGCCGAAGACCGCAATTTCCTTCTGGGCCTGCAGCACCGAGATTTCCGGTGTCTTCATGATACCGCTCTTGATGTAGGTCAGGCGGAACTCTTCTTCCTCCTCACTCTTCTTCGGCTTGATAAGCTTGCAGACAATCTTTTCGATCTGCGGGATGAACCAGATGAGGATCAGCGTGTTTGTGACGTTGAAGAGGGTATGGAACGTAGCCAGCGCGAATGTGAGATGTGCCGGTTCCTGCATCTCGGCGGACGGGTCCATGCCGACGATGCGGCAGACCAGGCGCACGAACGGGAAGAAGCAGCAGAGGATCCAGACCACGCCGAAGACGTTGAACAGCAGGTGCGCGGCGGCAGCCCGGCGGGCCTGCGTGTTGGCGCTCAGTGCAGCGATGTTGGCCGTCAGCGTCGTACCGATGTTCTCGCCCATGACCAGGGCGATGCCCTGATAGATGTCAATGACGCCCGTCGAACAGAGCACCATGGTGATGGCCATGATGGCAGCGGACGACTGGGCGATGAAGGTCAGGATCGTACCGACCAGCAAGAAGAGCAGGATGGTCAGGTAGCTGCCGGAGTCGAAGGAATTGAAGAAGTTGACGACGGCAGTATTGTGGGCCAGGTCCATCTCGACGCCCGTCACCCGGAGCATGCCCAGGGCAAAGAGCAGGAACGACAGGCCGAAGAGGAAATCACCCAGGTAGCGGTGTTTCCCCAATTGGATCAGCACAATGGCGATCAGGAAGACCGGCCATACGAGGTTGGTCACATCGAAGGAGAAGCCGGCCGACATGATCCAGGCCGAGAGGGTGGTGCCGATGTTGGCACCCATGATGATCGAGATGGCCTGGGAAAGCGTCAGCAAGGCGGCATTGACGAAGGAGACCGTCATCACCGTGGTGGCAGCGGACGACTGGACGGCGACGGTGACCAGTGCACCGGTGGCGACGCCCGTGAAGCGGTTGGTGGTCATGGCGCCCAGCAGGTGACGCAACTGGGGTCCCGCCATTTTCTGGAGTGCCTCGCTCATCACCTTCATGCCGTACATCAGCAGCGCGATGGACCCCAGCAGTTTCAATGCGATCAACATAATCTGAAAACTCAAAAAAGGGGGCGGCAGCAGCCGCCCCCTTTATGATTAGCAATCTTGTTACGCTTGTTCGATAGCACCCATCGGGCAGACGCCGCTGCAGGTACCGCAGTCGACGCATGCGTTCGGGTCGATCTTGTAGATGTCACCGGCGGAGATGGCTCCGACCGGGCATTCATCGATGCAAGTGCCGCAAGCAGCGCAGTTTTCAGTGATTTTGTAAGCCATTGTATAAAAGTTTAAGTGTTGTTGTTGCGAAATCGTTGACAAAGATAATACCAAATATTGTCTTTCCCAATTAATATCCGAAAATTTCTTCGGTCGAGACCTGTTTGATGGTGCCGTAATCGAGCAGGGACTTCAGGTCCATGTCGCTCTTGCGGCCCACGATGCCGTAGGTGTGCGGTTTGCCCTTCACATACTGCTGCTGGAATTTCACCACGTCGTCGAGCGTCAGGGCAGGCACTTTCTCGTAGATGACCTTGTTGATGTCGTAGTCGAGGCCGCGCTCCTTGGCGTTGAGGTAGGAGGTCAGCACGCGGCTGCGGACGGTGCGGGCGGTGCGGATGTTGGAGAGCAGCGATTCCTTGGCGATGTTGAAGGCGTTCTCGGAAACCGGCATTTCGTTGATGATCTCGTCGAAGGCCGAGAGGGCGTCGATGAGCTTGTCGTTCTGGGTGCCGATGGAGAAGGAGAACACCGACGGGTGCCGGAGGTCGGCCGGGATGGAGTAGTTGGCGCGGGCGCTGTAGGCCAGGCCGCGGGCTTCACGCATCTCCTGGAACACGATGGAGTTCATGCCGCCGCCGAAGTATTCGTTGTAGAGCGTGATGATCGGAGCGGTCTCCACGCTGAACGGGAGTTCCGTGTTGTAGTAGCCCACGAGGTTCAGCTGGTTGGCATCGTACTCGGCAAGGACTACATTGTTGTTTTCGGTAGGCAGGTAGGCGAAGGGATTGCCCTTGACGATCGGGTTGAGCTTCTCCGGTACGTTGTGGATGCTGTTGATGGCAGCCACGGCCTCTTTTTCACTGAGGGGACCGTAGTAGAGCACCTCGTGTTCGTTTTCGAAGATATGGTGGATCTTCTCGAGCAGGGCCTCGTCGGAGAGTTTCATCAGCGCAGCCGAAGGGACGATGTTGGTGCTCGGATTCTTCGGGCCGTAGAGTGCGAAGGCAGACATGCGCTGGGAGTTGCTGCGCTGGTCGAGCTTGGCGTTGCGGCGCTCATGGAGGGTGTTGAACTGGAGCATCTGC
>JAEEGF010840837.1_pt1 | contig 15846 bp, 12 predicted proteins | sample 9134171 | NCBI WGS metagenome assembly JAEEGF01 (sample SAMN16246542, study PRJNA631951) | gut metagenome | biome: gut microbiome; feature: rumen; material: AP-attached | host: Bos | place: Iran: Karaj | collected 2018-10
CATGGCTAATAAAAACTATGATGCTAATTCTGAAACATTTGATACCAGTCAATATGAAGAAGAGGCAAAATCAAAAGAAAAAAGCAATAAAAAAAGTGGTGGTTTTATTGGCGGTGAAGCCAAGAAGGGTGATATAAAATTAAAAGTACAGCAAGTAAAAACTAAGATTATTATTGCCTTGATAATAGGTATTCCAATACTACTTTTAGCCATATTCATAGTACTTTTTTATGATGAATCGTTGACAGATGGAAGTAGTAATGCCGCATCTAGCGGTTACTACCGTATAACATGTAAAGAAATAACCGTCCTAGATGTAGATACAGAAGGCAATATTACTGGAAGCAATACATATTCTTTAAATGATTATGTTTCTGGTGTAGTTGCTGCTGAAGTGGCAAGCCTTACGCATATAGAATTATATAAGGCTTTTTCCCTAGCAGCCAGAACGTATGTCTTGTCTCATCAAAACGATTGCTCAATTGAAAACAGCGATAGATTTCAAGTGTTTAGAGATATCTCAAATGATAATTCAGCTATTGCCACAATGATACATCAAGCAGTCGAAGAGACAGACAATTTAGTACTATTGCAAGACAACAAATTATTTAGTACTGAATATGATTCATTTTGCTTCATAGAAAAAGATGAAAATTACTATACGCTATCACAACAAAATCAAAAAATTCCAACAGATTGGGTAAATGCAACTGTACGAAGTGTCAAGGCTAGGACTTGCCCTTGCGAGCTTAGAGATGAATCCATGACAGAATGTTGGGACAATGGTAAATGGACAGATGGCGGACATGGTAGAGGAATGGGGCAGTATGGTGCATATTATTTGGCACAAGAAGGATATACATACGATGAAATACTGAAATTTTATTATGGTGACGATGTAACTATAAGCAAAAAAGGTTATATGGGCAATATACCTAACCTAGAATTAAAATTAACTGGTGATGGAGAAATTCTTGAAGGTACTAGACTTGCAGATTTCCTAGATGAAAATGGTGACTCAATTGAGAATTTAAATGCCTATATCCACGATAATGTCGAAGAAGTTGGCGTAGGAACACGTGAAGGTGTTGTTATGGCAGCTGTCTCATTAATAAATTACATGTATGATGGTTATCACAAAAAACTACCATATTGGTTTGGCGGAGTATATCAACAAATTGGTGCGTCACCAAATTGGGGCGGTGTTAGGAATCCTGACTATTATGGTTACATTTATGATGGATTTGATTGTGCCGCATTTGCTAGTTGGACAGTCATAAATGGCGGATTTAATTTTACTAAACATAATACTGCTGGCTTTGGTGAATTATTTAATAAGAATAGTTGCTTACTTATGGATGATGATTGTATTGGTCAACCAGGTGATTTTATCAATTCAAGATATGGTCATATTGAATTAATCCTTGCTGTTGATGAAGAAGCCGGAATATACTGGTTAGCTCATTCTGGATCAGAAAGTAGTGGTATATATATTAAAACAGAACCATTACATAGATCTCGTAATTCCGGTAGTTCAACAGCTCAAGAACCGAGAATATTATTTATGGAGGATTTCTATAGTAATCCTGCCAATGTAAATCAGAATTATTAAGGGGATATAAAATGAAGAAAAAAGTATTTATATTAATCGTATTAGTTCTTTTAATGACTGGATGTACTGCCGAATATAATCTTGTAATAGAAGATGATACATATAAGGAAAATATAACCATTGTTGGTGAAACAAGTAATGAAATTAATTCATTCAGTGGTCCATATTACTATCCAACAGATAAAGAAGAATATGAAAATATGCCAGATTATATCGATGAGAAGACATTTGATAAGGTATATAAATATCAGTTAACAGGTAATAAACTAACATTTACTAATGATTTTACAAGCGATGAATTTGTTAATTCCTTGGGTGCATCAAAGTGTTACAATACAGTAAATGTCTTTAATCAATCAGGAAATACCATTATATCTACTAGTCAAAAAAACAGTTGCTTTACAACATACCCAATGTTAAATCAAATCAAAGTGACTATTACAATTGATAAACCGGTTGTAAGTAGTAATGCTACAAGTGTAAATGGTAGTACTTATACATGGCTATTTAATAGAGATGGTAAAGAAGATAAATCAATTAATCTAGTATTTGAAAATGCTACATCATTACCACCATCTTCTAATAGTCAAAAGGTCGTAGATTCTACAGAAGAATTCTTAGATAAATACGGATTATACATATTTTTAGGAGTGCTAATTATTCTAATATTATTTGGATATGCAGCATTTAATAAAATGAAAGAAAAAAACAATAAAATGGATGATTAAGTCATCCTTTTTTCTTGCTACTTTTATAGCATTATGATATAATTTATGTTGATAAGAGGTGCATAAAATGAAATTTAAAGTAGATGCAAGAGATTTATTAATATTTGGAATTTTTTGTATATTTTTACTATTCCTTTGTTGCCTAATAGTATTAAATATCAGTTCACTTGCTAACTCAGGAACGTTTTTTGGACTTAATCCATTTCCTGCGTTTTCAGCAAGATATATTACAGCAACTATCGTGTTATTTATTCTATTTGTCGTAGGTATTTTCCTAGCTGTAAGTTCTTACATTTTTGATAGAGAATCTGGATTTGGATTTGGTATTGGTGATAAGAAGTCTGATGGATATGCTAGATGGGCTAAAAAATATGAAGTAAAAAAGCAACTAAAAAAGGTTGATCCAAAAGCATATACTGCGGATGCCGCTGGTATTGTTGTTATTAATAACGGAAAGAACATATGGGTAGATAATGGTGAAGCTCATAATATCGTTATTGGTGCCACTGGTAGTGGTAAAACACAAGCGGTCGTATTTCCAATGGTTCAAAGCTTAGCCAAAAAAGGCGAGTCAATGATTATTACCGACCCTAAAGGTGAAATATATGAACAAACTGGAAATATGTTAAAAGAAAGAGGATACAATATCGTACTTCTTAATTTCCGTAATCCACAAAATGGTAATGCCTGGAACCCAATGTCACTTCCATACAATTTATATAAAGCAGGCAATACTGATAAGGCAATTGAGTTACTTGAAGACTTAGCCTTAAATATTCTATATGAAGAGAAAAATGGTAACGCTGATCCATTCTGGGAAAAATCAGCCGCTGACTACTTTACTGGATTAGCTTTAGGATTATTCGAAGATGCTAAAGAATCACAAGTAAACCTAAACAGTATGAATCTTATGTCTAATTTAGGTGAAGAAAGATTTGGTGGACCAAATAATAACTATATTAAAGAATACTTTAATTCTAAAGATCCATCTCGTCCTGCTTACGTTAATGCATCTGGTACTGTATATTCCGCTGAAGATACAAAACAAGGTGTATTATCAACATTTAAACAAAAAGTAAAATTATTCGCATCACGTGATAACTTGTCAGAAATGTTATCATATAGTGATTACGATATGAAAGATATTGGAAGACAAAAAACAGCTGTATTTATGATTGTACAAGATGAAAAGAAAACATTACACCCATTAGCTACAATATTTATTAAACAAGTATATGAAACATTAATTGATGTAGCCCAAGAATCTGGTGGAAAACTTCCATATAGAACAAATTTCATTCTAGATGAGTTTGCTAACATGCCACCACTTAAAGATGTTACAACAATGGTTACGGCAGCTCGTTCAAGATTAATTAGATTTACTTTCATCATCCAGAACTATGCTCAGTTAACTCAAGTATATGGTAAAGAAAACGCTGAAACAATTAAAGGTAACTGTAACATTACTTACTTAATAAGTAGTGAATTAAATGCTTTGGAAGAATTGAGTAAACTATGTGGTGATAAAATAATTAAAGTAGGTAAAGATAAAAAAGAAGAAACAAGACCACTTGTTACAGTTAGTGATTTACAAAGATTACAACAATATGAAACAATTAGTTTAAGACTTAGAACGATGCCTTTTAAAACAAAACTAATCCCTAACTATAAAATGGATTGGGGTACACACTATGAAAAGGCAACATATCCTGAAAGACAAAAAAGGGAAGTTGAACTATTTGATATAAGAGAATATGTTAAAGAAATGAAAAAGAAAAAAATGGAAGAAATGATGTCATCTCCAGATGATGAAGGTGGAATGTCATTTAATCCAATGATGGGTATGTCTTCACAATCTCCGATGTTTTCACCAAACCCATTTGCCATGAATGGCGGAATGAATTCTAATAGAGAAGGCGAACTAAATGTTGATGATTTAGTTAAGAAAATAGATGCTAAAATTGCTGAATTAGAAGAAGAAGAAAGAAAAGAAAAAGAAGAAGAAGAGAAGAAAAAACAAGCCGCAGTTCAGCAACCAGCAGCACCTGTTACTACAGTATCTGCTCCAAAAACTGAACCAAGCAATGTTGTAAATATTAATGATTTATCGAAAGATAATAATACTAGAATGTACACTGATGATACAGATGATGAGAATTTCTTTGATGATTTCTTTAGTGATGGAGAATAATTATGGAAATAGAAAATTATCTTGTTACAGCTAAAGGAAAAATTAACAACAAACCATTAAAAACGTTTGTCTTGGCTATATTTGCTGGTATATTTATTGCCTTAGCTGGTGTATTATCTACATTAGCATCATTTAGCATTACTAATTATAGTGTTGCTAAATTATTATCTGGACTAGTATTTCCAATTGGTTTAATACTAGTAATTCTAATGAAAACAGAATTATTTACTGGTAATTCATTATTGATAATACCAGTCCTTACTAAAGATATCAAAATCAAACAGCTATTAAAAAATTGGTTTATCGTATATCTAGGTAATCTAGTAGGTGCCTTAATCATTTCATTGTTAATTGTTAATACACCACTAAGAAATACCTTATCTGAAGCATTTATAAAAATAACTAATACCAAAATATCATTTAGTATTAAAGAATCAATTATACTTGGAGTTCTTTGTAACTTTCTTGTATGTTTAGCTGTATTTCTAGCCTCAAATGCTAAAACAACCCTTGAAAAAATAGCAGTTATTATATTACCAATATTTACATTCGTAGCATTATCATTTGAACATAGCGTAGCTAATATGTCATATTTGTCAATTGGCTATTTAGTAAGTGATAGTATTACAATAGGAAGTATTTTACTAAAGAATTTACTTCCTGTAACATTAGGAAATGTTCTTGGTGGAATGCTTCTAGGAGTATCTATTTGGTATTTAAGAAAAGAATGATTTTAAAGAAGATTACAAAATCTTCTTTTTTTATGTTAAATTTTAACAAGTTAAAAGTAATTCATTATTTTTTCTTGAATATTATATATGAAGGGAGAAAAATATGAATTATTACAAGTTAATAAAAAATGAACTAATTGATAATGAAATCAATAAAAGAGTAAAAGACTATAGTAAAAACAGATATGAACTTGAAAAATACTATAATGTGGGAAAACTATTAATTGAAGCCCAAGGTGGAGAAGAAAGAGCCAAATATGGCGATGGATTAATTAAAGAATATTCCGAAAGATTGACTATAGAATTAGGAAAAGGATTTACGATTACAATGCTAAAGAGAATGAGAAAGTTTTATCTATCAATCCAAAAAGGTGCGGCACTGTCGCACCAATTAACATGGAGTCATTATCAAGAAATTCTGCCATTAAATGATTTAAATAAAATGAATTACTTTATAAAAGTATCAGAAAGACAAAATCTTGGAATTAGAGAACTAAGGAAAAAGATCAAAAACAAAGAATACGAAAGATTAGATGAAAATACCAAGAATAAATTAATTGAAAGCACTGAAAACTCTATTGAAGATTTGATTAAACATCCGATTATAATCAGAAATACAAACAATTATGAAATAATATCTGAAAAAATATTGAAAAAATTAATTTTGGAAGATATCGATAATTTTTTAAGCGAATTAGGTGAAGGCTTTTCGTATATAGCCAATGAATATAAAATAATGATCGGTAATATACCAAATTATCTCGATATATTATTATTTAATATAAAATTTAACTGTTATGTTGTGGTTGAACTTAAGATAAAAAAACTAAAAAAAGAGCATATTGGACAAATAGAAATTTATATGAATTATATTGATAAACACCTTAAAAATATATATCAAGATAAAACAATAGGGATTATTATTTGCAAAAAGAATAATAAATTTATAATGGAATATTGTAGTGATTCAAGAATATTTAATACCACCTATGAATTAGTATAGTCATAATAACTTACTTCATTATTTTATGAAGAATATAATATTATAGGTGATTTTATGAATGAAGTAAGTATTCATGAACTATTAAATACATATAATCCTAATATAATAGATATAAGAGATAACTATAGTTATAATCTTGATCATATCCCGGGAGCTACCAATATACCATATTATAGTTTATTATCAAATTATAGTATGTACCTAGATAAAAAGAATACCTATTACTTATATTGTGATTATGGGCACCAAAGTAAAGAAATTAGTGATAGATTAAATATGTTTGGCTATCATACATATTATATAAAAGAAGGCTATTTATACTTTAAAAATAATTTTAAATAAGTTATAATATACTTAGGTGATAGTATGTTAGATTATATAATAATTGGCTTACTTGCTATTTCAATTATTCTTTTAATAATTCTTTTAGTAAGAGGCAATAGTAGTCTTATTGAAAAACTAGGTAGAGTAGAAACCTCAACCGTCAAAGAATTATCAGATTTTCGTAATGATTTGTCTAGAAGTATAACTGAAGATTTTGATAAACTAGAAGATAAAGTAGATAAGAGACTAAGATATATAAACGATAAAGTGAATGAAAGATTAGATGATAATTTTAGTAAAACAAATAAGACATTTACTAATGTCTTAGAAAGATTATCTAAAATCGACGAAGCTCAGAAAAAAATTGATAACCTATCCGGAGATATTATCTCCCTCCAAAGTATTCTTACTGATAAGAAGAGTAGAGGAATATTTGGTGAAGTAAATCTTAAACATATTCTGTCTAGCGTTTTTGGTGAAAAAAATGACAAAATATATAGGTTACAATACACTCTTCCTAATACGACAATTGCCGATGCAATAATATTTGCTCCAGAGCCGTTAGGTATGGTAGCAATAGATTCAAAGTTTCCATTGGAAAACTATCGTTTAATGGTTGATAAAAGTATTAGTCCAGAGGGTAGAGCAGCCTATGAAAAGCAATTTAAAATGGATGTAAAAAAACATATCGATGCCATAAGCAGTAAATATATTATTCCTGGTGTAACTTCTAACCAAGCAATTATGTTTTTACCAGCTGAAGCAATATTCGCCGAAATAAATGCGTATCATAATGATCTTGTTGAATATGCTTACAAAAGAAATGTATGGATTACATCTCCAACAACCCTAATATCATCTATGACAACTATTGAAGTATTACTTAAAAACATGGAAAGAGATAAATATGCTAAAGTTGTCCATGATGAATTAAATAAATTAGGATTAGAATTTTCTAGATATAAAGAACGTTGGGATAAATTATCAAGAAGTATTGAGACAGTAAATAAAGATGTAGAGAATTTAAACATTACTTCCGAAAAAATAACAAAGAAATTTGAATCTATCAGTGATGTTAAACTAGATGATACAAAACATTTAGAATAATAAAAATACGGATTTTGAATACACTATTATAGGTGATTCAAATGACCCGTATTTTTTTCTTTTTACTAGGCTTTGGACTCACAACATTAGGCTTTATTTATCTTATATTATACTTAAATATCTTAACTGTTGGGTATAATTTTTCATATTATGTTAAATTTATTACTGGTAGATTTGAGTGTTATTTTGTATTTATAGGTCTAATAATTATGAATCTATCACTTTACATAAAAGGAGCCAAAAAATATGGATTACATATATGACATTGTCTTAAATTTTCAAGATGATTATTATGACTATTATGAATGGAAGACAACTGATAAAATTATCAATGCTAAGAAAATACCCATCTATAAGATTAATAGTAATGATTATCTAAATATTAAAAGACATAATACCAAAATAGATATAAGCAGTTTACCAAAACATAATAAAATATTCTTACTAACTAGTGGCTTTGAAATAATAGGATTAATGATCGATAATTTAGGAAATGTTTTAAAAAAGAGTAGCCTTGTTTTTGAAGAAGCCGATGATATTTTAGAAGATGCTAATTTAATAAAGAAAATTAATCTTAAATACGATATAACTAAAAAGAAGAAAACGAATTATAAAAGTAGGGGATTTATTGAAAAAACATCACATATTAACAATTATCTAAAGAATATCGATATTAATAAAGATGAATATATCCTTAAATACTTATATTTTGATATATATAACAAAGAAGAAAAAGATATCAAGAAAATATACCAAGATATTAAAGAATTAACTAAAAAGAATCCATATGAAGTATATAATCACATTAGTAATATTAATTTAGAATTAAAAAAATCATTTCCTAATTGAAATGATTTTTTAATTATTATTTATAACTACTTACATATTTTTTATAAGCATCAATAAATTTTGAATCAACGAATTCTACTTCAGCTTCTTCTCTCATTTTAATTAATGCTTTGTAGTATAAATTACTATCGGCATCTTTCTTTTCCTTAGCTAAAATATCTTTGATATCATCTTTAACTGTATCTAGTTCAGGTTTATCTTTTTGGTCTATTTTATATACAATATGATATCCATAAGATGTACGTACTGGAGTTTCACTATAAGAATCAACTTCTAGATTTTTACATTCTTCTAAATATGCACTTTCAAGAGATGCATTAAATGCTTTATAACCTAATTCTTCATGAGTAATCTTATCTTTATATTCGGTAACAACATCGTCCCAACTCGTTCCATCATTAAGCTTTTTAATAATTTCTTTAGCTAATGCTTTAGCTTCATCATCACTAAGCCCATCTTCACTAACACTAACTAAAATATGTTTTGAATCGACATCTCCGAATACCTTGCTTTCATAGTACTTTTCAACATCACTATCATTGATTAAACTTAAAACATAATCTTCATAATACTTATTTCTACGATAGTCTAATCTTAAACTATCAATAAAGTCTGCTTCACTACCAAATCCATAATTATTTAAAAATTCTTCTTTTGAATATCCATAATTATTTTCATATACATAGTAGTAATAATCTGCCGTATCCTTAACACTATCTTCCATTTCCTTATCTGATGGATATAACTCTACTAAAAGCTTATTATCAACATCATTAAGTAAGGTATTGATTGAATATTTCTTCTTCATACTTTCATATAGATCATCTGCAGTAATAACACCATCTTTAATATTTACTACTGGTTGTGTACCATCCTTTAATGTAGCAATACGATCTGGCCACAAAATACATCTAAATAGTAATGTAGCTAATAAGAATCCAACTACAAACAAGATAATTGGCATTCTATTGTCATCTACTTTACATAAGAAATCAGTTATTTTTTCGTTTCTTTCCTTTTTTCTAGCAGCTTTAACTTTAGCCTTATCTTCCTTTACTTCTTTTTCAACTTTATCGTTGACACCCTTTTTAATTTCTTCCTTATTGACTTTATTATTTTTCTTTGCCATCATTTAATCTCCTCTCTGACACATTATCTATAATAACAAAAAACGATATAAATTACAAGTATAAAACCATATTATTAGTTTTAAATACTCACACATTTTAGATTTTTCCATAAAATAATGTAGAATATTAAAAAGGAGGAGAGTGTTTTATGGGAAATTGTGGAACATCAGGAGCTGCTATAGTTCTAGTATTATTTATCCTATTAATAATTATCCTAGGCTCTTGGCTATAAAAGGAGGTATATTATGAACGAATGTAGTGGAAAACAAAATAAAAGCACTGGATATTTAATTCTTTTAGTTTTGTATATTTTACTAGCCATAATCATAAGTACAAATTACTATGTGTTATAAATAAAAAATTACTCACTTTGAGTAATTTTTTCATATACATCTTTAATATCCATTTTTTTATCCTTTTTATACTTAGGAATCACATGTAAGTGAAAATGTTTAACTTCTTCGACAAATCCATTATTTTGTATCAAAGTATATCCTGGAGCATCTAACTTTCTAGTTATATCTTTAGCAATTTTTCTAGCAACCATCATAATGTGATTAAGCGTCTCATCATCGATTGTTTCAAGATCCAAAGTATGTACTTTAGGTACAATTAATGTATGTCCTGTTGAAAAAGGATTAATATCCAAAAAAGCAACAACTATATCATCTTCATATACCTTATAAGAAGGAATTTCTCCATTTATTATTTTACAAAAAACACAATCCATATCTATCACCCATATAAATTTTATCAAACCTTCACGAAAAAGTCTATAATAACAAATTTCTATTTTACACAAAAATCAAAAAAAACATAAAACATATTGCTTTTTTATAAATAAAATGATATCATATATTTATGAAAATAGAGGAGTGATATCTAGTATGAATGATAATAGAAGTAGAGATATATTTTATGGAGTAGTTGCTGTTGCAACTTTAATTATTGCTTTAGTTGGAGCAACACTTGCTTATTTCTCAATATCTTCTTCCAGTGATGAAGGAGCTGTTGCAGCAAAGGCAGCTACTGTTAGTATTAACTATGAAGATGGTAAAGAGGTCATCGCGCAAGCTGATGAATTAATACCTGCAACATGGGATGTTGTAAGTTCTGTATATTTAGATAGAACCGACGAACTAGAGCATGACTGGGAGGATACAGATACACCAATTAATGAAAGAGGCGGTTGGTGTATTGACAGCAATGGTAGGGAAGTTTGTAGTGTCTATCGTTTTAGCATTAGTAGCGATCAACCAAGAACAATTTCAGCTAGATTAAATCCTGAAACAAATGAATTTTCATGGCTAGCATATGCTGTAAGGGATGTCACAAACCAAACATGGATAACTCTTGAAGGAAATTCTGAAACACTTGGGGTAGATAAGTGTGATGGTGCAGAAGGCGAAACTCCATGTTATTCAATGACAGATGGAATTAAATCATATCTACACACACATTCATTATTTGGATATGACAGTAGTGCAAATGAGTTGACAAAGACTGTCGCTGCAACTGCACAAGTATATGATATTGTATTATTTATTAAAGAGAATACCCATGATCAAAATATCGACCAAGGTAAATCATTTAGAGGAACAATCGTTATTGACGTTATTGATAATGGCACGGGCCGTGTAACTGGTGAATGGACACCAAGACCTTAAAAATAAAAGCGAGTTAATCTTGCTTTTTTTTTCCGTCTGTTGTATGATTATAATAGGTGATAATAATGATAGAACATAGCTCTAGCAAGAAAAAAATGTTTTATATGATTGTTCTTATTTTAACGCTAATCACTATGATTGTCGGAGCTACTCTAGCATATTTCGCCTTGGTAGCTAGCCAAAAGGATGAAGGAACAACATTATATACTGGAACCCTTCAGATAAGTTATATCGATGGTGTATATATTAAAAATCCAGAATTATTTCCTAAATCAAACGTTACATATGATACATATGATGGTGTATATCGTAATACTTTTTCAGTAGAAAGTTCTGGAACTCTTGAACAAACAATTGCCGTTGATTTAGATGTTAGAATGAATGAATTTAATGATAAAGCATTAAAGTATGCCATTTTCAATAGTGAAGGAAAAGAGATGGCTAGAGGATATGTTCCACAAGCTGAAGGAACTGTAACTTTGGCAAGCAACATGTATTTAGCTCATAATGGAACAGCTACTTACACATTAATAATATGGTGGGATAACACCAACTATGACCAAAAAGAAGAAATGGGAAGTAGGATTTCCGGAAGGATTACAATTTATTCAAAACAATTAAAATACTAAAATAAAACAAAAAAACGAAAGGAGATGAATGTATGAATAAGTATCACATAAAGCAGATATATTTACTGATGATTATTATTGGTGGAATAGTATCCCTATCAGTATATTCAACTTATTCAATATTTACATTAGAGAGTGGTACATCTGATATCGTTAGCATTCATACTCCAAATAGTTTAAATATAAATGAAGAGGCATATGAATATAAACAATTAACAGTTCCTAAAGAATCGTTAATTACAACCGATATTGATTTATATAATAACCTTGAATATGAACTATGTTATAGTGCATGGTATAAAGTTATCGGTGATAAAGTTGATACGACGAAGATTGGCGTCTATGAAAATAATGAAGAAGAATTAACAGCTAATGGCGTTATCGAAGGAACTACCAATCATCGTATCAGCGTAATCATAATAAATGATAATGAAGAAGATGTTAAAGTAAATGTTGGTTTGACATATGCTAGAAATGGCGAAAGTTGTGCTCTAAATCTTTCATCTGATAAATCAGTAATTACATCTTTTATTGCTAAACCAAGCAATTTGATTGAGAGTCTTACTAAAGAACCACTTACAACTAACCATGAATCAGGTTATTTAACATATAAAAATATAACCAAAGAAATAAAGATTACTAATGATAAAGTCTATATTGCAAGTGCCTTTAATTATAAAGATGAAGTATTTACTTTAGTCAATCAAACAGAAATAGATAAAAATGAAATTACTAATTATCAAACTACCAGTGATAATAATTACTATACATGTATAAAAAGTGAAACATGTGATACCTTATACCGTATTCTTGAAGCAAAAGAAGTAGGTGAAGGCAACAACAAAGAATATGTTGTTACTAAATATGATATATTATCTGGTTACATGTCTGGAACTTCTGGACTTCAAAAAATAAATAATAATTACGTATACTATGGTGATAATCCAAATAACTTCATATATTATAATTGTAAAGACTATAATGATAACAAAACATGTGAATTATGGAGAATACTTGGTATCTATCAAGATAATGACAAATCTATCCTTAAAATAATTAGAAATGATAGTATTGGCAATTATAAGTATGATGAAGAAACCAATATTTGGAATGATTCAAGTATTAGAACACGCCTAAATAAAGAGTATAAAACTAATGACTTAAATACTATGACATCTCTAAAATATAAGATAGAAAACATAACTGATTTAGATATTTCTTTAGATAAGATTGAATATCTTGAAAATACTGATGAGACAGAAACAAGCATTATGTCATTATCAGATTATCTAAATGCTTCAAACTGTAAAGATAAAAAAATAAAAGATTATGATGATAATTGCTTTAAAAACAATTGGTTAAATAATAATGATGGCCTATATGAATGGACAATGTCAACTAAATATGTCAAGGTTGAACCAAAGGTAGAAGCTCCTGTCGAAGAAGTAAAAGAAGAAGAGACTTCTACTGAACCTCTTGAAGAAACTCCTGAAGAAGCACCTGAAGAAACTATTAAAGTAAATAATACAGTCTACGCTGTGGGTAAAAATTATAGCGAATTAGACGTCAATGAAGAACTTAAAATAAGACCAGTTAAATATTTAGGAACTAGAACATTCCTAATATCTGGTGACGGTACTTTAAATAATCCATATGTTATTAGATAAACTTCACATTTTGTGAAGTTTTTTCTTTATTTTATGGTATGATATATGTAGGTGATATTATGAAAAAAGTAATCTTGGTAGATGGTAATAATCTAATGTTTCGTAGTTTTTATGCCACATTGTATTCTGGAAGTATTATGACAAATAGTGAAGGCTTTCCAACAAATGCTTTATATGGATTTGTCAATATGATGCATAAAATAATTGCTGAAGAAAAACCTGAGTATATTATGGTTGCCTTTGATATTGGCAAAACATTCCGTCATGAAAAATATGATTACTATAAAGGAACTAGAGATGAAACACCAGATGATTTAAAAAAACAATTTCCTGTCGCTAAAAAAATACTTAATGCTATGGGTATCAAATACTTTGAATTAGAAGGTTATGAAGCAGATGATATTATTGGTACATTTGCTAAAAAAGTAGATGAAGACAAAGATTATATTGCAACCATTATAAGTAGTGATAAAGACTTATTACAATTGATATCAGATGATGTTGAAGTCAAATTATTAAAACCAAAAGATTACATTCGTATGAACAAAGAAGTATTTAGAGAAACTTATGGATTAGATCCAATCAAAATGATTGATTTAAAATCACTAATGGGTGATGCTTCAGATAACATTCCTGGTGTAAAAGGCATTGGTGAAAAGACAGCCATCAAGTTATTACAAGAATATGGCTCTTTAGATGGCGTTTATAGAAATCTAGATTCTATTAAGGGAGCAGTTCACGATAAATTATTAAATGATAAAGACAATGCTTACATGTCATATGATATTGCTACGATATATAGGGAAGTACCAATAGATACATCCTTTGATGGTATTAAATACAAAGAAGAAATGACAGATGATTTAATCAATATTTATAATGATTTAAATTTCCATTCTTTCCTAAAAAAAGTACCTAAAGAAGAAACCAAAGAAGTATCTTGTGAAGTAGTAAAAGACATATCTAATATTAAATTAGATTCTCCAGTAGCTATATGGTTAGATCTAGATGATGATAACTATCATTTAGCTAATTTAATTGGTATGGGTATTTATAATGATAAAGTAAGTATCTATATAAAAAGTGAAGATTTAAAAGATACTAATTTCTTAAAGAACATCGAAGTATATACATATAACTATAAAAAAATGTATTCATTTCTAAAAAGAAATAATATGTATGTTCCAGATTGCGCCTTTGATATCATGTTAGCAGCTTATCTCTTAAATATGCCTGCTAAAGATGATATTGCATATTTAGCAAGTGCTATGGATAAAGAAATACCATATTATGATAAAAAAGCAAAATTAACTGATGAAGAGTTGGCTAAAAGAAATGTTTTAAGAGCAAGAACAATATTTGAATTATATCCCGTTCTTATGGATAGAATGAAAGATAATGATGTTTATAAATTATATGATGAAGTAGAATTGCCACTATCTGTTGTTTTAGCTAAAATGGAACTAAATGGTATAAGAGTGGATACATCTATTCTTGAAGAAATGAAAAAAGATATTAAAAGTAAAATTGATGATGTCAGTTTAAAAATATATAATTTAGCTGGTCGTGAATTTAATATCTCATCACCAAAACAATTAGGTGAAATATTGTTTGATGAATTAAAATTACCAAATGCTAAAAAGAATAAGACAGGTTATGTTACAGATGCAAATGTTTTAGGAAAACTAGTCGAATATCCAATAGTAAGATTAGTTTTAGAATACCGCCTATTAAACAAACTATATACAACATATCTTGAAGGAATATTAAATTCTGTATCAGCTGATGGTAAAATACATACTATTTATACTCAAACATTAACAAGAACTGGTAGATTATCAAGTATTGAACCAAACCTTCAGAATATCCCAGTTAGAAATGAATTTGGTAAACTAATTAGAAAAGCCTTTATTCCTGAAGAAGATTCTCTAATTATGTCATCCGATTATTCTCAAATAGAATTAAGAATATTTGCTCATTTATCAAATGTAAAAGATTTAATAGATGCTTTTAAAAACGGTTTAGACATACATACAAAAACAGCTATGGATATCTTTAAAGTTGATAAGGATAATGTTACTAAAGATATGCGTCGTCAAGCTAAGGCTGTCAACTTTGGTATTCTTTATGGTATTAGTCCATATGGTTTAGCTGAAGATATTGGTATATCACCAAAGGCCGCCAAAGATTTTATAAATACTTATTTTG
>JAEEGF011674187.1_pt1 | contig 15846 bp, 18 predicted proteins | sample 9134171 | NCBI WGS metagenome assembly JAEEGF01 (sample SAMN16246542, study PRJNA631951) | gut metagenome | biome: gut microbiome; feature: rumen; material: AP-attached | host: Bos | place: Iran: Karaj | collected 2018-10
ATAGGGACAATATCATTGATGCATTGGTTGAGCAAGACGATGATTTTGATAATGATAGGGAGTTGGAATTAGCCCTTGAGACTACATTTCAAGAGTATTGCAGACTTATAAAGGCCGAAAAAAATATTGATCTGGCTGATTACAGTATGCAGGCAATACCTTCAACGCTGGACTTGATGTTTTCAATAAGCGATCCTGGCTCATTCCCGCCGGAAGTGAGAGCTGAACTATTGAATGAGCATGACAGGGTTTGCGATGTGGATTCTGAGCATGAGCTTTTTGATGGTGCTGATGATAAGCCTTATGTTGAGGTGATTCCGGTTATACCGTTAGTCCCTGAAGCGTTCAGTAGATATGGAGAAGCATTAAAGTCAAAAGCAAATTCTGCTGTCCTATGTCCTATGTGTGCAGCTAAGCTAAGACACGGTAATGCTGACGTTAAAGAAGAGATTATCTACAGTATGTACAGTAAGTATAAAAAGCATCTTAAGGATGCGCATATGGATGTGCAATTAGTTGAGCTGTTATCATGGCACAATACAATTATGCGTTGATATGCTATATGAGTAGTTATTAGAAGGCATTACATTTTTCAACATTTAAAATTTTGTTTTCAACAGCTAAAAATTTGTAATTAAGCCTTTTGATAAAGTATAATTAGACATAGAAAAAGCCCCAGCAGAAGTGGCATTCCGCAAAGGGCAGACCTTATAAATTGGCTCGCAACCATATTTATTCGGCTTTCTGTATCAATACTACCATAAAAAGTGCATTTTATAAACATTTAGTTTATTTTAGCACCTCACAGGTACATTGAGCACAAAGCTTTTGTTAAGGTTTGCTCTGAAGCGGGATCACAATAGGGATTCCGCTTTTTCTATTACCAGAGGGAGGTAAAGTATGATGGTTACAGAAGAACAGATTGAAGGGTACATAGAGTTCCCGTGTTGCCCTTCGGAGAAAAAAATCGTATACGGAGGGTGCCATGGAATCGTATCGGACAAGTGTCCGAATTGCCATAAGTTCGCCAAGTTCGACTTGGATGCAATGACTTCATGGAGAGCAAAAGCTGCCAGGGGAGCAGTGAGCAAATTTAATAACAAGATATACCGACCGAGCCGATAGGAGTTCTGAGTAAACTACCGCTGAGCCGGGGTGTATCAATTTAGGCAGGAAACTGCTTGAGTTGATATGCCCCGGCTTTTTTTATTTTTTATCACATGAGAAAGGAGGAAGCGACCATGAGAAAGTTCATCGCAACAGTTCTTGAACTGGTTGAGTGCATGGAGATGCTCACAGGTGCGACCCGCAAGGTTGCCGGAGCAACAATGACCATCGTTGACCAGATCGAGACAGTTTCTGCAGCTTTATCAGACAAGGTGCACAAGTAAGTCCATCGGACTAAAAAAGTAACCAAGCAATCAATATGGTGGGAGGCCTACCACAAATAAGGTGTTCTTAAGAATGTGCCTATAGACGCATAACTGCGTTGCACATCCTTAATGGAGCCTTTAGTGGTATGCCTCCATTTTTCTATGTTTTCCAGGCATACTCTGCCTTCCAGGACAACTCTGTCCGAACATCCTTTTTGTAGTAGGTGTCTCCCGGAAATGGAGACGCAATGATTCAGAGAAAAGATGTAAACAGAGAACACAGGTGTTATTGGCTGGATTCTGAGCATACTCAGTTCCTTTATTGGGTGCATCAGGAGGATGGCAAATGGAAGGCGATGATCCTTATCCCGGATAAGGACATGCCAAGAAAAGTCCTTGATGAGATTGCAGATTCTTATCATGACGAGATGCTCAACGACAGATATCAGATTGAACTGATCGATCCGGTATTTCTTATCAAGCGTATCAGCTTTGAAAAAGGATATGCCAATGGCGACAAAGACCGGGACTGCATGGATCCGATGGATGAGATTGTAGACCCTTTCAGCGATATCCTTGATGCGCTTCTGCCGGAGTCCATGAAACATAATGCAGGGATGATAGAGAAATTCAGATGGGTACTGGAACAGCTGCAGCCACAGCAGGTACAGCTTCTGTATGACCACTTCATTTCAAATAAGAGTCTGACTCAGATTGCTGATGAAGAGAAGGTTAAGAACGGCACTAATATCAGCCGCCAGGCTATCACCAACAGGATGGATAAAGTATATGCCCGCATCGAAAAGCTCATGCCTGAGTATGGTTCTACCAAGCCCCGGGTCAATTTCCGTAAGAAAGAAGATTAAGGGGGTTGCGCTTTTCGGAACTATATGGGGAAAGTTTTAGTTCCCTGCTAATAAATTTTGGAGGAAAAAGATATGAGTAAGATCAGAGCCCTTGTGGCAAGACCAGGAGAAAAAGCGTTTGTGACAGAGATAGAGCCAAGTTACAAAGAACTGTCAGAGCTTGTAGGCGGTCATATCGAAGTTACATATCCACTTAGTAATGAAGTAGCTGTCATCTGTGATGAGTGCGGAAAACTTAAGGGCAAGATGCCGAACAGACTAGTTTATGGCAAGCATACCAAAGATAAAGATTACTGTGATATTTACGCAGGAACAATCGTAATTGTCAGATCACAGATTGAACTGGATGATTTCACGTCACTGACTGATGAGCAGGTTGACCTTTACATGGATGTCTATGGTCAGCCCCAGTTTCAGACAGATTGGGGACTTGGAGGTGATTACGATGAGTAATCGCCTCTCCATGCCAATTAAGGTAAAGCCTTATCAGCATCAGGTGGATGCTTTCAGGTTTGCCTGCGAAAAGTTCGGGCTTATACAAGGGAAAACTAAGAGCAGTTCAGGAGTTGCGCTGTTAATGGAAATGGGGACGGGTAAAAGTCTAACGGGGATCTCAATATCCGGAGCCCTCTATCTTAACGGAAAGATCAGCCGTGTACTTGTGGTATGTCCTCTTTCCATTACATCAGTATGGCAGGAAGAATATGGGAAGTTTGCAGACTTCCCTTATCAGGTGACTATTCTGAGAGGCAGTTCTGAGAAGAAAAGACAACAGTTAGCTGAGCTTTCGGAGGGAGATTTCCTGCAGGTAGTCATCGTGAACTATGAAAGCGCCTGGAGGCTTGAGCCGGAACTTATAAGATACAATGCCGGACTCATCATAGCTGATGAAGGTCACAAGATCAAAGAGAACAGGACTGCCCAGTCCAAGTGCATGCATGACCTTGGAGCCAGAGCCCCTTATAAATTGCTCCTAACAGGAACTGTGATCTCAGGTAAAGAGCTTGACGTTTTCTCACAGTATAAGTTCCTTAATCCGTCTATATTCGGATCTTCATTTTATGGATTCCGTAATGCCTTCTTTTATATGGGAGGTTATGGAAATCACATTCCTATCTTTAAGAAGGCTATGACAGATACGTTCCTTCAGAAGATGCATTCCGTGGCTTTCCGTGTCACGAAGGCAGAGTGTCTTGACCTTCCGGAGATAACAGAAGAGGTAAGGAACATAGAGCTTGAGGATAAGGCCATGAAGATATACGAGAAGCTGCAGACCGAGTCCTTTGCTGAACTGGAAAAGGGAGAAGTGTCGGCAGTCAATGTACTGACAAAGCTGCTTCGTCTGTCTCAGCTTACCGGGGGATTTCTCACAGATGATGAAGGCAAGATAAGCAAAGTGTCATCAGCAAAACTGTCAGCACTTGAGGATATCATAGACACGTCACTTTCTGACGGAAAGAAGCTTGTTGTCATAGCAAGATTCATACCGGAGATGGATGAGATAGAAAAGATGCTCCAGAACAAAGGTATCAAGTACTCATGCATAAGGGGCGGGATAAAGGACCGTGACGAACAGATAAGGTCGTTTCAGGAGGATCCCGAGACAATGGTGTTCCTTGGACAGATACAGGCAGCAGGTCTTGGCATAACGCTCACTGCTGCAAGCACCATGGTCTTTTATTCAATGGATTATTCCATGGCCAACTTTGACCAGGCGAAGGCGAGGATCCACAGGGTATCACAGACAGAAAACTGCCATTACATATATCTCATATGTAAAAAGACAGTGGATGTCCGTGTACTTCATGCACTCAGGGAAAAGATAGACCTCGCAAAGAGCCTTGTTGATGACTACAGAAAAGGAAAAAACATTTTCAGCGCATAGGGGGTTGCGCTTTTCGGAACTATATAGAAGGAGGTAAAAACCTATGGATGAAGTTAAACAGAATCTCGAACTGACAGAACTTGCAGACAGACTTTTCGATGCCAAGGAGACTAAAAAAGATCTGGAGTCGCAGGTTAAGGAAAAAGCAGCTGAGATCGAAGAGCTTGATAAGAAGCTCAGTGATGCTATGGCTGAAGCCGAGGTAGATAAGTTCTCACATGGTGGTAAGACATTCTATCTCAACACGAGGCTTTTTGCATCAGCACAGCAGGGAAGGAAAGATGAGCTCTTTGCAGCCCTTAAGGAGAACGGATTCGGTGAGATCGTGACGGAGACCGTCAATGCGAACACCCTTGCATCTTTCTGTAAGGAGCAGATGGCAGAGAACAATGATGAACTTCCAGAGTGGCTTTCAGATGTGGTCAGCACATTTGAGAAGGTCAGCGTCGGGATACGAAGATCATGAGTACTAAGAACAACTATCACAAAGTATAACAAGGAGACAGAGATTATGGCAGATTTAAAGGTTAATAACACAGAACAGACAGCCGTGGTTCCTTTCAGCTTTGCTGATATGGAACTGGCAGATATTGGAAGCATCATGGGAGAGGAAACAGAGGGCTTAAGCTTTTCTTTTGACAGGGTAAAGATTCCTGCAGGGGGTGCTACAGCTTTCGAGATTCCGGATCCCGATGGTGCAGAGGAAGATACTGTATCCGTCAAGGAGATTACGGGAGTAATCCTCTACAATCATCCCGCTTTTGCATATTACAAGGATGCTTACACAGGTGGGAACAATCCTCCGGATTGCGGTTCATTTGATGGAAAGACCGGAGAGGGTACTCCCGGTGGCAACTGTAAGGACTGTCCTTATAACCAGTTCGGTTCAGGACAGGGGCAGGCTAAGGCATGCAAGAACAGAAGAATGATATATCTTCTGAGGGAAGGTGAGCTGTTCCCTATCACAATGTCTATTCCTTCCGGTTCCCTTAAGTCTTTTACTGACTATGTGAAGAGACAGCTCACAAAGGGAAGGAAGCTCTCACAGATTGTAACAAAGGTAACACTCAAGAAAGCAACAAACGCTACTAATATCGCATACTCACAGCTTGTCTTTACATTTGTGAGGACACTTGATGAAAAGGAAAAGACAGCACTTGCTCCTGTAGTAGAGCAGGTAAAGGAATACTCTAAAGGTCTTACCCTTGCATCTATCGCTGAGGAAGGCGATGGCGTCTTTGTAGATGAAGCAACAGGTGAAGTGATCGAGCCCTGTACATAAGGCTCATACCTTTTGGTCTATGGAATTTATCACAGATAGCCGGAGGGGGAAGACCTCTCCGGTTCATTTTCGGAGGATCACATGGAAACAGCAGATTATAGGTGTGCCACGAGCATACCTGAGATTGAAGATTATATCAGTGGTGCGAAGCTCATAGCATTTGACTACGAGACAGCACCAAAGAATCCCTACAGGGATGAAGACAAGGCTGCCCTTGACCCTGCGAAGGCAGATATCGTAGGAGTCAGCTTCAGCATAAAGCCTGGTACTGGGATATACGTTCCCATCAGACATAAGAAGGGAAAGAACATCCCTCTTAATGACATCATGGATTATCTTAAGAAGTTCCTGTTAAGCAGGGACATTATCAAGGTGGCTCACAATATTGCTTTTGAATCATCAATGAGCTATGCACAGGGGATAGTGATACAGATGCCTGTCTACGATACTATATGTGCTTCACAGATGAGTCAGAACGGTCCTTATACTTTCAGAAAGCTTCAGGATTCCGGTCTTAAGAAGCTGGCAGCAGAAGTCATCAAAGAACCTATCCCAACATTCTCAGATGTTACCGGAGGACAGCACTTTGATGAACTTGATGCACAGGACTATGAAACTGTGAGATACGGAGCTGCGGATTCAGATTATGCCCTGCGCCTTTATTACAAGTTCAATGCGTGGTTCGACAAGTACCTTCCAAGACACAGATACATTGTTGAAGAGCTTGAAAGCCCTACCGCAGTATATCTCGGGATCATGAAATGTAACGGTGTTCCTGTTGACCTTGCCCTTATGGAACAGAAGAGGGATGAGGCAGATAAAAAGATGCAGGAATATGCAGACCAAATCCACATGATGATAGGTGATGTTGATATCGGAGCAAACTGTGGCACCAAGGCATTCAAGACGTATCTTTATAAGACTCTTGAACTCCCTGTCCTTAAGACCACGGAAACGAACAGAGAGGCAGCAGACGATGCAGCCATGGTCCTTCTGCAGGAGTGGTGCAATGATCACAGACCGGAGTTAGCTCCATTATTTACTCTTATCCAGGAATATCGCAGATGGGGCAAGATCAAGAGCACTTACCTTGATGGATATAAGAAGTACGTAAACTCCGTGACCCATAGGATACATCCGGACTTTTATGCGCTGTCCACGGATACTGGGAGATTTTCGTGTTCCAGACCTAACTGTCAAAATGCTCCTCGCAAGACCAACGACCCTGTCGGCATAAGAAATCTGATAAAGGCTCCGGAAGGGCACCTCATCCTGTCATGCGATTTTAGTCAGATTGAGCTGCGTATCGGCAGCTTTTACTGCAGAGATCCCAAGATGCTTGATACCTACAGGACAGGCGGAGACATCCATGCAGCAACGACATCAGTAATCTTCGGATGTACTTACGAGGAAGCGCAGGACAAGCACCGTGAAGGATACAAGGAACAGCGTACCATTGCCAAGAACGTGAACTTCGGCACTTTCTATGGATTATTCCCGAGGGGACTGCAGAAGACACTTAAGTTCAAGGCAGGAGTTGAAAAGACAGTAGATGAGTGCGAAGAGATCATCGATAACCTGAAAGCCGGATACAGCGAGCTTACCGTCTGGCAGGATACTACAAAGGCTGAGGCTGCAAGAAGGATGTATACGGAGACATGGCTAGGCAGAAGAAGGTATCTGCCAAACATAAAGTCAGATGACTGGGGTAAGAAGTCCTTTGCTGAGAGGTGTTCGTTGAATACTCCTATACAGGGTACGGCAGCAGACGTTCTTAAGCTTTCACTTGGAAGACTCATAGCGGGGCTTCCGGAGAGACGATGGCTAATCCCGATTTTACAGATCCATGATGAACTTACATTCATTATTCCTGCAGGAAAGCTTGATGAGGCAGTGAAATTTGTTAAGGAATGCATGGAAGCACAGCCTTTCCCGGAGTTTGACCTTCCTCTCATAGCGGAGGCATCTGCAGGACCTACATTTGGAACACTAGAAGAACTTGATTAAGGAGGCAGTGTATGAAAGAGACAGATAAGAGGCTGACGCTGGGAGAGGCGCAGCTCAGAAAAAGAAAGAAGGTTTACCTTATATCACGATTTGCCGGAGATATTGATAAGAATGTTGAGGATGCAAGGGAATTTGCGAGATACCTCATTGCGATAGAGCACAAGATTCCTATAGCAAGCCATCTCATCTATCCTCAGATATTCGGTGTATGTGGTGGGACAGGTGAGCCGGAAGAACTGAGGACTTTGGGGATGGCTTATGGTCTTGCTCTTATGGAGTCCTGCGACGAGGTTTATGTATTCACTAACGGAATGAAGCCTTCAGCAGGGATGGAGAGGGAGATAACAGAAGCATTAAGGCTTGAACTGCCTATCACATATATCAACGAGGAGGTTGAGAAGGTATGGAGAAGATAAGGGTGGACCATACACCGGAGGAGTTTCTGGGGCATTTCTTTAATCCGGACGAGACAGTAAATATCAGAGTTTTTGAGGATCAGGGCACGGGAGTTTTCTCCGGTGCCAAGATTCCTGTGGTGACAGCTAAGTTTGCAGACATCGAAGGACAGCTCCGTGAGCATAACAGTCACAACAGAGGTATCTTCTTTATCCCTAATGGCGGTGGAAACACTGATAAGGAGATAAACAAGATAAATGCCCAGTTCGTTGAGAGGGATACAGGAACATTCGAGGAACAGTGGGCGCTCATCAACAGCTTTCCTTTGAGACCTTCTTTTGTGGTACAGACAAAGAAGTCGCTTCATACCTACTGGCTCATAAGGAATGGATCAGTGGATAAGTTCCGTCCTATACAGAAAAGGCTTGTTGCCCACTTTGGCGGTGACCCTGCTTGTGTCAATGAATCAAGGTGTCTTCGCCTTCCAGGTTTCAATCATTGTAAGGGTGAGCCTGTGGAAGTTAAGTGCGTGTTGTACGAGCCTCAGAACAGATATACGCAGGAACAGCTTGAATCTGTACTTCCGGAGATTGATGAAGGACCAGTCCAAAAGATGGAAGGTCAGCAGAGCGGTCTTGATGTTGTGATGTCGGAATGTGATTTCCTTAAGCACTGCGTACAGGATGCTGCGAATCTGTCAGAACACGACTGGTATGCAGGCATCACGAACATGGCACTTTTTGAAGGTGGTGTGGATGCGATACATAAGATGTCTGCTCCGTATCCCGGATATGACCATGACAAGACCCAGAAGAAGATAAATCATTTCCTTGAATCCGGTACAAAGCCTATAACCTGCGCTGTCATAGCTGAGAAAGGTTTCAAGTGTCCTAAATTCACATCCGGTGAGTGTAAGTGCAAGTCACCTGCAGCCCTGTGCTTTAAGCCTCTGACATTGGATGGGCTTCATGCTTTTCTTGAGAAGTGTGCTGTCTCTGAATCCGTTATGGAAAATATGCAGACCGCAAAGACCTTCATTGAAAAGTACCTTTACAACGTAGATCCTGTGACCGCTGTCTCTTTCATTAACTATGAGATGAAGGCAAAGCTTAAGCTTCACAAAGATGATATGAAGCCTCTCATCGCAAAGCAGAAGGAAGTTTATAAGAAGTTTTCAGCATCGTCCGGAGCTAAGTCTGCTGCAGAGGGCAAAGACCTTCCTGCCTGGTATATTCCTACAGAGAAAGGACTAAGTTTCAAGCCGGGAATCCTTGCAGAGGAGCTCAAGAACACGCAGAAGATATTCTATGCTGCTGAGCAGTATTACATCTATGATGGCGGAGTATACAAGGCGATAAATGACCTTGCTGCAAGGAACATCGTAAGGGAGAAGATGATTCCCTCAGAAACTAAGCTCTCTCAGATAACCGATGCAGAGGGACAGTGGAAGATGCAGATCCAGATAGACACAAAAGAGCTTAATCCTAACACCTTCATCATCAATACCAGGAACGGTCTGTACAACGTACTCGATGGAACTCTGTCAGAGCATACACCGGATTATCTGTCTACGGTTCAGATAATGGCAAAGTATGATGAAACAGCCAAGTGTCCGAGGTTCATACAGTATCTCCATGAGACTCTTGAAGAAGACCAGATACCTCTTGTGCAGGAAATCATCGGCTATTTCCTTATCCCTACGAACAGGGCTCAGAAGGCTTTCGTTATCGTAGGTGCCGGAGGATCCGGTAAGTCCAAGCTGCTCCTTGTATTGTCAGAGCTTCTGCTTGGCAAGGAAAATGTCAGCAATGTTTCCTGGCAGGCACTTAACGAGAGATTTAAGACCGCAGAACTTTGGGGCAAGCTTGCAAACATCTTTGCAGACCTTCCCACGAAGAATATCGATGACAACGGTATATTTAAGGCTCTTGTAGGCGAAGACTATCTTACCGTGGAGAGGAAGAATAGGGATCCGTTCTCGTTCCAGAGTTATGCCAGGCTCCTGTTCTCATGTAACAGCGTACCCAAGAACTATGGAGACAGGTCTGACGGTTTCTACAGAAGACTTATTCTCATAAGATTCAATCATGCTGTGCCTGCAGATAAGAAGGATCCTGCGATCATGGATAAGTTCAGAGGTGAGACTGACGGAATCTTTATGTTTGCCCTTGAGGGTCTTAAGAGACTCATAAAGAACGGATTTGTGTTCTCTGAAACTGAGGCAAACAGACAGGAGCTTGAAAGATACCGTGAAGACAGTAACTCTTGTATGGGATTCGTGAAGGACTGTTGCGAGGTTGCTGCGGAGTACGAAGTAGGAGCGACCATGCTCTATGACAGATATAAGACGTACTGTACGGACAATGGTCTTTTAGCATATGGCAAGCAGACATTTAACAGGGAACTTGAATCATGCTTTCCCGAAATTGTCAGAGGAAGGGATACCACTGGCAAGAGGAGAGTGTGGCGAGGAATAAGGCTCGGAGAGTGCCTGGATTAAGGATTCCGGGTATTCAATGCCACGGGTTGAGATAGTTGATTTGACAGTTTTGACATTTTTAAATCCATTTCTTTTTATTTATATCTTAATTAATACACATATATATTTTTAAAATAAAAATCAATAAAATGCTTTTAAAAGTGTCAGATTGTCAGAAAGGCAGGCAGATAGTGGAAGAGAGAAAAATCGTTTCTGACATAAAGAGATATTTAAAGACTGTGGAAGGGTGCTTCTTCTGGAAAGAGCATGGCGGTATGTATGGTACTGCAGGAATCCCGGATATCATCATCTGCTATAAAGGTCACTTCATAGGACTTGAAGCAAAGACAGATACCGGAAGACCCACAGACCTTCAGACAGCTACAATACGGAAGATACAGAAAGCCGGAGGCACAGCCGAGATTGTCAGATCAGTAGAAGATGTTAAGAACGTGATAGCACGTTTTCAATGATACAAAGAACAATGCAACAAAGATACAAAGCCTCTAAGCATCGATGCCAAAAATATAAACATTTGGAGGCATATATGAAAGAGAGTAATGATGGTGCTTTCCTTGATCTCGCAAATGCCATAATACTTGCTGCAGTCGGGGATTATAGGAAAGCGGTGAAACAGCTAAGAAAAAGAAAGAAGAACGACAATGCCTTGGCAACCAAAAGACAGTGCATGAAGTTCTTCAGGTCAGATTGGTTTAGGACACTTACAAGTATTGATGGGGAACAGCTCTTGAAAAAGCTGGATGCGGAGGTGAGAGCATGAATACGAAAGATTATCTCAGAAGGGTATACAGAATTGACCAGCGTATTGCGTTAACGGAAGAAAACGTCAGAGAGCTGAGGCATTCAGCTACAACACTTGGATCACCCGGTTTTGAAGAGAGCTATAATCCGAATCATCCCACGGATGCTCCTTACGTAAAAGTCATGGAGAGACTTACGGAGCAGGAGAAAAAACTGGAAGAGCTCATAATGCTTAAGCAGGAAATCATTGATGTCATCAATGACCTTGAGAATGTTGATGAGCGTCTGGTACTTACTTACAGATATCTTCAGAGGATGTCCTGGAGGGATATTGCCACGGAAATGTTCATGGATGCCAAGACAGTGATGAAGCTTCATGGAGAAGGACTAAAAAATCTGGTAATCTCATAAAAAATCCACGATTTCCTACGATTTCCTACAAAACTGCATTTTCATTATATGTTATAGTTAAGATGGAAAAAATGATAAGAGCCTCAGAGGTTAATTCCTCTGGGGCTTTTCATCTGTACTCGGACGATAGCCTGACAATCCTTTTTGTCGGGATTTTTTAGTTGGCGAATAAATCAGATTTGATTTACAGAAGCCGCATAAAACGTTCTGGGCTGTAACTGAATAAACTACAGGTCCTTTTTCTTTACAGACAGGGCAGGCATAGCGTTTCAGATTGCTACCTTTGTAAACATATTCCCTTTTGTATGAAAAGGTCTTGATATTCAGTTTTTTGACATAAGCACATGTCTTTTCATCAAGCTTGGTGTCAGACCAGCCTTTGCTGCTGTTGACATATTCAACATCAAGGCCATGGTCTTCAGCGGTCTTTTTAAAAGCCTTGTTGTGATAAAGCTTGTGATTGGATGTGTCCTCTATTCCATGGAGCATGTTGTAGAGATGACACTGTTCGTGAAGAAGAGTAGCACATATTTCCTCACGGGTACGGTCAATCTCATAAGCGCTTATGTTCAGCTCATATTTTGCTTCTTTATCATCTTCCTGGATCCAGACCTTTTTGGTCGTTATGTGTCCGGAAGATTTTAATGTGGGGACAAAGGTGATTATCACTTCTGGGAGTTCTTTATTCCAAAAGTGCTTATTAAAGCGGTTATAAATACGGGTGAGTTCTTTGGCATACTCTTGTGAGTTATTAACTGAGTCCATAGATTTACCTTGAAAAAATAAAATTAAAAATACAGTAATTATCATATGTTAGTGGCTATATTTTAACATTTAATATAGATATTTTAAAGGACGGATTATGCCAAAAAAAGCGATGCATCCATGTAACCATCCCGGATGTCCTAACATCTGCGAGGGTAGGTACTGTGATGTTCATAAACAACTGCATCCGAATGATGACAGGAAGAGTGCTTCAGAGCGTGGTTACGGAAGAAGGTGGCAGAAGGTAAGGAAGAGATTCCTTGAAAGACCTGAGAACTTTTTCTGTGTTGAGTGTCTGAAGAAAGGCATCTATACAAGGGCAACCGTGGTGGATCACAAAAAACCACACAGAGGTGACCCTGCTCTCATGTGGGACGAATCCAACTTCGCTCCCTACTGCAAGAAGCACCATGATGAAAAAACGTGGAGAGAGGACGCTAATCCCGTATATCACTACTGATGTAGAAAAGGGGAGGGGCGGGTCAAATCTCTGTAAGGCTTATGCCTGGAGACCGGGCCCAACCCTCACGAAGAAAAATAGCGAAATCAAACGGGGTATTACCCCTTTTAGGTTTAGGAGTATGAAAAATGGCTAGAGATGGAACAGCCCGAGGAGGCTCACGAGTAGGAAGTGGGCGAAAATCCAAAGGCTTAACTGAAAAAATAGAGGCCGGGAATCCCGGTGGTAGAAAGCTGAAGGTAATAAAGCTTCCGGATGGTTCAGCTCTTAAGGGAGTCGATGTACCGGATCCAAAAGAATACCTCAGTGCAAGGCAGAAGAACGGTGAAAACCTTGGTGCTGATGAGATTTTCAGAAATACATACCTTTGGATCAAGGAGCGTGGCTGTGAAAAACTGATAAGCACACAGCTCATCGAGCAATATGCCATGAGCGTGGCGAGATGGCTTCAGTGCGAACAGGCAATAACGGAATATGGCTTTCTTGCCAAGCATCCAACAACCGGAGCTGCCTGTGCATCGCCTTATGTGCAGATGGCGCAGCAGTACATGAAACAGATCAATTCGATCTGGTTCCAGATATACCAGGTCGTTAAAGAAAACTGCAGCACAGAATTCAATGGTTCTCCGGAAGAGGACATGATGGAGACGCTGCTCAGGAAGAGAAAAGGATAATCAGATGGGGAATGAGAAGTCAGAGTTTTTGAAAGCTCTAAAACAGAAAAAGAATAAGATGTCCGTTCAGGAATACAGGACGATAAAAGGTCAGGCTCTCAAGGGCGATGTAATGGCAGCCAAGAGAGGGATGGACAGAGTTATCAGAAGGAGGGGGAACCGATGAGCAGGACTACAACAGAAATGAAGATGGTGGATACTTCCTTGCTGATACCTTATGTAAATAATGCGAGGACGCATTCACAGGAACAGATAAATAAGCTGAGAGGATCCCTTAGGGAGTTCGGATTCATCAATCCGGTCATCATCGACAAGGACTATAACGTAATTGCCGGACACGGAAGGCTGATGGCAGCCAAGGAAGAAGGGATAACCGAAGTCCCATGTGTGTTTGCAGATTTCCTTACTGAAGCACAGCGCAAAGCCTACATCCTTGCTGATAACAGATATGCGCAGGATGCCGGATGGGACGAAGAGATGTTAAAGGCTGAAATTGAAGCATTGCAGGGCATGGATTTTGATGTCGCTCTTACTGGTTTTGACGAGAAAGAGCTGGCATCTTTTTTTGACGAAGAAAAGAAGGCTGAGGAAGATGACTTCGACCTTACCAAGGCTCTTGAGGAAGCAGCCTTTGTTGAAAAAGGAGACAGATGGCATGTCGGAAGACACATCCTTATGTGCGGTGATGCTACTTCAAAGGAAGATGTAGATGCACTGATGGATGGGGCCGTTGCCAATATGTGCTCTGTGGATCCTCCATATGGTGTTTCATTCAAGTCTTGGGACGGACTCGAGATAAAGAATGATTCACTTAAGGATGAGGAGTTTGAAGATTTCCTTACCAAGTCCTTTGAGAATATCGCAGCACATCTGATGCCGGGAGGCTCCTGCTATGTATTCCATGCGGATTCACTTACTGAGATATTCAGGGTGGCATTCAAGAAGTTCTTCCACCTGTCAGCGGTTTGTGTGTGGGTCAAAAACTGCCTCGTACCAGGTTGGGGAGATTTCCAATACCGTCACGAGCCGATTTTGTACGGGTATCTGGAAAATGCGAAACATAAGTTTTATGGGGACCGTAAGCAGACAACGGTGTGGGAGTTCAACAAGCAGACGTCATTCCATGACCATCCTACATCAAAGCCTATCGACCTCATGACATATCCTATAGGTAATTCTTCACAGGAGAATGGCATCGTACTCGACACCTTTGGTGGCAGCGGATCCACTCTGATAGCCTGTGAGCAGATGAACCGTACCTGCTACACAATGGAGCTTGATGAGAAATATGCTTCCGTGATTCTAAGGAGATATGTAGAAGATACAGGCGATGTTGATAATGTGTTTGTTATCCGTAACGGAGAGAAACTGATGTATTCCGAACTTGTTAAGCAGGTGGAGGGAAGAGATGAATAATGATGGTAACGGTCTGACCCTTGGAAGTCTTTTTGACGGATCCGGGGGTTTTTGTTTAGGCGGGATTATCGCAGGCATAAAGCCTGTGTGGTCTTCAGAGATAGAACCATTTCCGATGAGGGTCACGGAAAAGAGGCTCCCATCGGTCGTGCAGCTTGGAAATATATGTGACATAGACGGAGGGAAGATTCCTCCGGTAGACATAATCACATTCGGCAGTCCATGTCAGGACATGAGCATAGCCGGAAAAAGGGAAGGCCTGGACGGTTCACGTTCGGGTCTTTTTTATGAGGCGATACGCATCATAAAGCAGATGAGGGAAAAGACAGATGGAAGATATCCGAGATTTGCAGTCTGGGAGAACGTCAAAGGAGCGTTCTCTTCAAACAAAGGAGAAGATTTCAGGGCAGTCCTTACAGAGTTCTGCCATATCAAAGATGAAAGCATATCAGTTCCTAGATGTGAGAAGTGGAAGAGCGCAGGGTGCATTCTGGGAGAGTCGTTTTCGGTTGCATGGAGACTCCTCGATGCTCAGTACTGGGGTGTTCCCCAGAGAAGAGAACGTATCTACCTTGTCGCAGATCTTGCAGGAACATGTGCCGGAAACATATTATTTGAGTCCGAAGGCGTGTCAGGGTATTCTGCGGAGAGCTTCCGCTCGTGGCAAGCAGCTGCCGGAAGTCTTAAGGACAGCGTTGGAGAGGCAGGCAGTATCAGCCTGATTTCAGAAAACAACATGCAGCCACCGCTGACATTAAAGATAAGATCCGGATGTGAGGGTGGTGGCAAGGGAGCACTTATCCAAAATGATAAGTCAGCGACTTTGGGAACACATAATGACCAGACTCTGTTTCAGCCTGTGGCATTCGGCATCTGCTCCAAGGGAAGCAATGCGATGCTCAGCGACAATCCTAATAGCGGATTCTATGAAGCAGATACATCAAGATGCCTTGATGCCAACGGTGGTAATCCATCCTGTAATCAGGGCGGTATAGCTGTCATAGCTATAGAAGGAATCGTATGCAGGCCAAGCCACAATGGTGATGGATTCAAGGAAAGCGATGTGATGT
>JAEEGF011985034.1_pt1 | contig 15846 bp, 13 predicted proteins | sample 9134171 | NCBI WGS metagenome assembly JAEEGF01 (sample SAMN16246542, study PRJNA631951) | gut metagenome | biome: gut microbiome; feature: rumen; material: AP-attached | host: Bos | place: Iran: Karaj | collected 2018-10
TGTCCGGCTTCGGCGGCGCGGGCGCCTTCTCCGACGGCAAATACAACATCACCAACGACTTCGGCGGCACCCTCTACGAGCACATCGGCAAACGGGAAGCCCTGGAGCTCATGCGGTACGTGGATTCCGTGAACATGGCCTTCGGCGGCGAGGGGACCCGTCTCTACTCCACCGCCGGCACCCGCTTCAAGAAGCTGTGCATCGAGAACAAGCTGAATTTGCTGGACGCCTCCGTCCGGCACCTGGGCACGGACATCAACTACGTGGTCCTCAAGAACCTCTTTGACCATCTGAAGGACACCGTGGACTTCTTCTTCGACACGCCGGTGAACGACGTGACCGTGGAGGAGAGCGGCTACGCCGTCTGCACCGAGAAGGGCGACTACACCTGCGACCGGCTCATCATCTCCGTGGGCCGCAGCGGTAGCAAGTGGATGGAGGAGATCTGCAAGCGCTTGGACATCCCCACCCGCAGCAACCGGGTGGACCTGGGCGTCCGGGTGGAGCTGCCGGCGGTGGTGTTCTCCCACCTGACCGACGAGCTCTACGAGAGCAAGATCGTGTACCGGACGGAGAAGTTTGAGGACAACGTCCGCACCTTCTGCATGAACCCCAACGGCATCGTGGTCACGGAGAACACCAACGGCATCGTCACCGTCAACGGCCACAGCTACGAGCGAGAGGACATGCACACGGAGAACACCAACTTCGCGCTCCTGGTGTCCAAGCACTTCACGGAGCCCTTCAACGACAGCAACCTCTACGGTGAGAGCATCGCCCGTCTCAGCAACATGCTGGCGGGGGGCGTCATGGTCCAGCGGTTCGGGGACCTGGTCCGGGGCCGGCGGAGCACGGTGAAGCGGATCGAAAAGGGGCTGGTCACGCCTACGTTGGCCGCCACCCCCGGGGATCTTTCCCTGGTGCTCCCCAAGCGCATATTGGACGGGATCATCGAGATGATCTACGCTCTGGACAAGATCGCGCCGGGCACCGCCAACGACGATACCCTCCTCTACGGCGTGGAGGTGAAGTTCTACAACATGGAGGTGTCCCTGGACGAGAACCTGATGACCCGCTATCCCGGCCTGTACATCATCGGCGACGGCAGCGGCATCACCCATTCCCTGTCCCATGCCTCTGCTTCGGGCGTCTTCGTGGCGCGCCGGATCGCGGAGGGAATGTAAGGGTTTGATCTTTGCCTAATGAAGTTCTTTTGAGCGGCTTTTCTTTCAAGAAAAGCCGCATGCTTTCAATACATACCTATGCAAACCATCGCCGCCAAATTCAAATCCTTCCTCTCCCGCCGGGATGTGGACATGACCAGGGGCAACGTGTACGGGCTCCTGATCCGCTTCGCCGTGCCCCTGCTTTTGGGGAACCTGTTCCAGCAGCTCTATAACACGGTGGATACCTGGGTGGTGGGCAACTACGTGGGCAAGGAAGCCTTCAGCGCCGTGGGCACGGTGAACCCCATTTTGAACATGCTCATCGGCTTCTTCATGGGCCTGTCCACGGGCGCGGGCGTGGTCATCTCCCAGTACTACGGTGCCAGGCAGGAGGACAAGGTCCAGGAAACGGTCCACACCGCCCTCATGATGACGCTGCTGCTGGGCGTGTTGTTCACGGCCGTGGGCGTGTGGATGACCCCCTATATGCTCACCTTCATGCAGACACCCCCCGAGGTGTTCCCCGAGGCGAAGCGGTATCTCACCATCTACTTTTCCGGCATCTTCGGCCTCATGCTCTACAACATGGGCGCGGGCATCCTCCGGGCCGTGGGCGACTCCCAACGCCCCTTCTACTTCCTGGTTTTGTCCACCACGTTGAACATCGCCTTGGACCTCCTGTTCGTGCTGGTCTTCCATATGGGCGTGGCGGGCGTGGCCTACTCCACCATCCTGGCCCAGGCCATATCAGCGGTGCTGGTGCTCATTCTGCTCATGCGGTCTACGAACTGCTGCCGGGTGTCCCTGAAGAAGCTCAAGCTCCACATCCCCGTCCTCAAAAAGATCGTCCGGGTGGGCATCCCCGCCGCGGTACAGATGGCCATCACCGCCTTCTCCAATGTGTTCGTCCAGTCCTACATCAACCATTTCGGCGCCGACTGCATGGGCGGCTGGACGGCCTACGCCAAGATCGACGCCTTCCTGTTCCTGCCCATGCAGAGCGTGGCCATGGGCACCACCACCTTCGTGGGCCAGAACCTGGGCGTGAACGACGTTCAGCGGGCCCGGCAGGGGGTGGGGGCGGCCCTGCGCATCGCCATGCTCATCACCCTGTGCCTCATGGTGCCGGTCATCGCCTTCGCGCCGCACCTGGTCCGCTTCTTCAACGACACCCCCGAGGTGATCCGCTTCGGCACCCTGTTCCTGCGGCGCATCACGCCCTTCTACGTACTCTGTTGCGTGAACCAGGTCCTGGCCGGGTCCCTGCGCGGGGCCGGCGACAGCCGTACGCCCATGTTCATCATGCTCTTCAGCTTCGTCATCTTCCGGCAGATCTACCTCTTCATCATGACCCAGTTCATCTCCAACACCATCCTCCCCGTGGCCATGGGATATCCGGCGGGCTGGCTGGTGTGCAGCACCATCACCTACCTCTACTTCCGCTTCGCCCATTGGGAAAAGCATCGGATCGTGGAAGAATAGTTTTCGGGAGGGAATGCACATGAGGAAACCTCTGATCCTGGTAACCACCAGCACCATGCCGGTGGAGGACATGACCGCGGTCCGGCTGAACCATGAGTATGTGAACGCCGTGGTCAAAGCCGGCGGCGTGCCGGTGCCCGTGGTCTCGCCCTTCGGCATGGACGAGCTCATGGAACTGGCGGATGGGCTCTTGCTCACCGGCGGCGTGGACATGGACCCGATCCGCTACGGTCAGGCGGTGCTGAACGATACCGTCACGATCGACCCTGCCCGTGACGCCCTGGAGCTGCAGCTGATCGAAAAGTATTGGAAGACCGGCAAACCCGTTTTGGCCATCTGCCGGGGGCTGCAGGTGCTGAACGTGGCCTTCGGCGGCAAGCTCATCCAGGACATCCCCACTTGGTGCGGCGCCACCCACACCGGCGGGGTGCAGCACGCCGTGGCCGTGGCCCCGGGGAGCCTGCTGCAAAGGCTCACGGGCAAAGCAGCGCTCATGGTCAACAGCTACCACCACCAGTGCATCGCTGCGGACCAGCTGGCCCCTGCCTTCACGCCCACCGCCGTCTGGACCGACTGCGGCGTCACCATGATCGAAGCCTTTGAGCAGCCCGGCTACCCGCTCCTGGCCGTCCAGTGGCACCCCGAGCGGGCCTATCGGAACGCGGAGGGCCTCACCAACATGGATGCCCTGTTCTGCTGGCTCATCGAGCAATCCCAAAAATGACCCAAGCGCAAAACAGCCGATCCTGCAACGGATCGGCTGTTTTAGGTTTCAGCAGATGTTATTTCTCCGCCAACGCCGCGTTGCGGTAGGCGGGATCGTCGGTGACCTCCCGGATAACCTTCAGCTCGGGGGGGAGTTTTACGACGGCACGCTCGTCGGACAGCCCGATCTCGCAGAGCGCCCTGTCGGACCAGAAGGGGAACAGGTCTATCTCGAAATACTGGCCTTCGCACACGAGGCAGTAGCGGGTCTTGTGGATGGTCCGCCGGGCTGGATCCGCGTCCGCCAGCCGCTTGAGATATTCCTTCTGGGTGAGTTTTCGCTCCAGCTCCCCTCGATTTAGACCGTCCACGGGCTTGTTTATGGTCTCATAGTAGAAGTAATGGCCGTCGGCGCCTCGCTGCCGGATGCGCACTTCCTCGTCGGGGCCGGAGATCAGGTAGGTTTCGCTGATCTCCACCCGGCGGCAGTTGGGCAGGCTCTCCAGCCATTCCACGTCCGGGTATTCGATCAGGAACCGACGCTCGATCCCCAGGGGCTTCGGCTCGCCCAGGAAGGTCAGGATTTCCTGGAGCAAGCGTATGAGCTTCTCTTCGAAGTCGGTGGTGTTGTCTATGACCCGCAGATGGGGATGCCCCGTCCAGGCGGCGATGATCCTGTCATCCAGGGCCGCGGCCTGCTCCACGTTTTCGTATCGGGCGGCGTTGTTGGCGAAGGTATAGGCTTCCTCGGCGCCTTTGGCGGCGGTGACCAGGTGGAACACGGCGTCGTACCGGTCCCGGAGCTCCACTTCGCTGGTATCCAGCTCCTCACAGAGTTGTTTGAACTCCTGATCGGTCATGTACGCCTTGTTGTCCATGGCGCCCCGGTCGCAGACGATCAGGAGCTTATCCGTGGGGATGGTCTGGCCGCCGCGTTCAAACAGGCGTTCCTTGGTCAGCTGCAGCTCCATCTGACAGCGCTGATAATCCAGGTTGGTCCCGCACCCCCAGGGGGTCAGGCCCCCGCCGATAAGCTCAGTGGCAGTCTCGGGCACGAACAGCACCTTATAGCCCTTGTTGGGCAGGTTGTTGGCGATCCAGCTCAGAGCGGTGGTTTTCCCGCCGCAGGGGCCGCCGGTGATGACGATCTTTTGAATGGTCATGGGTTTCTACTCCTCCCTTGCCTTCCGCACCCTCAGTGTACTATATTTCGTCCCGATTTGCAATTCACTGGGGAACGAACGCAACAAACGAAAAAAGGGACCGATCGCACAGGCGGTTTGTCCCTCAAAGGATCGCTTTTAGACGCCGATTTTCCGTACAGGAGCAGGCGCTGCTTGAGGCGTCGTTCCCCTATTCCCTTCGCAGGGCGTCGATAGGATTCAGCCTGGCTGCCTGGACCGCGGGGACCGCACCGAAGAAGAGGCCCACCACAAAGGAGAAGATCACGGTGGCGGCCACGATGTACCAGCTGATGAAGATGGGCACGCCGGAAACCCGGGACACCGTGTACGCAAGGCCGATGCCCACCACGATCCCCAGGATGCCGCCGATGCAGGTGAGTACGCCGGCCTCCGTCAAAAACTGGCTGGAGATGCGGCGCTTGCGAGCGCCCAGGGCCTTCTTTAGCCCGATCTCCGGGGTCCGCTCGGTAACGGACACCAGCATGATGTTCATGACGCCGATACCGCCCACCAAAAGGGAGATGCTGGCGATCCAGATGAGCTGCCGATTGGTGGCGGAGCTCAGCTCCTGCAGCTTCTTGGCCTGCTCCAGCAGATCCTTGCTTTTATAGATCACGTCGCCTGTATCGGTCAGGGTCCTGTTGAGGATTTTGGCGGCCTGCTTTCCGGCCTCGGTCATGGCGTCGGTGCTGACGGCGCGGACCACCACGGAGCTGGGCTGGTCATAGGCGAAAAGGGTGGGCCAGGTGGAGGCGGGGACCAGCACCTTGCCGCCGGAATGATCGGTGTAGGTGAAGTAATCCTCTATGGAAGTGATCGTAGGGGTGAAGGCGCTGCTTTGGGTGAACTCGCCCACCACCACATAGGGCTCGGACTGGATCTCAATGGTTTTATTGATGGGATTTTGACCCATAAACAAGGTTTCGGACACGGTGCGGTCGATGAGGGCCACCTTCCGATACTGCGCGAAATCCTCGGGCAAAAAGCCGCGGCCGCTGCGGATCACGTACCCGTTGACCGCCATGAACCGATCGTCCACTCCGTAGACGGAGCCTTGGTTCAGTCCTTCCGTGCCATACCAGATCATACCATAGGCGTCCCGGCGGAAGAAGAGGCTGGCGTCCTCCACCTCCTTGATCTTGGTGAGCTCCGGCAGGATGGATGCATCCAGGGGTATCACATACTCCGGCACCTGCTGGTAGCTGGGGTCCAGCACGTAATCCCCCTGATAGAGGGCCACTTCCACGGTGTTGTTGCCCGCGCCCACCAGGTTCTGCTTGATCTGTTCATTGGTCCCCATGATGGTGGAGGAGATGGCGATGATGGAGGCGATGCCGATGATGATGCCCAGCATGGTCAGGGCGCTTCTGAGCTTGTGGGACCAGATGCCGTCGAAGGCTTCCCGTATGTTTTCCAGCATAGTTCATCGACCTCCCGTCACCATATGCTCTCCACAACTTCGACAGGAGCACCGTCCCGGACGTTCTTGCCGTACGGGAAGGCGATCAAATCATCCTGGGTGAGGTCGCTGCCCACCAGCTCGATATACTCCATGGTCCTTCGGCCCGTGTGGACCTGGACCTTCTTGAGGAACCCATCCCGCACGATGAAGATGCAGTCCTGACCGTCGATCTCCCGGACGAAGGCCTCATAGAGATAAATGGCGCCGGTCTTCGACAGAGGCTCGAAGGAGGTGAACTCCACATAGCTGTACAGGGGCAGCTCCACGTCCCCCACCGCCTCCAGGAGCATGATGTACCCGGAGGAGTTGGGGTTGCCACCGTTGGAATAGCTGTCGGTGAGCGGCATGTTGCCCACATAAGTCACCCGAGCGGTCACGTTGTCGCCGATGTCGTAGCTGTAGCCCGTGAGCTCTGTGCCCACCGGATACTTCGTGAGCTCCGTTTCTGCCACCAAACAGCGGATCACGTTCTTGCCGCTGCCGCCCCTGACCTCCAGCAGCGTTTCGCCGGGGCGCGCCTGGGGATTGAGAACGGACACCACGCCGGAGAAGGTGCTGTACACGGTGCCGTTCTGCGCGGTGTTGGACAGCAGCTGCTCGATGTCGTGGCACAGCTGCCAATAACGCAGCTCGTCGTCCCGGATCTGCTGGGTCAGCTGCTCTATATACGCCAGCCGTTGCGCCCGGGACATGCCGCCCCGAGGCGGGGTGTAGAAAGGCGTCTGCGATGGATCGGGCGTATCGTGCCCGGGGGTAGCCGCAGGCTTCCAGTGAGCGTACAGGATCTGAGACTGAACGACCGGTTCAATGCGTTCGACCTTCGTGCCGCCGCTCTTTTTGGTCCACCACCCATCAAAATCATACTCCTCCCGGACAGGGGTGGGAAGATGGGTGTATGTGCTCCCATACACCAGGTTGACCGAGGTGGAGCCGGTCCCGCCGTTGGCATCAAAATAGACGGTGCACGCGGGCGTTTGACTCAATTGAAGAAAGTACGTCCCCATGCTGGTGAAGCCGAGGGAAACCATGGGATCGTTGATGTTTGCCCCCACCAGCCGCACGTAATAAAACCGTCCCTCACTGTTCGCCAGGCGACAGTAATAGGTGAGGAAATCCGAGGACACCTTGGTTTTTTCCTCATACGGATAGATATAGGGGCTTATCATCTTTCCTTCGCCGAGAGGATCGGTGGACAATAGCGGCGCTGTGCTTGTGGCGTGTCGAGGCCCTGTCCACGGCTCTTTGAACACGGTGAAGCTGGCGCTGCCCTGAGGATTGCCGTCATCGGGGGCCATGAAGCACATGTCTAAACTCCCGGTTGTGGAAGAAAAGACGGCGTAGACCGTGGGGTGCAGGGCATTCGCTTCGTTCTGCAGCTCCTTCAATTTGGTCTCGGGGATGGGATCGTCGTTGGCAACGCTGTACTTATAGGGGTTTTCTTCGGTGCCGTCGCCGCCGATCTGCACCAGATCCCGTCGGACGGGGATCTGCCGCGCCGAAGCTGACAGCCGCGTGACTTCCAGGCCGCCTTGGGGGGCCGCCTCCGCCGCCGTTTTGGGCGTGGGGGTGATCCGAGGCGTGGGCGTGGGCAGAGGCGTGGGGGTGAAGGTGGGCGTGGCGGTGGGAACGGTGCGCTCGTAGTCCGTGTAAGCGTATCGCTTGTACTCCTTATAGAGACCCTCCAGGCTGTCGTAAAGCTTTTGCCGGTTGAGAAGCTTCTCATCCAAATCCAGGCTGTCCCTGGTGGTGTCGTACCGAAGGAGCGGGTCTCCCACCCGGACCTGCTGCCCCTCCTCTACGTAGATGCTCTCGGGCTTGCGATTCCGCTGCCCGTAGAGGATCAAGTGATCCCCAGAGATGACGCTGCCGCCGAGATACGTCTGATTGGGGGAATATTCCAGCAGCCAATTGGCCACAGGCTGCACCTGTACAGGCTGACTCAGGGTGTACCGGCTGTAGCCGTAGATGCCGCCCGCGATGAGACCGCCCACGATGAGCAGGATCAACAGGGTTTTTAACAGCTTCTTCATACCCCTTCCTCCTCTCGAAGGTATCCGTCGTAGATGTAGAGCATCCGCTTGGCCCGGGCGGCCACGGCGTGTTCGTGGGTAATCATGACGATGGTCATGCCCTGATCGTGAAGCTCGTCGAAGATGTCCATGATCTGCTGGCCCGACTTGGAATCCAGCGCTCCCGTGGGCTCGTCGGCCAGAAGGAGCTTCGGTTTGGTGCAGATCGCCCGCGCAATGGCCACCCGCTGGCACTGGCCGCCGGAGAGCTGGTTGGGGAAAAAGCTCATGCGGTCCTCCAACCCCACCTGCTTCAGGGCTTCCTCGGCCCGGCGCTTGCGCTCCTTGCGGCGCACGTTCCCGTACATAAGCGGCAGGGCTACGTTCTCCCATGCCCGCCGCCGCTGCATCAGGTGAAAGCTCTGGAACACGAAGCCGATCTTTTCGTTGCGGATGCGCGCCATGCGGGCATCCCCGGACCGGGCGTTGTCCTGGCCGTCAAAACGGTAGACCCCGGCCGTGGGGGTGTCCAGATATCCCAGTATGTTCATCAGCGTGCTCTTGCCGGAGCCGGAGGGGCCCATGATGGCGATATACTCCCCAGCTTCCACCTCCATGTTCACGTCATGGAGCACAGGCACCTTGTTGCTCCCCGAACCGTAGGTCTTTTCGATGTGTTCCAGCTGGATGATCATCCTCGGGGTCCTCCTGTGACGGGTTCCTCCTTATCGTCATCCTCCGTTGCGGGCGCCGGCATTATGCCGTTGAACAGCTGGGGCCGTGCTGCCTCGTCGCCTGTGTTCATTTCGCCCGGGAAGCCTGAATCGTCCCTCGATCCATCGTCGTTCTCCGGCACATAGGAGGTCTCCGACACGGTCATGCCCACCTGAACGGATTCATCGGGGAAGGCGATGCTGTCCAAATAACTCAGGCCTTCCAGGATCACCACGGTGCCCGCGTCTTCATCCCGTTCGCCCAGAACGACCTTCCGTTTCTCGATGCGGCCCTGTTCGTCGGCGGCGTACACGAATGGATCGCCTTCGTCCTCCACCACATAGTAGATGGGAAGCCATAGCTGATCGGAGTCCTCCCCATCATCGCCGCCGATCTCGATGTACACATGCTGGCCCATGAGCAGGCCCTCGTTGCTGTCCAGCTCCACAAAGAAATCATACTTGCTGGCCTGCTCCCCGTCTCCGCCGTAATAATACCGGCTGTTGTTCTGCTTGGCCTTTTCGGTGTTGATCTTATAAATGGATCCCCGCCACTTATCCTTGTTGACCCGGCTCAAGATGCGGACCTCTGTGCCCTCCTGAAGGGTGTGGATGGTCTGCTCGGAAACGGTGCCCTTCACGCAGTAGTCATTGCCGGCCACGATGGAGATGTAGGCGTTGTCCAGGCTGCTGCCATAATCCGCGCTGTCCCCGTCGGTGTCCCTGACTGAGCGGACCGTGCCGTCGACGGGAGAGAAGACCACGCTGTTTTCCAAAGCGTCTTGCATGGTTTCCGCCTGCTTGCGCGTGTTGGCCAGCTCGTATTCCTTCTTGCGGATCTCCAGCTCCTCTGTCTGGATATCTATCTGGATATCATATTTCCTGTTTTGCCTGGCCCGCGCCAGCTGTTTCTTCAGGTTTTCCACCTTCTCCTGGCCGGTTTTGATGCCGTTCTCCAGGCCCTGGATGTCCAGCATGAGCTGATCGTAGCTGATCTGCATACTGTCCACGTCATAGCAGAAGAGGGGATCGCCTTTTTTCACCTTGACCCCGGAGGAAACGAAGCACTCCTTCACGGTGAGCTCCTCGTTTGGGTTCACCTCGATGACGTTCTTCGCCTCCACCACGCCGGCATACCGATTGCGCCGGCCTGCGGGACCGATCCCCGTGATGGAGGACACGGACTCAACATAGACCGTACCCTCCTGAGGCGCCTCTGCGAAGAAACGCTGATATGCGTACCAGCCGCCGTATCCCAGGCCCCCGATGATGAGCAGCGTCAGCAAAAGCTTTGCAAAGGTTTTCATACTACTGTCTCCCAATACCCTCTCTGTTCAGCCCGAATAGGGCAACTCCTCAAAAAATGCCGCCTCCGGCTCGCCGTCGATGCGCCACATGACGAAGGTGTCCTCATCTGGGGTAAGGATCAATACGCCGGTTTTCCCGCTGTCGGTCCTGAACCATATGCGGCTGAAGCCATCGCTGGCCAGGGGATATATCCTTTCCCCGGGCGCCACCGTGAACGCCTCGCCCGGGTCTTTGCGGACTGTGGCCGCATAGGCTTTCAGCTCCCGGGTCACCTCCAAAAACCGCTCGTCCACCGCCTCGAAATCCCACACGGAGCTGACGGGGCCGATGATCCCATCGTCGCCGAGAGCAAAGGCACGGACGCCCCAATGGGTGCCCAGCATGTCCACGGCGCCTTCAATGATGATATGCCCATCCTCAAAGCCTACGATAGCCCCGCCGAAGACGGCGTCGCCGTCCGAGTCGTTCCCGTCGTTGTCCCCGCGAATGATCCTGTCGTCCGGCTCAAAGCAGACGGGCGTTAAATCATGCCGCCAGACGTAGATGAGATAATCGTCCGAAGCCGCATCCCCGTGGAAGACGATCTCGTACCGGCCGTCCTCGTCCAGATCCTCCACCCACAGATCCCAGGGCATATCCTCCAGGATGTCCGTCTGGAATCGTTTCACCTCCGCCCCCTTTGTGAGGGACACGGTCCAGCGCGGGCAGCCGTCGGTCTCGGAAGGAAGGGCGATCACGTCCAGGATCTCATCCACGCCGTCCCCGTCCAGATCCACGGCATAGGGCAGGGCGCCTCTGACGCTGGACGCCGAGGGCCCGGTCTCATATTCCGGTTCTGGGGTCTGAACGGACGTGGGGATCGCCGTCGCGGCCGGGATCGTTGTGGCCGCCTCATTTCGGACCGCAGGAACTCCGGGGACGGCGTCGGCTGCAGCCATCCCTTGGCATCCGCCCAGCAGGAGCAGCCAGCAAAGGCTTCCTATATAAAAGATGGATCTCTTCATGCCCCGGATCTCCTTCTTTCTGTATCTGCCCTCCAACACCGCATATACAGCGGAAAGGTTGCGACGATCGCCGCATCAACTCACTTAATATACCTGGCCAGCTTTTGCGCCAGGAAATACGCCAGACCCATCTTGATCAGGTCCGGCACGACGAAAGGCGTCACGCACAGGCTCAGGATCTTGCCGAAGCTATACTCCGTTCCCCGAAAATGCATCACATAGTAAAACCAGACCGTACCGATAAGATAGCATGCCGCGAGCCCCGCGATCATGCCCAGGGGCAGGGCGAGCTTTTTCCCGGGGGATACCCGCTCCGCCGCCGCGGTCAGCATCCCCAGGGGCAGGAACCCCAGCACGTATCCGAATGTCAGCGGATTCAGGCTTTTGAAACCGGAGAATACGGGCAACCCAACGACACCCAGCAGGATGTATACCCCCACCGCCAAGGTGCCCCGTTTGTAGCCCAGCAGCGCCGCCGCCAAAAAGATGGCGAAGGTTTGCAGCGTCACGGGCACCGGCCCTACAGGAATGGAGATCCAGGCGCAGATGGCGATAAGCGCCGCGAACAAGCCGATCAGGGCCACGTCTTTCGTTCTCAACCTCTTCAAAGAATAATCCTCATACTTCTCCAATATATCCTCACTATAGACCCGTTCCGGGCCTGCTGTCAATCAATAGGATCAAAGGTTAACAGAGGCTTTACAAGGAGCTGGGAATTTGATACAGTACCTCCAGAACATGACCGGAAGCGAGGTGCATTCCATGCGCTATGACCAAACCGCTGTTTTGACCGATCTCGACGGAACGCTGTTCAACAGTCGAGGGGAAGTCACGAAAGCCGACCGCGCCGCCATCCGCGCTTTCATTGCCGGAGGCGGGCTCTTCGCCGTGGCTACGGGCCGAGAACCTCACAACGCGCGGCGGCATCTTCCCGACGTACCCCTCAACGGTCCCTCCGTGGTCCTCAACGGGGCGGCGGTCTATGATTTCGTCCACCGCCGCTACGTGAGCACCATTCCCATGGACAAGGACGCCGCCCAAGACGTGCTGCGGCACTGCCTGGACATGGACTGGCCCCTGGATCTGCAGGTGTACACCACCGACGGCATCTATTACGCCTCGCCCCTCAGTGTGGCGGATCCGGGTTTTTTGCGCATCCATCAGCCCACCACATGGCAGCCCATGGATGTGCTTCTCACAAAGACCTGGATCAAAACGGTCCTCTTGGAGCGGGCTGTGAACGCTCTGGCCCCCATGCGAGCCTATCTGAAGGAAAAGGGGTATGACAAACGCCTTTCCCTGGTGGAGGGGACCACGGACGTGGTTAAGATCGGCAAGTATCAGGAACTGCTGCCCTTGAACGTGAACAAGGGCACCGGCGTGGAAGCCGTCCGGGCTTTGCCCGACTATCAAGGGCGGACCCTGATTGCCATAGGCGATTACTGGAACGACATGGAGCTTTTAGAGGCGGCGGACATCCCCTGCTGCCCCGAAAACGCCATCGACGAAGTGAAAGCCCGATGCGCTCACGTTCTGCCTTCCCACAACGACGATCCCGTTTCTGCCCTGATCCGAGATGTGATCCCCAGCCTCTGAGGTGTGTATATGGCGGTCGATGTGGTAGCGGCTCTGGTGGTCGAAGACGGCAGATTCATGATCTGTCAGCGCCCGGCCCACAAGGCCCGGGGCCTTCTGTGGGAATTCGTCGGCGGAAAGGTGGAGCGCGGCGAAACGCGGGAGGCAGCCCTGATCCGTGAATGCCGAGAGGAACTGGGAGTCGTCGTGATCCCGGGCGATGTGTATATGGAGGTAAACCATGTGTACCCGGACATCACCATCCATCTGACCCTCTTTCGGGCGACCATCGCTTCCGGACGTCCTCGGCGTCTGGAGCACGCGGATATCCGCTTCATCGCCCCTTCCGACATCCCCCGCTATGCCTTCTGCCCCGCCGACGCCGCCATTCTGGAACGGATCCTTTCCAAGGGGCTGGATTGAAGGCCGGAACCCTTCCCCCCAGGAAGAAATCTGCCTGCGCCTCCGGGGAAAGCGGAAAAGAGGCAAAACCGTGAAGAAAGCAGGAAAAGACTGGCGTCCGTTTGACATCCCCGGAGAGATGTGCTATATATTATTCAGAGGTATATCGCAATCGGAAGGTGTAAAGCTCTCCGCGCCATTTGGAGGTAAACGCTATGAAAGGAAAGAAACTTAGGCTTGGACTGGTATTCCTGTCTCTTGCGCTGCTGCTATGTTCCCTGCCGGGCTGCGGAAGGAACAACTCCTCCGTGCTGCAGCTCCCTGACGGCACGGCGGCCGCGGCCAGCAATGCCAAGGAAACGCCGGGGCCCTTGAAGCCTCTGGGAAGCCGGACCTGCAAAGTGGGTCAAGAGACCATCCCTGAAAGCACCCTGTTCTCCTTCGTCCTGACCGAAGCAAACTTCGATCCTCTCCAAGGCCTGTCCCTAAAGATCCAATCCACCAACAAGTCCCCTGCCCGGGATTTTGTGGTGTCGCTCCCGTATCTGGCCGTCAACGGCTATATGCAGGACGTCGAGTATGAGGCCCCAGTAGCCGCCAACCAGACGGTGGCGGGCGAGATCCTGATCCCTGCGGCCAGCCTGCGCTCCGCCGGCGTGTCCACGGTGGATGAGCTGATCCTCTATCCTCTCATCTATGACGAAACCATGCCCATGGGCCAGGGCGACGTGGTGGACGGCGCCTTCAGCTTCTATCCCACGGGCCAAGGTGCGGGGAACGTAGTGTATCCCGTCCGTCAAAAGACCTCCTCCGAGCAGACCTTCTTCGACAACGGATACGCTTCGGTGATCACGCTGGACGCTCTGGAAGAAGGGGACGATCTCAACGTCCACTACTATCTCGAAAACAAGACGGACCAGTTTTTGAGCTTCGCTTGGTCCGATGTTACCATGAACGGCGCGGCGGTCAACTATTCCGGCGACGCCATCGTGGCTCCGGGCATGCGCCGGTATGAGACGGCGTCCCTTCCCGCCGCAGACGTGAGCAACGCCAATGAGATCGCTTTCAAGGTTTCCGTTACGCCCCTCTCCAGCGACGGCAACCCGACCTCTCCTCTCGTGGAACAGCGGGGCACCTACAGCTTTGACGGTGCTTCGGCAGGCGGGACCAGCACGGATCCGGACGGCGACGGGACCACCGGCATTGATCCGGACGACATTTCCGCCGAGGCGACGGCCACAGCCTCGCCTATGCCCGGCCCCACCATCTACACCAGCCCCACCGCCGCGCAAAAGAAGAACGCCAAAAACGGCTATGTGAACAAGGACCAGGTGAACATGCGCACCGGCCCCGGCACCAAGTATAAGACCATCGGCAAGAAGGTGGACCAAAACTCCACCGCGATCCTGTACGAGCTTCAGGACGGCTGGTGGTTCCTCAAGTGCAACAACAAATACGGCTATATCAAGGCGGACTACGTCTCCCTGGGCAAGCCCAAGGCTACGCCGAAGCCTGACGAGGACAGCAAAACCTTCGACGGCGTGGTCACCGCCCAATCCAAAGCCGCTTTGCGCAAGAACGCCGATCCGGACTCCAAGTGCCTCAAGGAGCTTTCCCATGGCACCAAGGTGACGGTCCACTACAAGACCAAGGGCAAGGACGGCAACACCTGGTATTGCGTCTCCTACGGCAAGACCAAGGGGTACATCCGTTCCGACCTGGTGAAGGTCACGGGCAAAGTGCCGTCCAGATAAGGATGCGTGATCCTGTATGGGAGGGGCTTGCCCCTCCTTTTTATACCGCGTCTTTGCAGAAAGGGTTCCCTATGCAACAGCAGATCCTCTCCGCCATGGGCCCCGTGGTCCGGGTGGGGACACAGCTCACCTATCTCGCCTCTTGTTCCTCCACCAACGACTTGCTCAAGGCCATGGCCGAAGCGGGGGCGGCGGACGGCACCGTCTTGGTGGCCGGGGAGCAGACCCAGGGCAAGGGTCGCCTGGGCCGGAGCTTCACCTCCGCCGCCGGCAAAGGCGTTTATCTTTCCGCTCTGCTTCGACCCGATCTCCCCCCCGAAGCGCTGTTGCCTCTGACGGGCTTCACGGCAGAAGCCATGGTCCGGGCGCTTCTCTCCGCTGCGGGCGTTGAAGCGCGGATCAAATGGGTCAACGACCTTCTGCTGAACGGGCATAAACTCTGCGGCATCCTGACCGAAAGCGCTTTTTCGACGGGCGGTCGACTCAAATATGCGGTGGTAGGCATAGGCCTCAACGTGAACTATGACGAGACGGATTTCCCCCCGGAGCTGCGGACCGTCGCCGGATCCTTGAAGACGGCGTTAGGGCGGACCTTCGACCTGGCCCCTCTGGCCGCCGCTATGATCGAAGCCCTGGACGATCTCTACTCCGCCCTGCTCGCTGGCAACACGGCTCCCTATCTGACAGGATATCGGCAGCATTGTGTGACTCTTCGTCAGAACGTGATGCTCCTGCAAAACGGCCTCTCCATCCCTGCCTACGCCCTGGACGTGGACGAGGCCTTGGGCCTGCTGGTCCGGTATCCCGACGGAAAGGAAGCCCTTATCCGCTCGGGAGAGGCTTCGGTCCGAGGTCTGGCAGGGTACGCCGACTGATCCGGAACGGACGGGCCGCCGTCCCATATGCGAACTACGTTCGAACCCGCACGCAAGCGTGCGTAAAACAAAAGACCCCCGATGGGGGTCTTTTGTTTTGGCGTGCCTGACACGGTTCGAACGTGCGGCCTTTAGAGTCGGAGTCTAACGCTCTATCCAGCTGAGCTACAGGCACAAATTCAGCATACGTATTATAGCCTCGGGCGG